>Ga0247727_10011306_pt1 | contig 15611 bp, 19 predicted proteins | sample WisWelCaveWW1625_FD_202498 | JGI IMG/M metagenome (GOLD analysis project Ga0247727, IMG submission 202498) | Biofilm microbial communities from Wishing Well Cave, Virginia, United States - WW16-25 | ecosystem: Environmental > Aquatic > Deep subsurface > Groundwater > Cave microbial mat | place...
TAAGGTAGCCGAGTGCGAGCCATGCTGATGTTGCTTGTGGCGGCGGGATTGGTGGCCTGCCTGCAGGGCGAAGGCGCGGGGGGAGGCGCCGGGGCCGGGACGGCCGGCGCGCCCGGGAGCGCGCCCCGGGGCGGCGCCGCGGCGCGCCCGGAGGAGATGGCGAAGGCCATGTTCGACGCCCGGCGCGCCGAGGTCCGTTTCCCTGGAGGCCGCATCGTCGCCGCCGAGATCGCAGACACGCCGCAGCGCGTGGCGGTGGGCTACATGTACCGGACCGAGGTGGGCGATGGCGAGGGGATGATTTTCGTGTTCCCTCGGCCCGACGCCCATCCGTTCTGGATGAAGAACACGCTGGTGCCCCTCGACATGATCTGGATGGACGAGATGTTCAACGTGCTGCACATCCAGCCGTCGGCGCCGCCGTGCAAGGCCGATCCGTGCGTCAGCTATGGTCCGCCGCGCAAGGTGGCCTATGTCCTCGAGGTGCGCGGAGGCGCTGCGGCGCGTGAAGGGTTGAAGGTCGGGGACCGCCTGGGGATCGTCTTCCCGGGCGGAGAGGGGGGTGGACGATGAAGTTCTTCTCACGCATGCTCGCGGGGATTGTCGTGCTGGCGGCCGGGTTCGTGCTCGGCGTGAAGTTCCAGGCGCGCGTGGAAAGCCGGAGCGCGACCCATGCGTTGATCGACGTCCAGAAAGCCAGGATCACGAAGCTCCAGCAGGATGCGCAGCGCCTGCGAACGGCACTCTTGCTGCGCGACTACCTTGAGGAGACCCGCCTGCGGATTCCGCGCGCCACCTATCAGACGATCGTCGACGCCATCGCCGACTCGTCGCTGCGCTACGGCGTGGCGCCGGAGACGATCCTGGCGGTGATCCGGATCGAGAGCACGTTCGACGTCGACGCCCAGTCGGAGGCCGGAGCGATCGGCCTGATGCAGCTCCTGCCCTCGACAGCGGAAGAGATTGCCCGCGAGCTGCGGATGGCCTGGGCGGGCGACGAGACCTTGCGGGATCCGGCGGCCAACATCGAGATGGGGACCTACTACCTCACCAAGCTCCTGGGCCGGTTCAACGACCTGTCGCTCGCCCTCGCCGCCTACAACGAGGGGCCGGGCCGCATCGCCGGGCGCGCCACCGAAAGCGCCCGGCTCACCACCGACTATGCTCGCAAGGTCCTCGGCTACGCGACGCCCTGAGTTGACATAACTCGTTGCCATGCAGTCACTTCCGCGCAGGCGACCGGCGTTGACACCGCCCCCCGTGCGTGTGATAGAGTCCAGGCCCCTGACCGATTCGTGAGCCGCTTTTCCGGGCCAGCCAGAGGGCACTGAGACGTGGTCGAGTACGCGCCTGTCTTCATCTTCTTCCTGGTCGCCGCGCTCCTGCCGATCGCGTCGCTCCTGATCGCCTGGGCGCTTCGCCCCGGCAGCGCCAACGCGGCGAAGCTCGAAGCCTACGAATGCGGCGTGCCGCCGAGCGGCGAGGCCAGGGCGCGCTACCCGATCCGCTTCTACATCATCGCCGTGCTGTTCGTCATTTTCGATGTCGAGACCATCTTCCTGTTTCCCTGGGCCGTGAAGTACCGCCAGCTCGGTCTGCTGGGCTTCGTGACGATGCTGGTGTTCCTCGGAATCCTCCTGATCGGCTACGCCTACGCGTGGAAGAAGAGGGCGCTCGAATGGGTCTGATCGAGGACCGGTTCCAGGCGAACATCCTCACCACGACGGTCGACAGCCTGTTCAACTGGGCGCGCAAGTCGGCGTTATGGCCGATGTCATTCGGCCTGGCCTGCTGCGCCATCGAGATGATGGCGACGGTCGCGTCCCGGTACGACATCGACCGTTTCGGGGCGGGCATTTTCCGCGCCACGCCGCGGCAGTCCGACGTGATGATCGTGGCAGGCACGGTGTGCGAGAAGATGGCGCCGGTCATCAAGCGGCTCTATGACCAGATGCCCGATCCGAAGTGGGTCATCTCCATGGGCGCCTGCGCCACCTGCGGGGGCCCGTTCCCGACCTACAGCGTCGTCCAGGGCGTGGACCGGATCGTTCCGGTGGACGTGTACATCCCGGGCTGCCCGCCCCGGCCGGAGGCCCTGCTCTACGGGTTCCTGAGGCTCCAGGACAAGATCGACAAGATGACCATCGCGCGGCGCGCGAGCGCCTGATAGCAAAGCGGGCGTCGCGTGACTCCTTGCGGTGCGGCGCGCCGCGTCGATTGTGAAAAAAGGCGCAACTGAGCATGGCCGACGACAAGGACAGCAAGCCGGCCTCCGCGCCCCCCCCGCCCGCGCCTCCCGCGGGAGGCGGGCCGCCGTCCGACAAGCCGTCCGGCCCTCCGGGGGCGGCCGCCGCTCCCGCGGCCCCGAAAGCCGACCCGCTCAAGGAGACGGTGCCGTCGCGGGCCGTCGATCTCCTCAAGGAGCGGTTCGCCGACCAGGTCCTCGAGATCACGTACTACGCCGGCGCGGCGATTTCCGTCATCCGGAAGGATCGCTTCGCCGAAATCGCGACCTTCCTGCGCGACCACGCCGAGCTCAGGATGGACTACCTGAGCAACCTGACCGCGGCGCACTGGCCGAAGCGGGACCGGCCCTTCGAGGTCATCTACCACCTGTTCTCGATCTCCCTGCGGCACCGCCTGACGATCAAGATCCTTCTGGGTGAGGGCGAGGAGACGCCGAGCGTCTCCTCCGTCTGGCCCACGGCGAACTGGCACGAGCGGGAAGTGTTCGATCTCTTCGGCATCCGCTTCACCGGCCATCCCGACATGACGCGCATCTTGATGACCGATGAATGGGTCGGGCATCCGCTGCGCAAGGACTACCCGCTCGAAGGGAATCCCGGGGACCACGTGCAATACCGAGAGGTCACGACGGCCGAGCACGTCTACCGCTACGACAAGGCCAATATCCGTGGCTTCGGCTGGAAGAAGGAAGTCGAGAAGACCGGCGTCGGGAGGGGTTGATGTTCCGCACCGAGGACATGGAGATCAACATGGGGCCGCAGCACCCCTCGACCCACGGGGTGCTCCGCCTCAAGCTCCAGCTCGACGGCGAGCAGATCAAGGACATGCGCCCGGTCATCGGCTACCTGCACCGGGGCGTCGAGAAGCTCTCGGAGCACCGGACATACTCGATGATCGAACCGCTCACCGACCGGCTCGACTACGTGGCGGCGATCTCGGAGAACCTCGGATACTGCGGCGCCGTCGAGCGGCTCATGGGGCTCCAGGTCCCGCCGCGGGCGCAGCACATCCGCGTCGTCCTCGCCGAGCTGCAGCGCATCGCCTCGCACCTCCTGTGGCTCGGGACGCACGCCCTCGACCTCGGCGCGATGACCGTGTTCTTCTACACGTTCCGCGAGCGGGAGATCATCCTCGATCTGTTCGAGGCCTTCTGCGGCGCCCGCCTCACCTACAACTCCATGCGCATCGGAGGGCTCCTGGAGGACGTGCCGCGCGGCTGGTTCGACCGCGTGCGCCACTTCCTGAAGATCTTCCCGGGTCGCATGAAGGAGTACGAGGATCTGTTGACGGTGAACCGGATCTTCCTCGGCCGGACGAAGGGCGTCGCCGTCCTGAGCGCCGCGGACGCCATCGCCTACGGAGTGAGCGGTCCGCCGCTGCGGGCCTCGGGCGTCAACTACGACGTCCGCAAGGCGCTCCCGTACTCCTCGTACGAGCAATTCGAGTTCGACGTGCCGCTGGGGAGCCACGGCGACACCTACGACCGGTACCTCGTCCGCATGGAGGAGATGCGCCAGGCGTGCCGCATCATCCGGCAGGCCCTTGACCGCATGCCGGAGGGAGAGGTCAAGGCCAAGGTGCCGAAGTACATCAAGCCGCCGGCCGGTGAGGTGTACCACGTGGTCGAGAGCCCGCGCGGCGAGCAGGGGTTCTACATCGTCTCGACCGGCGGCGAGATGCCGTACCGGGTCCGCTTCCGGGCGCCGTCGTTCGTCAACCTGCAGGCGCTCCCGGTCATGTGCCGGGGGGGCCTGGTGGCGGACGTGGTGGCGGCGATCGGGTCGATCGACATCGTGCTCGGCGACTGCGACCGCTGAGGGGCATCGGGACCGAGGCATGGATCAAAAACAACTCGTCGAGCAGATCGTCATCCCGATCCTGCAGGTCCTGATCGCGGTGGCCGTGGTGCCCCTCATCATCCTCTACCTGCAGCTCGTCGAGCGCAAAGTCCTCGGCTTCATGCAAGTCCGCCTGGCGCCGCGGCGGGTCGGGTGGCACGGCCTGCTGCAGCCGGTCGCCGACGCGGTGAAGCTCCTGACCAAGGAGGACACGATCCCGGCGAAGGCCGATCGATTCTTGTTCACGCTGGCGCCGATCGTCGCCGTGGCGACGGCCCTGTCGGCTCTCGCCGTCATCCCGGTCGCCGGCACGCCGTTCAGCCTCTTCGGGTACGAAGTCAAGCCCTGGATTTCCGATCTGAACATCGGAGTCGTCTATCTGCTGGCGATCTCCTCGCTCGGCATCTACGGCATCCTCCTCGGCGGCTGGTCGTCCAACAGCAAGTACTCGATGCTGGGCGCCTTGCGCTCGACGGCCCAGATGATCTCATACGAGGTGCCGCTCGGGTTCGCCCTCATCGGTGTCATGATGCTGGCCGGCTCGGCCTCGACGGTGCGGATCGTCGAGGCGCAGAAGAGCTCGGGATGGTGGTACATCCTCCCCCAGATCATCGGCTTCTTCTGCTACTTCATCAGCGCCGTCGCCGAGACCAACCGTGTGCCGTTCGATCTGCCGGAGGCGGAGTCGGAGCTGGTGGCCGGGTTCCACACGGAGTATTCCGGCATGAAGTTCGCCCTGTTCTTCCTGGCCGAATACACCAACATGATCGTGGTCTCGTCGATCGTCACGATCGCGTTTTTCGGGGGATGGCTGCGGCCGTTCCCGAACGTGGAGGCGCTCGCCTGGCTGGAGAACGGCTGGGTGCCCCTGATGTCCCTAGTTCTCGGGGCCTTCGCCGGCTGGCTCGCCGGCAATCACCTGGGTGGCGGCCTGAACCCGTTGATGGTGGGCGCCCTCCTCGGGGCGCTCCTGGGGTTCGGGATCGCGGTGGCCGACCTCGGCGGCCTCGCCACGATGAGCGTGCCGCTCCTCTCCGGCGCCTTCTGGTTCACGCTCAAGGTCTCCTTCTTCCTGTTCGTCTACATCTGGTTCCGCGGGACCTACCCGCGGTACCGCTATGATCAGCTCATGCAGCTCGGCTGGAAGTGGCTCATCCCCCTGTCGGTCGGAAACGTCATCGTCACGGGGCTCGTCATGCTCCTCCTGGGGCGGACATGAGCGTGGTCGGTCGTCCAGCGCGCCGCGACTCGTCGCCGATCATGGATGCCCTCCGGTCCATCCTCCTGCTGGAGCTGTGGGTCGGGCTCTGGGTGACGCTCAAGAACCAGTTCCGCCCGCACATCACGGTCGAGTATCCCAAGGAGACGGTCGAGTTGTCGCCGCGCTTCCGCGGCACGCCCCGGCTGCGCTTCCACCCGGAAAACGGCGAGGAGCTGTGCATCGCCTGCCACCTGTGCGAAGTGGTCTGCCCGGACGATTGCATCCACATCGTGTCGGAGAAGAAGCCGGATGGGAAGGGAAAGCGGCTGGTGTCGTTCGAGATCAACTATGAGCGCTGCTGCTTCTGCGGGCTGTGCGTCGACCCCTGCCCGACCAAGCCGCTGACCGCCATCTACATGTCGCACGACTACGAGATGGCGGATTACAAGCGCGAGGGGTTCGTGGCTCCGCTCAAGACCCTCCTCGACGGCATCGAGCCGAAGGAGTACAAGGAGTGAAGCCCTGAACGCCGCCGCCATCGTCTTCTACGTGCTGGCCGCCGTCGCCGTGTCGTCCGCGGTGATGGTCGTCCTCAGCCGGAACGCCATCCATGCGGCCATCTACCTGGTGCTGTCGTTTCTCAGCATGGCCGGGCTCTACGTGATCCTGGAGGCGGAATTCGTGGCGGCGGTGCAGGTGCTCGTGTACGCCGGCGGCATCATGGTGCTGTTCCTGTTCGTCATCATGCTGGTCAATCTGCGCGACCCGTCGGGATCCCGGGTGGGGCTGCACGGGGTCCTCTCCGGCGGCGTCGGGCTGGCCGTCGTGGCGCTCATCCTGTCGGTTTACGGCCGAGGCAGCCTCCCGGCCTCGTCCGCGGAAGGATCGGTGCTGCGGCAGGGGGGCAACCTGGAGGCGGTGGGGCAGGCGATTTTCGCCGACTACCTGCTGCCGTTCGAGATCGTCTCGGTGCTCCTGCTGGTCGCGATGATCGCGGCCATTGTCCTGGCTCGGCCGATACCGAAGGACTGAGGAGGAGGCATGCCGGTCCCGCCCACACACGTCCTGATCATCAGCCTGCTGCTGTTCTCGGTCGGCATGATCGGGGTCCTCATCCGCCGCAACGTCATCATCATCCTGATGTCGATCGAGCTGATCATGAACGCGGCCAACCTGAACCTCATCGCCTTCAGCCGCCAGCTCAACAACCTCGTGGGCCAGGTGTTCGGGGTGTTCACGATCGCCGTGGCGGCGGGGGAAGTGGCCGTGGGGCTGGCCGTGGTCCTGGCGCTCTACCGCAACCGCGCCACCGTCTACGTGGACGAAGTCCAGATCATGAAGGGATGATCCGGCGATGCTGAGGCTGCTCTGGCTCATACCGCTTTTGCCGTTCATGGGGTTCGCTTTGAACGGGCTCCTGGGGGCGCGGGTGCTGCCGCGGCGGGCGGTGGGCCTGATCGCCTGCGGGACGGTCCTGCTGTCGTTCCTGGTGTCGTTGGGAGCGGTGCTGTCGTTGGGGTCGCTGCCGGAGACGGCTGAAGGGCTTCTGATCGACCACGACGCGCGGCGGGTGACGCAGACGCTCTACACCTGGATGCCGCTGGGCGAGGGTGCCGACGGGCGGTCGATCGGGGTCGACTGGGCGTACGTGCTCGACCCGTTGTCGGCGGTGATGCTGATGGTTGTGACGGGGGTGGGGTTCCTGATCCACGTCTACTCGGTGGGGTACATGGGGCACGAGCCGCGCCCGGCGTACGCGCGGTTCTTCAGCTACCTGAACCTGTTCATGGGGATGATGCTGACCCTGGTTTTGGGGGCGTCTTTGCCGGTGGTGTTCGTGGGGTGGGAGGGGGTGGGGCTGTGCTCGTACCTTCTCATCGGCTTCTACTACGACCGGATGTTCGACGAGAAGACGGGGATGAGCTGCGCGGACGCGGGGCGGAAGGCGTTCATTGTGAACCGGATCGGGGACATGGGGTTCCTGCTGGGGATGCTGTTGCTGTTCAGCCTGACGGGGACGATGGACATCCAGGGGGTGCTGGATCAGGCGGGGACGCTGGGGCCTATGGTGTGCACGGTGGCGGGGTTGCTGCTGTTCGTGGGGGCGTGCGGGAAGTCGGCGCAGATCCCGCTGTACGTGTGGCTGCCGGACGCGATGGCGGGACCGACGCCGGTGTCGGCGTTGATCCACGCGGCGACGATGGTGACGGCGGGGGTTTATGTGCTGTGCCGGATGGCGCCGATGTACGTGCTGGCGCCGGGGGCGCTTTTGGTCGTGGCGGTGGTGGGGGCGGCGACGGCGCTTCTGGCGGCGAGCATGGGGTTGGCGCAGACGGACATCAAGAAGGTCTTGGCGTACTCGACGGTGTCGCAGCTGGGGTACATGGTTTTGGCGGTGGGGGTGGGGGCGTTCTCGGCGGCGATTTTTCATCTTCTGACGCACGCCTTTTTCAAGGCGTTGCTGTTCCTCGGGGCGGGGTCGGTGATCCATGCGCTGTCGGGGGAGCAGGACATCACGAAGATGGGCGGATTGCGGTCGCGGCTTCCCTGGACCCACCTGACGTTCCTGGTCGCGACGCTGGCGATCGCCGGCATCCCGCCCCTCGCCGGCTTCTTCTCGAAGGACGAAATCCTGTGGAAGGCGTTCGTGCGGCACCCCGCCTTTTGGGTGGTCGGCGTGGCCGGCGCCTTCATGACCGCCTTCTACATGACGCGGCTCTACATCCTGACCTTCCGCGGCATGGAGCGCTTCGGGGAGGAGGCGCGTCACCACCTGCACGAGTCCCCGCCATCGATGACGGTGCCGCTGGTGGCGCTGGCGGTGCTGTCGGCCGTCGGCGGGTGGGTCGGCATTCCCGCGGTCATTTCGCTGGGGCTGCCGAACGTGTTCGAGCACTGGCTGGCGCCGGTCCTGCCCGCGGCGGCCGCGCACGAGACCTCTGGATACGCCGCGACGGCGGCACACGCCGCCGGTCCGCTGGAGATCGGGCTGATGGCGCTGTCGGTGGGCGTGGCCCTCGCCGGAATCCTCCTCGGCTGGCTTCTGTACGAGAAGCGGCCGGAGCTGCCCGAGAGGGTCGCGGCCGGGGCGCGCGGCCTCTACCTGCTGGTCTACAACAAGTACTTCGTGGACGAGATCTACGGCAAGGTGGTGCTGGCGCCTTACTACGGTCTGTGCCGGGCCTCCGCCTGGCTCGACCGCTGGGTGGTGGACGGGGCGGTCAACGGCGCCGGATACCTGACGCTGGGATCCTCCTATACCTCGCGCGGGTTCGATGAGTGGATCGTGGACGGCCTGGTGAACCTGACGGGGAACATGGTGCGCGGCTTCTCTGCCGCGCTGCGCGTCGTGCAGAGCGGCCTCGTCCGCTCGTACGCCACGGTGATGGTCCTGGGGATCTTCATTCTGGTGAGCGTGTACCTGCTCACGATGGGGTAGTCGAGGGAGACTGAGACGATGGACTGGTACATGTCGCACATCCTGACGATCGTGACCTTCCTGCCGCTCCTGGGGGCGCTCCTTCTCCTCCTGGTGAACAAGGAGAGGAAGCGGACGATCATGCTCGGCGCCACCTGGATCGCCGGCATCGACTTCCTGCTGTCGGTTCCTTTGTTCTTCAAGTTCGACACGGGCCGGAGCGGCTTCCAGTTCATCGAGCGCGCGTCCTGGATCCCCTCCATCGGCGTGCAGTACTTCCTGGGGATCGACGGCATCTCCCTCCTCCTCCTCCTCCTGACCACCTTCCTCGGATTCCTCTCGATCCTGTCGTCGTGGACCGCCATCCAGGAGCGGGTCAAGGAGTACTACGTCTACATGCTGGTCCTCCAGACCGGCATGCTCGGCGTCTTCGTGTCGCTCGACTTCTTCCTGTTCTACGTGTTCTGGGAGGCGATGCTGGTCCCGATGTACTTCCTGATCGGGATCTGGGGCGGGCCGCGGAAGCTCTACGCCGCCATCAAGTTCTTCCTGTACACCCTGCTCGGCTCGGTGCTGATGCTCCTCGGTATCCTGGCCGTCTACTTCTACTATCCGAAGGCGGGCGGCGCCGCGGCGGGGACGTTCGACATCACCGAGCTGATCCGGGTGCTCGGGCCGCTCGGCGACCCGGCGTGGCTCGAACTCCAGAAGTGGGTCTTCCTGGCGTTCTTCGTCGGCTTCGCCATCAAGGTGCCGATGTTCCCGTTCCACACCTGGCTCCCTGACGCGCACGTCGAGGCGCCCACGGCCGGCTCGGTCATCCTCGCCGGCGTCCTGCTGAAGATGGGGACCTACGGCTTCGTGCGCTTCGCCCTGCCACTCCTGCCGAGCGCCACCAAGCACTACCTGCCCTGGATGCTGGCCCTGTCGGTCGTCGGCATCATCTACGGGGCCATGGTGGCGATGGTGCAGAAGGACTGGAAGAAGCTCGTGGCCTACTCGTCGGTGAGCCACCTCGGCTTCTGCATGCTCGGGATCTTCGCCCTCAACTACAAGGGGATCGCCGGCAGCGTCCTGCAGATGATCAACCACGGGCTGTCCACCGGGGCGCTCTTCCTGATCGTCGGGCTGATCTACGAGCGCCGGCACACGCGCTTGATTTCGGATTACGGCGGGCTCTCCAAGGTGATGCCGATCTACGCGACGCTTTTCATGATCATCACCATGTCGTCGATCGGCCTGCCGGCGCTGAACGGGTTCATCGGCGAGTTCACCATCCTGGCCGGGGCCTTCGACATCCCCGACGGCTACGGGTTCCGCATCCCCTGGCTCGGGGACCTCTACATCGGCGGCAAGTTCTGGGTCGTCTGCGCCGTGTTCGGCATCGTGCTCGGGGCTGCCTACATGCTCTGGCTCTACCAGCGCACCATGTTCGGCCGGCTCGACAATCCTGAGAACCAGAAGCTGAAGGACCTCGATTTCCGCGAGATCATGACCCTCGCGCCGATCGTCGCCTGCTGCTTCTGGATCGGCCTCTACCCGAAGCCGTTCTTCGAGATCCTGGACAAGCCGGTGGCCGAGATCGTGCAGCGGCTCGAAGCCCCGGCCGGACCCGCCGTCGCCGGATCGCCGTCGGCCACGGAGACCGCGGCCCGATGACGCCTGGCTTCGATCTGAACCAGATCCGGATCATCTCGCCGGAGTTGGTTCTCTGCCTGAGCGCTTTCCTGATGCTCGGGCTTTCGGCCCTGGAGGGCCGCGGGCGCCGCAACGTCTATCCGGCGCTGTCAATCCTCGCCTGCCTGGTGACGCTCGCCGCCCTGCTCGCCTACCCGATGCGCTTCGGCCTGGACGCCCTGCGCGTGCAGACTCCGACGTTCGGATTCGGCGGCATGTTCGTGCTCGACGCGTTCAGCATCTTCTTCAAGGTGCTGTTCCTGCTGTCGGCCATCCTGACGATCCTGATCTCGGACCGATACCTGGACGAGGAGCGGGCCGCGGGCGGCGAGTACTACGCCCTCATCCTGTTCGCCGTCGTGGGCATGATGTTCATGGCGTCGGCGGGCGATTTCCTGACGATGTTCGTGTCCCTCGAGACCATGGCGCTGTCGTTCTACGCGCTCGTCGGCTACCTGAGAGCCGATCCCCGCTCCAACGAAGCGGCGCTCAAGTACTTCCTGCTGGGATCGTTCTCGACCGGGATCCTCCTGTACGGGATCTCGCTGATCTACGCCATGACCGGGACGATCTACTTCGAGCTGATCGGCATGTCACGCTCGATCCAGGCGCTGCAGCCCGAGGCGGCGCCCTTCTTCCTTCTGGGGGTCATCCTGGTGACCGTGGGGCTCGGCTTCAAGATTGCCGCCGTGCCGTTCCACATGTGGGTCCCCGACGCCTACGAGGGGGCCCCGACGCCGGTGACGGCCTTCCTGTCGACGGCCTCGAAGGCGGCGGCCTTCGTGGTCCTGCTGCGTGTCTTCATGATGGCGTTCGCCCGGCTGGGGGACAAGTGGGCCCTGCTCCTGGTCATCCTGGCGGTCGGGAGCATGACGCTCGGGAACGTCGCGGCGATCCTGCAGGACAACGTCAAGCGCATGCTCGCCTATTCGTCGATCGCCCACGCGGGGTACGCGCTCATGGGGCTGATCGCGGCGGGCCTGGGGACCGACGCCGCGACCAGGGAGTGGGGGATGCAGTCGGTCATCCTGTACCTGTTCATCTACACCTTCGTGAACGTCGGCGCGTTCGCGCTCGTCGTCATGCTGCGGCGGGAGAACGTCGTGGGGGACAAGGTCGCGGACTTCGCGGGACTGGCGCAGCGCGCCCCCGGCCCGGCCTTCGCGATGCTGGTCTTCATGCTGTCGCTGGCCGGCATCCCGGCGACCGCCGGGTTCATCGGCAAATGGTACCTGTTCGGGGCCGCCGTAAGGGCCGATTACGCCTGGCTCGCCGTCGTGGCCGTCCTGAACAGCGCCGTGTCCCTCTACTACTACGCGCGCATCGTGGTCATGATGTACATGCGCGAGCCGGTGGACGACGCCCCTCTGGCCCCGTCGTTCGGGCAGCGCGTGGCGATCACCGCCTGTATCGTCTTCACGCTCCTGTTCGGCCTCTACCCTCAGCCGATCGTCGAGTTCGCAAGGAAGTCGGTCCTGGCGCTGGCGCCCTGGGCGTCGTGAGGGAGACGTGAGCGACGGCGGCAGGCCCCCCCTCGTGGAGGCGATGCGGTACACCCAGGCCGGGTTGCTGCTCATCACCCCGATGCTGGTGCTGGGTGCGATCGGGTACTGGCTCGACGGGAAATTCCGGACGGCCCCGTGGCTTCTCCTGGCGGGCCTGGTCGTGGGGATGGCGGCCGGGTTCACGAGCTTCGTGCGGCTGGTGCAGGAGCTTCCACGGGGCGGCGGGAAGCGGCCATGACCGGCCGCTACGTGGCCGGGATCATGCTCCTGGCGGCGGTGGTAGCCGCTTCGCTCCGATTGGCGCGGGGAAGCCTGGCGCCGGTGCGGCTCGAGGGTCTGCTTCTCGGCCTGGCGCTGGCGACGGCCGGCGCGGTGTCGTGGATCATGGTCGCCTCCCTGACGATCGGGCGCGGCCACCAGGCGTTCATGGCGGCGCAGGTACTTGGCATTCTGGGCCGCCTCGTGGTATATGGCGCCTCCCTGATCTACGTCGCGCTCAGGACGACCATCGACCCCGTCTTTCTGGCGGGATCGCTCGTGGGGTTTCACGTCATTTTTCTGGTCCTCGAGGTCCGGTTCGCCGTCAAGGGTCTGCAGCGAGCCGCTCAGGGGGCCACGGGTGGGAGCGGACATGGCGGTTGAGGAACAGGCCGGGCACCCGGCGGCCGCGCACGGAGCGGCCGCGCACGGCGGTGAATTCGACGCCGGCGAGTCGATCCTGCACCACATCCTCGACGCGCAGACGATCGAGCTGCCGCCCTTCGGCGTGATCCACCTCCCGACGCTGCACATCGGGCCGTACGCCCTGCCGATCACCCGGCACGTCGTCATGATGTGGGTGGCGAGCCTCATCGTCCTGACGCTCTGCTGGGCGGTGACGCGGCGGCGGAAGTTGGTCCCGGGGCGCGCGCAGAGCCTGGTCGAGCTGATCGTTGTCTTCGTGCGCGACGAGATGGCGCGGAAGAGCATCGGCCCCCACGGCGACCGCTACGTGCCGTACCTGCTGACGACCTTCGTCTTCATCCTGGCCTGCAACCTGCTGGGGCTGGTGCCCTGGGCCGCCACCGCGACCTCCAACATCAGCGTCACGGGCGGGCTGGCGCTGCTGGCCTTCCTCATGGTGCAGGCGGCTGGCATTCACGAGCACGGCCTGGTCGGGCACTTCAAGAACCTGATCCCGCATGGCCTGCCGGCCTGGCTCCTGCCGATCATGCTGCCCCTTGAGATCGTGGGGATGCTCACGAAGCCGTTCGCGTTGTGCATGCGGCTGTTCGCCAACATGACCGCCGGCCACATCGTCATCCTGGCGCTCATCAGCCTCATCTTCATTCTGAAGTCCGTCCTGGTCGGTCTGTTCCTCTCGGTGCCGTTCGCGCTCTTCATCAACGGGATCGAGCTTCTGGTCGCGTTCCTGCAGGCTTACATCTTCACCATGTTGACGTCGCTGTTCATCGGCATGTCGGTGCATCCGGCCCACTGAGGGATCGCGCCGGCAAAAGAGAGAGTCATCGAGATCAAGGAGGATCGGAGCATGGAATTCGGGAACTCACTGGCGCATCTTTCAGCGGGCATCGGGGCGGGGCTGGCCGTCATGGGCGGAGCCGCCGGCATCGGCCGTCTCGCGGCTTCGGCGATGGAGGGTAGCGCCCGCCAGCCGCAGGCCCTGGGCGACATCCGCACCAGCATGATCATCGCGGCCGCGCTCATCGAGGGGGCCACGTTCTTCGGCCTCGTGGTCTGCATCCTCCTGGCCCTCAAGACCTAGGCGGCGGAGCGTTCACGAAGCGGAGACACCTGTCATGGGCATGCAGCTCGTCACGCCGGAGTTCGGGACGATCTTCTGGACCGTCGTCACCTTCGTCATCCTGCTCTTCCTGCTGAGCCGCTATGCCTGGAAACCGCTCCTGGCGCTTCTGGATGAGCGGGAGAGGACGGTCAAGGATGGGCTCGACGCGGCGCAGAAGGCGCGCGCCGAGGCGGATGACCTCCTGCGCAGGAACCAGGAGTTCCAGGCCAGCGCGCGGCGCGAGACGGCGGCGCTTCTCGAGCAGGGGAGGCGCGAGAGCGAAACCCTGCGCGCGGAGATCCTGGCGCAAGCGCGCGCCGAGGCCCAGACGCTCGTCGAGCAGGGAAAGCGGCAGATCCAGTACGAGCAGCGGCAGGCGATGGAGTCGCTCCGGAGACAGGTGGCCGATCTGGCCATCGGAGCGGCGGAGCGGCTCATCCAGGGCGATCTCGACGATCCCAAACACCGGGAGCTGGTGGCCGAATACGTCAGGAGCCTCCCCGAGCTGGGCCCCGAGGCCACACGTCGCTAGCAGTCCGGTCGGAGGGGTGTCGTGATTCGAGTCCCGATCAGGCTGCGCCGGATCGTCGACGAATCGCACGAGATCCGCATCGGCCGGGGGCTCGGGCCGCGGATCTCCGTCGACCTGCGCCGCCGAGGCCTGGCCCGCCGCTACGTCATCGTCACCGACAGCCACCTCGCCGCCCGCCCCGGCCGGCGACTGCTCGGCTCCCTGCGCCGGCGCGGCCTGCACGCCGATCTCCTGGTGGTCCCCGCCGGCGAAGCGCACAAATCGCGCCGCGTCCGCGACGGGCTGGAGGATCGGCTCATCGATCTGGGGGCCGACCGCGACACGGCGCTCGTCGCCCTGGGGGGCGGCGTCGTCGGTGACCTCACGGGATTCGTCGCCGCGACCTTCCACCGCGGCATCCCTTTCGTGCAGATCCCGACCACCCTCATCGGCATGGTGGACGCCTCCGTCGGAGGCAAGACCGGCATCAACCTCGAGGCCGGCAAGAACCTGATCGGCGCCTTTCACCAGCCCGCCGTCATCTACATCGATGTCGACTACCTGAAGACCCTTCCGGAGCGCCAGTTCCGCTCCGGGCTGGCGGAGGTGGTCAAGTGCGGGGTGATCGCCGATGCGGCCCTGTTCGAGACGCTCGAGCGCTTGAGCGAGCGCGTCATGCGCCGCGATCCCGATGTCCTGTCGCGCCTCATCGAGGCCTGCTGCCGGATCAAGGTGCGTGTCGTGAGCGAGGATCCGCACGAGGGCGGCCGCCGCCTCGTCCTCAACTTTGGCCACACCGTCGGACACGCCCTCGAGACGCTGACCCGGTACCGTCTCGCCCACGGCGAGGCGGTCGCCATCGGCATGGTGGCCGAGGCGCGCATCGCCGCCCGCGCCGGCCTGGCGGCCGCCGAGCTCGCCGTCAGGTTGCAGGCGTTGCTCGAGCGCCTCGATCTTCCCACGGAGATTCCGGACCGCATCGCGCCCGCCGCGATCCTCTCGGTCGCCCGGCGCGACAAGAAGGCGAGGATGGGCCGGATCGCCTACGTCCTGCCGGCGCGCCTGGGAGCGATGGCCCATCTGGAGGGGGAATACCGCATCCCGATCGCCGACGCGCACGTCACCGAGGCGCTGCGCCCCCGCCCGGCCGTGCGGACCGCCCGGTGAAGGAGGCAGGGAAGGGCGAGATGGCCGACGAAGCGGTCCTTCCGAACCTGTCGTTGCCGCCCACGGCGCCGCCGAGGACGGCGCTCGGACGCTGGCTGCGCGCCGGGCACCGGCTGGACGAGCCGGAGGCCGCGTCGACCGCACCGTGGGGCCGCGTCCTCTGGCTCACCGGTGTCGACTACTTCTCGACCCTCGGCTACCAGCCGGGGATCGCGCTGCTCGCGGCGGGAGCGCTGTCTCCGGTCGCCACGCTCATCCTGG
>Ga0247727_10011307_pt1 | contig 15608 bp, 15 predicted proteins | sample WisWelCaveWW1625_FD_202498 | JGI IMG/M metagenome (GOLD analysis project Ga0247727, IMG submission 202498) | Biofilm microbial communities from Wishing Well Cave, Virginia, United States - WW16-25 | ecosystem: Environmental > Aquatic > Deep subsurface > Groundwater > Cave microbial mat | place...
TTCCAGCAAACTTTCGACTAATCGCTGGAAGAAACCCAAGCCGTTGTCATATCATTAATCCCATGAGGAGCGTATACTTGGGAATCTATTTCAACTCATGCTAGTGCCGAGCAGTGGCAGCTCGTCAGGCTCATACCCGAAGGTCGCAGGTTCAAGTCCTGCCCCCGCTATGAAAAAGGCACTCAGTGAGCGCCTTTTTGTGTCAAAAATCACCGGTAGTAGCACTAGAACTCATAACCTGCAGGTTATGAGTCTGATCACCTGGTTGTCAAAAAAATTTATGATTGCGGCAATGAATCCGTTAGATCGTATTGATATTCACATTCAAGTTCCACGTGTTGACTATAAAAAGTTAAGTGGCGACTGGATGGAGGGTCGAACGAATTGATTCGTGCGCGCATCCAGGCGGTGTGGGATATTCAGCGTAAGAGATTTTCAAATAAAGGTTCCGATATCATCTGCAATGCCGATATGCGCGTTGGGGAGGTACGGCAATTTTGTCGGTTGCAGGATGATGAGGGTCAGAGTTTTATGAGTGCGGCTATGACACAGCTCAATTTATCGGCACGTGCCTATCACCGCCGCATCCTAAATCAATTGCGGATTTGGCGGGGTGTGAAGAAATCCAATCCGCGCATTTGGCGGAGGCTCTGCAATACAGACCGAAAAGCATGATGGGGTAAACGGAAACTGTAAAAAAGTCATCGTGGTCTATAATTAGCATAGTTGCTTCCAAAAGGAGAATCGATTTGTCCGTCACATACCGCCTTAATCGCCTGCTTGGAGCGGACGGTAATTGCTTCGACGTCGCCATTGATCACGGCTTCTTCAACGAGATCAGTTTCCTCCCGGGCATCGAAGATATGCCTGGTGTAGTTTCGCTCCTGGCTCAAGCCAGACCGGATGCCATTCAACTTGCGCCCGGCAGCGCGCGTCACTTGCAAAGGATCCCGGGCAGTGACAAGCCCGCCCTCGTTCTTCGGTGCGATATCGCCAATGTCTATGGAAAGAAGTTGCCGCGTGTCTTATACAGCCAGCTGATTGAGGACCCCGCCGAGCAGGCCCTGCGTGCTGACGCATCCTGCGTTGTGGTCAATCTCTTTCTCGTTCCCGATCGACCTGAGCTCCATCACCAGTGTGTAAGCAACATCACAAAACTGAAGGCTGAATGTGGACGCTATTCCATGCCATTGATGGTGGAACCCCTTGTCATGCGCGCCAATACCGAGGCAGGCGGCTACATGGTTGATGGCGACCTGAACAAGATCATACCGCTCGTGCGGCAGGGGGTGGAGTTGGGAGCGGACATCATCAAAGCCGACCCGTGCGACGACATTTCCGAATATCATCATGTGGTAAAAGTGGCCGGCGATGTGCCCGTCCTGGTACGTGGTGGCGGGCGTGTTTCAGATGAAGTCATCCTTGAGCGTACGTATTCTCTCATGCAACAAGGCGTACGCGGGATTGTCTACGGGCGCAATGTGATTCAACACCCGTCGCCGGCACGCATCACCCGCGCCCTAATGGCAACCGTTCACGAACGGGCTACACCGCAACAGGCGTTGCAGGTGCTCAGGGGACAATGAGTAAGCGCATCATCAACTTCGGTGTAATCGGTTGCGGCCTGATGGGGCGTGAGTTCGCCAGCGCCGCAGCCCGTTGGTGCCATTTGCTTGACCTTGACTTCGAGCCGCGTATTGTCGCAGCCTGTGACACCAATTCTGCCATGTTGGATTGGTTCACACAGAGTATCCCCGGTTTGCGCGCCTACAACGATTACCGACAAATGCTTGAGTCACCCGATATCGAGGCCATATATTGCGCTGTGCCGCATCACCTGCACGCACAGGTCTACACTGACATCCTCAAGGCTGGGAAGCACTTGCTCGGCGAAAAACCCTTCGGCATCGATCAGGTCGCCAATACGGCCATTCAGAGACAAATAAGCGATAATCCCAACCTCCTGGTGCGATGCTCATCGGAGTTTCCCTTCTTCCCTGGTGCGCAGCGCCTGATCCGGTGGATTCGAGAGGCGCGCTTTGGACAAATCATTGAGGTGGAAGCGGGCTTCTGGCATAGCAGTGACCTGGATCCGAATAAAACCATCAACTGGAAACGACAAGTTGCATTCAATGGCGAATACGGCTGCCTCGGCGATTTGGGAATGCACGTTGTCCATGTGCCCCAGCGCGCCGGATGGAAGGTAACCCGCGTACGCAGCCTGCTCTCAAAAGTCATCACCCAGCGCCCCGATAATTCCGGCGCGCTTGTGCCGTGCGAGACCTGGGATAACGCAATCTTGGCTTGCGATGCTGTTGCTGCCGATAGCCAGGTTTTTCCGATGGTTCTGTCTACCAAACGCATCGCGCCGGGGCACAGCAACACGTGGTTCATCAATGTCTACGGAACAAAGTTCTCGGCCCGCTTCAGCACCCAACAACCCAAACAATTGGCTTGGCTGCCGTACACACCGGGAAGTGAACAAGCCTGGCATGTGTTGGATATGCCGTATCGATCCGCCTACAAAGCCATCACGGGGGCCGTGTTCGAGTTCGGATTCTCGGATGCAATATTGCAGATGTGGGCGGCCTTTTGTGATGAGCTAACGCACGGCCCGCAAATGCTGCAGCCGTTCCATTGTGCCACTCCCGAAGAAGCGGCCGCCTCACATCGATTATTCACCGCTGCGTTGGAGTCTCAGCGCAGCGCACAGACCGTCATCTTGGGAGCGTAGCTTGGCGATTCCCATACTGCTTATCACTCTGCGATCGGGCAGGTCAGCTGATTGACTGGATAACAGTTCACACGTATTATTCATTCATATCATTTCAGGAGTTTCTCATGCCCCCTACCTATCGCTTTTCCTTCGGTCCCTGGAACATTCACCCTGGCGCAGACCCCTTTGGTCCACCTGTCCGCGAGGAATTTTCCTTTGCAGAAAAACTCGATTTTTACAAGCATCTTGGCTTTGATGGCGTTCAATTCCACGATGATGACGTGGTCTCCAGGGCGGATGCGCCGTGGAGCCGCCAGGAGGGTGAAGCCAAACGGATGCGCCAACTGCTCGACGAACGTGGGCTGGTGGCGGAGTTCGTCGCCCCGCGTTTGTGGGAGCACCCGCTGACGATTGACGGTGCGATCACTGCGAACTCAGCCGAGACGCGCGAATATGCTCTTGAACGCTCAAAGCGCGCAGTGGATATTGCCCGCATTATCGGAACAAAAGATATAGTGCTGTGGCCTGCCCGCGAAGGTACCTACCTGCGCGAAGCCAAAGACCCGGTCGCTTCGGTGGGACGGTTGGTCGAATGGATGAATGCGTTGCTCGAATATGACAAGGATATCCGCATCCTCGGCGAGATGAAACCCAACGAGCCGATGGATAACGCCTATGTGCCGACGACTGGGCACTTCCTTGGGCTTGTCAGCCTGACAGTGGATCCCAGCCGCGTGGGCACGTTGATCGAATCGGCGCACGCTATCCTTGCAGGTCTAGATCCTTCTGATGAAATGGCATACGCACTGTATCATAAGAAACTTTGGTCGGTGCATCTCAACGACCAGAATGGTTTGAAGTTTGACGAAGACAAGTCCTTCGGCGCTGTGGATTTGCGCCGGGCCTTCAATCAGGTCTGGGTACTGGAGCGCAGCGGCTACGGGCAGAATGGTGGATTTATCGGACTGGATGTCAAAGCCCTGCGGACACAATCGAAGGAAACCTCGACCAAGCATTTACGCAACAGCCGCGCGATTTTCTTGCGCCTCCTGGAACTGGTGCGTTCATTGGATGTGGCAAAGGTGGAAGAACTGCGCGCCGTCCGTGATTATGAAGAACTTGATTTATTGATCGTGAAGCATTTGCTTGGATAAGGAAAATGGACCCTAAAGGTTATTCAAACTTTTAAGCCTTTGGATTGGAATCGTATGACAGACGCGATCATTGCAGGTCATCTCTGTTTGGATATCATCCCCGATCTTTCTGCACATGCGGCGGGACAGTTCGATGCAGCCTTTCAGCCTGGACGGCTGGTTCATGTTGGAGCAGCATCAACATCCACAGGCGGGGCGGTCTCGAACACAGGCCTGGCTCTGCATCGGCTCGGAATTGAAACGCGCCTGCTCGCCAGAGTCGGCGCGGATCAGTTTGGGCGCATTATTAAACAGATGGTGGCAGAACATGCTGCCGCGCTGGCAGATGGCATTGTCACCAGTACAAAGACCAACACATCGTATTCCATTGTCATCAGTCCTTCTGGAAGTGACCGCCGTTTTTTGCATCATCCCGGCGCAAACGATGATTTCTGTGCCGACGATGTCCGCGACGAGGACCTGCGAGAAGCCCGCCTGTTTCACTTTGGCTATCCTCCGCTGATGGCGCGCATGTTCGCGGACAATGGTTCACAATTGACCGAGATGTTCCGCCGTGTGAAATCCCTCGGGTTGACCACCTCGCTCGATATGGCCTTCCCCGATGCCGACTCTGCGGCGGGTCATGCCGATTGGCGAATCATTCTGCGAAACACCCTTCCGCATGTGGATATTTTCCTTCCGAGTCTGGATGAAATCCTGTTCATGCTCGGGCGAAATATGAAGACCCCGCTCTCTGCCCAGCTGCTGACGGAGGTCAGTAATGAACTTCTTGTTATGGGCGCAAGGATTATTGTCCTCAAACTCGGCGAGCGCGGCTTGTATTTGCGGGTTGCGCCATTCGATGTATTGCAGAACCTGGGACGTGCCTGTCCTTCCCTGCTTACAACGTGGGCGAGCTTTGAAGCCTGGTCGCCCTGTTTTCAAGTGGATATGGTTGGGACAACGGGCGCTGGCGATGCCACCATTGCAGGGTTTCTCACTGCCCTGTTGCATGACCTGCCGCCTGGCGAAGCGATGAATGCCGCGCTGGCAGTTGGTGCCTGCAATGTGGAAGCCCCTGACGCCTTGAGTGGAATCCGTTCGTGGTGGGACACCTTGCGAAGAATCAACTCAGGCTGGGCGCGACGCGTAAGCTTTATGAGGTAATGGAATCTGGCTTTTACATTTTCCTAACAGCAATCAGTTGGTGAGAGAATGGGCACGTAAATTGGGCTTGTTGTGTACCTGTTCAGCAGCCTGTCCATCTTCGTATTCGGGGGATATTTCCATTTTGGGCTAGCGAACAAAGGTTTTGTAGTTGACAAAATGAATGTTATTGAGTAGAATGCCTCCAACTTATTTCATAAAATGAAAAAAGCTGTGAATAAATAATCGGAACTCCCAGCTAAGGCACTCAGGCTGATTAAAATGACAAAGCCTCCTATTGCAATTAGCCAAACTCAAGTTCAAATTGTCCAGCACTTGCGATCTGATGGGCAATTATCGCGAAGTCAGCTTGCACGAATGATGGGGTATTCTCGTGCCAGCATGACAGGTTTTATTAATGACCTGATGGAGCCGGGAATAATAAAGGAAGTTGGCAAGGGCACATCCCAAGGTGGGAGGCGCCCTTTAATCTTAAGTATTAATGGCGATTACGGTTTTATTGCGGGATACGATATTGGCGCGACCAGTATTGATCTTGCTTTGGCGAATTTCCGCGGGGATATTCTTGAACATTGTTCGGAACCAGCCGATGTTCGAAATGATGCTGAAGTGGTTTTAGGGCGCTGTGCCGAGATTATTCAGCAAATGCTTGAACGGCAGGAGGGGACTTCAGATCAGGTTGTGGCAGTTGGTCTTGGGATCCCCGGTCCGGTTGAATTTGCGAAAGGGATCCTGATTGCACCACCTCTGATGCCTACCTGGGAAAACTTCCCCATCAAGAAATATGTTACCCAAACTTTTCCAAATGCAACCGTTGTTGTAGATAACGACGTGAATATTATGGCGCTCGGTGAGTTGCACGCGGGAGGCGGGAGGGGTTTGAATAATTTTATCTGGGTTAAAATTGGTACCGGGATTGGGTCCGGTATCATAGCGAATGGGGAAATTTACCGGGGCGCGAGTGGGGTGGCGGGGAACATTGGGCATATCGAAGCCGAACACAACGGGACAATATGCCACTGCGGGAATCGGGGATGCCTGGAAGCTATGGCCGCTGGACCGCCGATTGCCCAACGCGGCAAAGAAGCGGCAGATGCAGGGCGTAGCCCTTTTCTCGCGATGAGACTGAAAGAAAATGAGGGAAAGATATCCGCCGTTGACGTGGGTGACGCAGCGGCAAGCGGAGATACAGCGGCGATTGAAATCATACGCGAAAGCGGCCGGCTGATTGGGTTGGTCCTGGCAGGGTTGGTTGAATTTTTTAATCCCGAAGTAATCTACATTGGCGGAGGAGTCAGCAAGATTGGCTTCACGTTGCTTTCCTCAATTCGACAGGCTGTTTTGCGGCGCGCTAATCCCCTTTCTACGCGTGATCTGCATGTCGAATATTCTCAATTAGGGGATACGGCCGGAGTCGTCGGCGCAGTTGTCCTGACGTTTCCTCACATTTTTGAGGTAGCCCAATGAGTTCCATAGCAAAGGAGGTGCCACTTATCAAACAATTCCCGAAATCGCTTCACACTGTTCCGTCCCTATGTCAATTAACAAGAAATCAGGAGAAACCATGTTAAACAGAAAATCCTTACTGCACATCCTTATGCTGATGGTGTTTGTGCTGGGCGCCTGCGCCCCCGCAACACCGGCTGTCACAGAAATCAATATCCTTTGGGCGCAATGGGACCCGGCAGATTACCTGCAACAGATCGCCAATAAATATGAAGCAGAAACTGGCGTCAAGGTCAACATCATCCAGGAACCCTGGGGTACGTTCGGCGACCGTTTTTTCACTGAAATGGCCGCTGGCGGCGATGCCTGGGATATGGTCGTTGGCGATAGTCAATGGCTTGGTCAGGGTGCAACCCAGGGTCACTACCTGGATATTACCGAATTCCTCGTTGGCGAAGGGATTGACAAGACTGTGACTCCAGCCACCCTTGCATCCTACGGTGAATACCCGGCCGATTCCGGCACCTACTACGCCTACCCCACGGAGGGCGACGCGGATGGTTGGGCTTACCGCAAGGACCTGTTCGAAGATCCTGCTGAAATGGCCGCTTTCGAGGCTGAGTACGGTTACCCGTTAGCTCCCCCCGAAACCTACGAACAACTGCGTGACATCGCCATGTTCTTCACTCGCCCTGATGCGGGTCTCTACGGTCTGGCAATCTACACCCAGGCGGATTACGATGCCTTAACCATGGGCGTCGAAAATGCCTTCTTTAGTTTTGGCGGTCAATGGCAGGACGAAAACAATAACGTTATCGGTGTCGTCAACTCCCCTGAAGCCATTGAAGGTGTGGAGTTCTACCGCTCGCTGTACGAGTGTTGCCAGGCGCCCGGTCTCAGCAATGCCTTCTTTGCGGAAGTGAACGATGCCTTCATCGGCGGTAAAGTCGCGATGGCGATGAACTACTTCGCCTTCTTCCCCGCCCTGGTGAACCCGGAAGTCAACCCCCATGCAGCGGGGACAGGCTTTTTCGTAAACCCCGCCGGCCCCCGTGGCGATCAATATGCCGCATTAGGCGGTCAAGGGATGACCATCATTTCCTACATCTCGCCTGAACGCCAGGAAGCGTCCAAAGCCTTCATCCGCTGGTTTGCTCAAGAAGATATTCAGGTGGAGTGGGCGCGCGCGGGTGGCTACACCTGCAATATCAATGTTCTCGAGTCGGATGAGTTTCTAAATGCAACTCCCTACAACGCCGCATTTGCAGAAACCATGACGTTCGTCAAAGATTTCTGGAATGTCCCTGTGTTTGGCGAGCTCTTACTGGTTGCCCAAACCGAACTGGGTCAGTACATTGTGAATGGCGAAGGCACTGCCGAAGAAGCCATGAACGCGATTGCTGAACAACACGACGCGATTCTGACCGAAGCAGGACTAAAGAAATAACGATTTGTCGGTTATCTTCCATCGCTCCAGAGGGTTCTCTCTGGAGCGATGGAACCCTTAGGAACGAAGTATGGCATCCGTCTCCACATCCCACCCATCCAATCGTCGTCATCTCAGCGACCGCGCCATTCTGAACCTTTTCATCTGGCCTACCCTGATCTTGCTGATCGCGATGAATATCTTCCCGCTGTTTTACAGCCTATATCTCGGTTTTACAAATTATTCAGCCATCGCGCGCCAAATTCCCGTTTGGATTGGGTTTGATAACTTTAGCAAAATTCTGAATGATGAACAGCTCTGGCAGTACTTTGCCACAACCGGTCGTTATGTCCTTCTATCAGTAGGTTTACAAACGATTTTTGGATTTGCCATGGCCATGCTGGTGAAAGAAAAGTTCCGTGGGAGTGGACTACTCACAACATTAATCCTGGTTCCCATGATGCTTTCCCCCGTAGTTGTCGGCTTGTTTTGGAAATTGATGTATAACCCCACTTTCGGTTATGTCAATTTTTTATTGGGGTTTACCAATGCGAGCGCGGCGCCTGACTTTTTAGCTGGTAGTTGGGCAAGACAATCTATCCCGGGTCTGGCGCTGACAGCCGTTGTTGTGGTGGATGTTTGGATGTGGTCGCCGTTCGTGATGTTATTGGTTCTTTCCGGCTTAAAAGCCATTCCCGATTATCTCTACGAAGCCGCCGCAATTGATCGCGCCAGTTCCTGGTTCCAATTCTGGCGAATTACCCTGCCTCAGGTTGCCCCTTTGCTATTAATCGCTGTTTTATTCCGTACCATTGAAGCGATCAAATCTTTTGATCTCGTAATGGGGATGACGGGAGGCGGACCGGGCAGTCAAACGGAACTCATCGCTGTCAATTTATATCGTCAGGCTTTTCAAGGCCAATTCCGAACCGGACCGGCGAGCGCGTTAGCTTACATCATCTTGATCATTATTATTGCGATCAGCAATCTTTATATTCGTTTTCTTAATCAGTCGCGAGGAGAGGAGTAATAATGGCACACTTTGAAGAAGTTGGTTCCGCCAAACCCATTACCGAGTCTATACGGGTGGATAAAGTCAGTCCGCGCGCGCGCGTTTTTCATAATCTGCGCGCGCTCGCCGTTTTGGTGATGGCCATCGTAGGCTTGATTCCAATTTTTGTGATGATCGTGACCGCTTTTAAAACACGTTCAGATGTTGTCTCCGACCCGCCCAAGGTATTTTTCAATCCTACCCTGGAAGGGTTTGTTTACTTGTTTACTGAACGCGCCCTGCTCCCCAAGGCAAGTTTAGAAGAAGCCCAGGCAAACGCTGAAAACCTGGGATTATTTGAGAGAATTGCCCTCGAAAGCGGTCAGGAAATTACCGCCCCAAGCGACTACGTAAACCGGCTCAAAAATTCGCTGATTGTGGCTGGAATTTCCACGGTGACATCGGTCGTGCTTGGTTTGTTTGCCGCCTATGCCTTCAGTCGGTTTGATATTGCGGGGAAAGATGATCTCTTGTTTTTTATTTTGAGTACCCGCATGTTGCCAGCCGTGGTTGTGACAATCCCCATTTTCTTATTGTATCGTCAACTGGGTCTTCATGATACCTACCTCGGCATGATCCTGCTATACACAGCCTTTAACCTTTCCTTTTCCGTCTGGCTGTTGAAGGGATTTATAGACGAAATTCCCCGCGAATACGAAGAAGCCGCGCTCGTGGATGGCTATACTCGTTTGCAGGCATTTTTCAAGATTGTTTTACCTCAGGCTGTGACCGGCATTGCCGCCACCACCGTCTTTTGTCTGATTTTTGCCTGGAACGAATATGCCTTTGCCCTAATGCTCACAAGCGATCAGGCTCGTACTGCTCCGCCCAGTATTGCCACCATGCTTGGGCGCGGCGGCATTGAATGGTCTGCCATCGCCGCCGGGAGTTTAGGTTTTCTCATCCCTGTCGTTATCATCACCTTCGCATTACGGAATTATTTATTGCGAGGGGTTACGTTCGGAGCAATTCGACAATAATCATGGCAACCATCCAACTCCAACAAGTAGAAAAAAAATTTAGCGAATTCTATGCTGTTAAGCCAATGGATTTAACCATTGCAGATGGCGAATTTGTGTCGCTGCTTGGTCCTTCGGGATGTGGAAAAACGACCACGCTCCGCATGATCTCTGGCTTGGAAACAGTTTCCGGCGGGATAATCTCGCTGGATGGGCGTAATGTGACCTGGCGGCATCCGAGCGACCGCAATATCGCGTTCGTCTTCCAGTTTTACGCCCTCTACCCCCACATGAACGCGCGACAGAATATTGCCTTCCCTCTGCAAGCCGAAGGGATGGCAACAGCCGATATCGAAAAACGTGTGGAAGAAGTGGTCAAACTTCTCCGTATTGAATCCCTGCTCAAGACGCATCCCGGTAAATTAAGTGGTGGGGATAAACAGCGTATCGCTCTCGCCCGCGCCCTCGTCCGCCGCCCCGCTGCATTCCTCATGGATGAACCCCTGGGCGCGCTCGATGCCGAGTTCCGCGAATCGATGCGTGCGGAGATCAAACGCCTCCACCTTAGTATCCACGCCACCACCGTCTACGTTACACACGACCAGGTCGAGGCGATGGCGATGAGCGACCGGATCGTCGTCATGTCCGCTGCTGAAGTACAACAGGTCGGAACACCTGCCGAGGTCTATTACGATCCGGCGAATTTGTTCGTCGCTCGCTTCATCGGAAGTCCTGGCATGAACTTGCTTGCAGGGCAGCATGTTGGAAAACAGATCCGCCTGACCGGCAGAGGGCAGTATGTTATCCCTGACCATCTACACGGCCCACTCACAGAGGCTCTTAATGGAAACAGCGAGGTCATACTTGGCTTTCGCCCTGAGGCCGCAGAAATTAATCCCGATGGCACGCTAAACGGGAATGTTTACGCAACCGATATGCACGGCGCGTACACCATGTTGCATATCAATTTAAATGAAAATGAAATCATTCATGTTCGCGGAGACCGGGCCTTTTCTTCGCCGATTGGCACACAGGTTCGTTTTAACTTGAAACCTGATATGGTTCGATTTTTCCACCCAAAAACTGAAAAAGCTATTCGAGGGGAGGCGCGCTCATGAGCAGTGTGGATCTGCAAGGCATTACCAAAGATTTTTCAGGCATACGCGCGCTGGATGATGTCACTTTTTCGATCAAAGATGGCGAATTTTTTGTCTTGCTCGGACCAACAGGGGCAGGTAAAACAACCACTCTGCGCATCATCGCGGGGTTGACCAAACAGGATGCGGGCACCTTATTCTTTGATGGAGACTCGATGGAGCACACTACCCCCGCGGACCGGGACGTGGCTTATGTTTTCCAGCAATATTCTTTATACCCAACGATGACCGTATTCGACAATCTCGCTTTCCCTTTGCGTTCCCCTTTGCGGAAAATACCTGAGGTGGAAATCCGCAAAAAAGTGGATGAAGCCGCACAAAAGTTAAAGATTACTCACCTTTTGGATCGCAAGACCGCGCGGCTCTCCGGCGGAGAAATGCAACGAGTCTCCATCGGACGGGCCATTGTGCGCGAACCCCGCTTGTTTCTCATGGATGAACCCCTTTCCAACCTGGACGCGAAATTGCGTGAGAGCCTGCGCGTCGAACTTCAACACCTGCAAAAAACCCAAGGCTATACCACTCTCTTCGTCACCCACGATCAGATCGAAGCCCTGACGATGGCAGATCGGATCGCAATCCTGAATGAAGGGCGCATAATTCAAATTGGCACCCCGAACGATATTTATGACCGTCCCGCCACAACCTTCGTCGCAACGCTCGTCGGCACCCCCCGCATCAATCTATTTAAAGCCGCTTGGGACAATGGCACGGTTCTCATTGAGAACAGCGAGTTGCATATTCCATCAGCAGGCAACACTCCTGCTCAATTTCTTCTCGGTATTCGCCCCGAAGATGTAAAGCCGACAGCCGAAGGGAAGTTTGCCGGGAAGTTAGTACTGACCGAGCCCCTCGGTGTCGAGACCATTTTGCACATCCAATCTGGTGGGCAAACCCTTTTGAGTCTGATCCCTGGGATGACCGACCTGAGACTTAATGACACGGTCCGATTCAACCTCGCGCAAGACCGGCTGCACTATTTTGATTTGGAGGGAAAACGATTATGAAATTTGGCGTCAACGCCTGGGTTTGGACTTCGCCCTTGACCAATGAGGAACTCGAAAAACTCGCTCCGCGCGTTGCCGGAATGGGTTTTGATTGGATCGAAGTCCCACTCGAAAGCTTGGATGATCTCGATCCCGCGCGGGGTGCGGCGATTATTGGGGAAAATGGTCTGGGCGTAAGCACATGCGTTGCAATAGGACCGGATCGGGATTTGATTCACCCGGACGAATCTATTCGCCTGAACGGAATGAATTACATTCGGGGAGCGGTTCTCGCCACCCAAAAATTGGGCGCCACCAATCTGGTTGGTCCCATCTATTCCGCCGTGGGGCGCACCTGGCAGTCCACCGCCGAAGAACGAGCGCGGGATACGGATTTGCTTGTGTCGCAACTCCGTTCGTTGGCGGAATATGCCGGCGATCATGGCGTCGTCTTGTGCATCGAACCGCTGAATCGTTTTGAAACCAGTTTCATTAATTTGGCAACACAAGCCATCGAGGTGATTGACCGTGTCGCTCATCCTGCCTGCCAGATCATACTCGATACGTTCCACATGAACATCGAGGAGAAATCATTGGGCGACGCGATCCGCGCAACCGGTTCCAGATTGAAACACGTTCACACATGCGAAAACGACCGGGGCGCGCCTGGAAGCGGGAACGTCGCTTGGAACGATGTGGCACAAGCTCTTAAAGATATTCACTACGATGGACCTCTCGTCATCGAATCTTTTACTTCAAAAGTTAAATCCATTGCCCGCGCGGCGGCTATTTGGCGCAGTTTTGCACCCACTCAGGATGCTTTGGCAGAGGATGGACTGAGGTTTTTGAAAAAACTATTTCCCTAGGAACTTGAAACCCCATGGGTTTCTGAAAATTACAAATCTTCACTACTAGCTACAGGAGGATCCTATGTCCCGACCAGTCACTCTCTTTACCGGCCAATGGGCTGACCTGACCTTAGATACCCTTTGTGCCAAAGCAAAAGCATTTGGCTATGATGGTGTGGAGCTCGCCTGTTGGGGCGATCACTTTGAGGTGGATAAAGCCCTCAGTGATGACGCTTACATTCGTTCGCGCCATGACATCCTTGAAAAACACGGACTCAAAGTGTTTGCCATCAGCAATCACCTGGTAGGGCAGGCAGTCTGTGATCGCATTGATGAACGGCATAAAAGTATTCTCTCTCCAAAAATTTGGGGCGATGGCAAGGAAGATGGCGTTCGCAAGCGCGCTTCCGAAGAGATGAAGAACACCGCCCGCGCCGCCGCAAAACTAGGCGTCAAAGTCGTGCCTGGTTTTACCGGCTCATCTATTTGGGCGTATCTCTATTCTTTCCCGCCCAACCCGGCTGACCTGGTCGAAAAAGGGTACAAACATTTTGCAGATATGTGGAATCCTATCCTTGATGTGTTCGATGAAGTGGGCGTGAAGTTTGCTCTTGAAGCCCACCCAACCGAGATTGCCTTCGACGTAGCGAGTGCGGAAGCAGCAGTGCAAGCGATTGGGGGGCGCAAGGCCTTCGGTTTCAACTTTGACCCCAGCCACTTTGTCTATCAAAACGTGGATTACGTCAGCTTTATCCGGAAGTTTGGTGACCGCATCTACCACGTTCACATGAAGGATGCATACTCCTCCCCAAGCCGCACAGAAGCCGGTGTGTTTGGCGGACATTTGAATTTTGGCGATTCCCGCCGATCGTGGGATTTCCGCTCCCTCGGACGAGGGTCGGTTAACTTCGAAGAGATCATTCGTGCCCTCAATGATGTGGGTTATCAAGGTCCTCTTTCCGTGGAATGGGAAGATGGCAAGATGGACCGCGAACATGGCGCGGCGGAAGCGTGTGCTTTTGTCCGAAAACTGGATTTCGCCCCATCGGCAATTGCCTTCGACGCGGCATTTGAAAAGAAATAAGGATTACGGAGAATCAACATGTCTGAAACTGGCTTCACTACCATGGCTGGCGCAAAATCTGAAGGCGCCGCTCCCGAAATTGGCGTTGGGATGTTGGGTTATGCATTCATGGGCAAGGCCCACTCCAACGCATACAAAAAACTTCCTTACATGATGTATCCGCCGATTGCCATCCCCAAACTGACGGCGATTGCAGGACGCAATGAAAGCGCGGTCAAAGAAGCCGCCGCACGATACGGATATGCCAAGGCCTACACTGACTGGCGTGATATGCTGGCAGATGATAATGTGCAACTCTTTGATAACGGTGGTCCCAACGATACGCACGCTGAGCCGTGTATCGAAGCGGCTAAGGCGGGTAAACACATTCTGTGTGAGAAACCCCTTGCCCGCACCGCCGAAGAAGCCAAAGCCATGTTGGACGCGGTCACCAAAGCAGGCGTCAAACACGCTGTCGCATACAATTACCGTTTTGTCCCCGCGATCCGCCAGGCAAAAATGTTGATCGAATCTGGCGCACTCGGACAGATATACCATTTCCGCGCGGTGTACCTCCAGGAATGGATCATGCCCCACTACGGCACACCGCATATCTGGCGGTTGGACAAAGCCGTCGCCGGGAGTGGTGCGTTGGGTGACCTTGGCGCGCACATCATTGACTTGGGACGATTTCTCGTCGGGGAAGTCCGCAGTGTCAGCGCAATGGCGCGCACATTCATCCCCGAACGACCCGGCTCGGATGGCAAGATGAAAAAAGTGGATGTGGATGACGCGTTCGTTTCCGCCATCGAATTTGAGAATGGCGCCATCGGCACAGTCGAGGCGACGCGCTTTGCAGGCGGGCACAAAAACTCGAACTGTTTTGAAGTCAACGGTGAAAAAGGCAGCATTCGCTTTAACCTGGAACGCATGAATGAAATGGAAGTGTTCTGGGTGGGCGAGGAGCCGAAAGAAACGCAAGGCTTCCACAGCGTTTTGGTCAGCGAAGGCTATCACCCCTTCTGGTCGAACTGGTGGCCCCACGGCCACATCATCGGTTGGGAACATACCTTCGTTCATGAAATTCACCACCTGCTTGACGCAATCGTTAACAATACAAGCATCGCTCCATACGGCGCAGATTTTCTGGACGGCTACAAAAACGCCGTTATCTGCGATGGCATTTTGGAATCTGCCCGGTCCAAGCGGCAGGTAGATCTAAAATATTAATGGTGTTGGTAATTTGGCGCATTACGAATTACACAATTACCCAATCTAGAATCACAGGTATCCTTATGTCCCTTTCCCGCCCTCGCATTCCCGTTGGATTACTGATTTCAATCGCGATTCTACTGATCTTGGGAAAAATCTCTGGTCCTTTGATCCACGCCAACTTCACTGAAAAAGAACGGATAGCCAATGTGTTCCTTGAAGCAATCCCGTTTATCTTGATCTTCGTCGCCATCATTCTGACGTTCATCACCTTGATCTCTCTGGTGGCAAGCGTCTTAAATGACAACATCGCCCGTCGAACGCACCAAGTGATAGAAAGAATCATCATGTTCGGAATTGTGGGCGGGGTCATTGGATTGTTTCAACCCTGGTGGTTTTCGATCTACAAATATAGCTTTATGTTCCTGCTCGTCTCCACCCTTT
>Ga0247727_10011308_pt1 | contig 15606 bp, 18 predicted proteins | sample WisWelCaveWW1625_FD_202498 | JGI IMG/M metagenome (GOLD analysis project Ga0247727, IMG submission 202498) | Biofilm microbial communities from Wishing Well Cave, Virginia, United States - WW16-25 | ecosystem: Environmental > Aquatic > Deep subsurface > Groundwater > Cave microbial mat | place...
TTATGAGGAAATGAAGGCTTCGTAATTCAGATCACAAAAAGATTTTAGCCCCGCCTCACGGCGGGGTCCTTATTATTTCAGCCAGAGCAACCATATTTGAGAATCACATCCATTATCATCCGCCCATTTTCAAGAATTTATATTTCGATCCGCAGTCGTTCAACCGGTCCAACTGCTCTTAATAAATAGGACCTGCGGTCGTTTATGCCGCAACTACACTCATGGTCAGCCTGCTTTTTTCGAGCAGTGAGCCAATCTCAACTGCAGCTTCTGAAAGTGTTATTCCCTCTACCATTGCCCATTCCTGGCAGAGCACATCCTGTGTGACCCGCAGGAAAGATGCAATCGTCCCGCTCAGCGGCTTGTGCGCGCCAAAGCCGTACAGGTCGCGGACCACTTGACAGTGGACAGTGACCGACCCCTGTTTTAGTCGGGCGGCTAATTCAGGCTGGCGCAGGCGCGCATCCTCGCTAAGCGGCTCAGGCTGAGACCCCAGGATTTTGCGACAGCGGGCAATCTCACTTTTCACTGACAATTTACGCAAGCCAAACGTTGGCTGACCCAATGGAACCCACAAAGTACTGCCAGGGATGGAAATCTCATAATACTGACGCGTCACCCCCGGCTCAAATTCTCTCTCTGCCAATTTGACCACGTGCCCCACCCCATACTGCGGGTGAACCACGCGGTCCCCAGCCTTTAAGGAGATACCATGCTTTTGTTCCGTGATTCCATAAGCCAGATCCCCAACATGCAATTTCGCTTCCATGCCTACTCCTTCTTTATACTCACCGATTAAGAAAAAAACCGCCAGCCCCTATCATGGGGTTGACGGCGATATGAGCGCGCTCGACCTATTATAAGATAGTTCTATTATATCACACCAGCCAAGTCCCATTTGTTTGCGACTTCAGGGTTTTTCTTTTATCTTGACATCTCGTTCTGCCATTGGTAAACTTCAACTCAGTAATTCACTTCAAAGAAAGGAGACGCGTTTTATGTCAAAATCAAAATCGGTGCTTGTTCGCGATAATCCTATGGGCGCGTCTCTGTTAAGCCGTTAAGCCAGTCTTTCGATTCAGACTTTTCTGCCGCGGACGTTCCCACGTCCGTGGCATTTTTATTTATTAGTAAAAGCCGCGTCTCTTCGCTTTCAGCCAAACCGAACAGACGTCCGCTTGTACAGCAACTCCCCACCAGCCACGGAAATTTTCTGTGGCTGGTTTTTTATTTTCATCAAAATTTTCGCATGTCATTCTGAGTGACACTTGCACCGCAATGCGTTCGGTGCAGTGCAGGTGAGCGAAGAATCTCTAGCAACGAAAGGCGAGACTCTCACCTGCACTTCGATTTGCTTGGCAAATCGTGCAGGTGCAAGTGTCGGTCGCAAGAACCGCTCTCTCAGAGTGACATACCAATTAAGAAAGGAACAAATTTTATGTCAGCGCAAGTCGTTCAAGTCCTTCACCTAAATGGCACACTCCCCGCCCGTGCAATTCAAATCGGGCGTTCATCGAAAAACCCCAATAACATGATCCGTGCGCCTTTCGCGACAAATCAAAATCTGCAAAGGAGCACCCCAACAGGAAACCCTGACAATGAATTCAAACAACAAGGACGACATAGGCATCGTCTTTCGAAAAGCCCTCGGACATTACACCGTCCGCACAAACGGCCAGGAAGTCGATTGCGAACTCTCGTCCTTTTTACGTAAAGAACTGATATATCCCACTGCCGATCCCACATCCCTGCGGCGTAAGGTGCAGGCGGTGCGTGAGATCGAACATGTGGACCCGATTGCCATTGGTGACCGCGTCCGTTTCGTCCGCTTTGCGGATGCGGGACAAAGCCGCGGCATGATTACCGAGATCCTGCCTCGCCTCTCAAAGCTTTCGCGCCCCGCCACCGTTCCCGGCCGACGCGTCTTCGAACAGGTCATCGTCTCAAACGTGGACATGGTTCTGCCCGTATTTGCAGTAGCAGATCCCACTCCCAAATGGGGCTTGCTGGATCGTTATCTCGTCTCTGCTGAATCATCCAACCTGCCAGCCTTGATCGTCATTACAAAACTGGACCTGGCATGGAAGAACAGGACTCTTGATTCCGACCTGGATGCATATCGCCGCGCAGGTCATCGGATTCAAATGGTTAGCGCGACCACAGGCGAGGGCATTGAAGAACTCAAAGAATCCTTACAAGGGCGCATGTCTGTGCTGGTGGGAAAATCCGGCGTAGGGAAAACATCGCTACTGAATGCCATTCAACCGGGCTTGGGATTGCGTATCAAAGAAGTAAGCCAGGGCGAGCAGGGCAAAGGCCGGCACACCACCACTCATCTCGAAATGTTCGAACTGGAATTCGGCGGCTCGCTGGTGGATACACCTGGCATGCGCGAATTCGGCTTATGGGAGGTCACCGGTGAGGAGCTTGCTTACCTGTTCCCAGAGATGGCGAACTACGTTGGTCAATGCAAATTTGGTTTGGGATGTCGTCACGACCGCGAACCGGGTTGCGCCATCCGCAAGGCAGTGATGTCTGGCGATGTCAGTCCGCAACGCTATAAGAGCTATATGAACCTGCGAGGGGAGCTGTGAAATACCCAGCTGCCTCCTTCGGGGATTTCAGATGCGCGCATTGCTACAACATCGTCTCTACCGCGCATTTGAAATCCGGTGTCAATAACCGAAACCACTGTCCGTATTGCCTGTGGTCTTGTCATCTCGATTTATTTGCCGCGGGAGATCGTTTGTCCGCTTGCAAGGGGAGGATGAAGCCTCTTGGGTTGACCATGAAGAATAGCAGGAACAAGTATCGGCTTGAGGCGCGAGGCGAGTTGATGCTGGTCCACGAATGTATCGAATGCAAATCCCTGTCGATCAATCGCATCGCTGCTGACGATGACTCTGATTCCATTATGGACGTTTTTAACGAGTCCCTTTTGAATGGTTATCAGATCCATGCCCGAAGTGAAGCAAATGGGATCGTACTGCTAAACGCAGAGGATATCGAAATCGTGCACATACAATTATTCGGGCAAATTACGGAAATCCCGGCGAACTTACTGTAACCAAATCCCTACTTAAAAGTGGATGTTTTGCCCTATAATTTATGCGAATCATGTAATTACGGTAAAGCAAAGGGTCTTATGAAAGAATTCGATTCGCACAATCCCTTCCTGCGCGTGGATATGCTGACTGGCTGCAATAACCTGGTCAGTTTTTCCAAGTCGCTTGAGGATAACTTTGAGAACACAATATTTGAGCGATCCTCGCTGATTGTGGTGGACTTGTACCAACTTAGCGATATCAATCGCACAAAAGGTTTTGACTATGGCGATAGTCTCCTTCGCTGGCTTGGGATCGCGATCAAGGATGAAACCGATGCTACTGTCTATCGAATTTCGGGGGATAATTTTGTGGCTGTGCTCATTGGAGGGAAGCATAAAACGCATGAAGCCACAGCACGGAAACTGTTCGACCGTTTAAACAATGAAGCCAAACAATTGGAAGTGGATACGCCGGTTGCGCGCATGGCACTGATCCATTTCCCTGATAGCGCGCCGCTCAACCCTTCCGTGGTATGGAAAAACCTCAACGAAAAACTGGAGCTGACGAGCGCCGAAGAGCCTTTCCAGGTCTTTCATGCCAATACTTCCGAATCAGACGTAGCCACACTGCGTGCCATTGATCTGATGGCAAAGAGAATCGAAACCCTCGGCGGCACACTTCAATACACATTCAAACTCGCATACACAGACCCGGTGAGCAATGCGCCGAACATGCTTGCCATCCAGCGCAGGCTTGACCTGGCCCTTAGCGAAGCCATTCTCGAACATAAGCATCTCAGCCTGTGCTTGATAGATGGGGATAATCTCAAGCAATACAATAAAAACGGCTATGCGGCGGGAGATGATGTAATACGCAAAATAACCAGCACTTTGAGCGCAGCCCTGCGCCCCGATGACTTTCTGGGTCGCTGGCGCATGGGGGATGAGTTCATTATCATATTGCCATCAACAAGTGCCGACCAGGCTGGAATTGTTGCAGACAGGCTTTGCGCATCCATTGAATCTGCATCCCAGGGATGGCTGTATTACACGACAATCTCCGTTGGTATCGCGTACTATCCAAAACATGGCGATACAGCCAATAAACTTCTCGAAGCCGCAGAGCGCGCCCTGCAGTTAGCCAAGATGGGTGGCAAGAACAGGGTCATCGTTGCGCCGTGAAGTCCATCATGGGCAGAACTTAAAATCATAAATAATTTTTAACTCACCTTACGCACTTTTTGTGTTACATAACCGTAGGGGCGACCTGCCCAGCGAGGGTAAAATACCTTGACGACCTTGAAGGGTCGCCCCTACTGCGTAAGGTGAATTTTTAACTTGACAATTCAAGTAAGAATTGTAAAATTGCGGCGTCATTGTTCATAATTCATGAATACTCATAATTATTGCTCCTGTCTATGGCGGGGTTCGTAATCACCACCTGAGAAACCCACAAGCAGTCAACGACTCAGGGACGGTGGACGACCCCCGCGCACATTCATATTACCTGCGCCGGATTGTTCATCGTCCTTTTGTTTTGCACGTTGACTGCTTTTGTTATATGGATGTCATTCTGAGGAGCCCTTCGGGCGAGACACTTGCACCTGCACGATTTGCCAAGCAAATCGAAGCGCAGGTGAGAATCTCGATTAACATGAAATATATTGATGCAAAAGAGATTCTTCGCTCCCCGCGAAGCGTGTCGCTCAGATGACACAATAATTAGAAAAGGAAAATCAATCATGTCTTACGTACACCCCGAATACCTGGTAGATACTGAATGGGTCGCGGCACACTTGAACGACTCGAATGTTCGCATCATTGAATCGGACGAAGACCCGCTGCTCTACCCAATGGGCCACGTTCCTGGCGCCGTACAAGTGGATTGGTTCAGCACTTTGCAGCATCCATTGCGCCGCGACTTCCTCACCAAGGAAAAGTTCGAGGAGGTGGCATCTAACCTGGGAATTACCAACGATACAACCGTTGTTTTCTATGGCGACAAGTCCAACTGGTTTGCGTGTTATGCGCTCTGGCTCTTCCAATATTATGGCCATCAGAACGTGCGGATTATGAACGGCGGACGCCTCAAATGGGAGCAGGAGAAACGCGAATTGGTGAAAGACGTTCCCTCGTATGCCCGAACATCTTACAAGGCGAAAGATGCGGATAAATCCATCCGCGCATTCCGCGATGAGGTGCTCAAGCAGAGCAACGCGAAGAAACCGCTGGTGGATGTCCGCTCTCCGAAGGAATATTCAGGTGAATTGATCTCGATGCCGAATTATCCTCAGGAAGGCGCGACGCGTGGCGGGCATATCCCGGGCGCCGTGAGCATCCCATGGGCGCAGGCAGTCAATGAAGCGGATAGCACGTTCAAGACCCCCGATGAACTGCGCGCGCTTTACGAAGGGAAGGGAATCAGACCAAACGGAGAAGTGATTGCATACTGCCGCATCGGCGAACGATCCTCATTGACATGGTTTGTACTGAAATATCTTTTGGGATATCAAAACGTCAAGAATTACGATGGTTCGTGGACAGAATGGGGCAACCTCGTCGACGCGCCGATTGAGAAATAAGGCTCTGCCACAGAGTCACGGAGACGCGGAGAATAAATTAATCTCTGTGACCCTGCGGCTCTGTGGCTGGCAAAAATCATGTCAAACCTTCCTCCCAAACTCCAAGAGATTGTAGACGACTTCGCCAGCATGACGCGCGAGGATAAAATTGAGACGTTGATCGCTTACGCCGAGTCGTTTCCACCCCTGCCCGGTTGGCTAATAGAAGAACGCGACAAAATGGAACCGGTACCTGAGTGCATGACGCCCGTCCGTCTCTTCGGGGAAAAACAGCCGGATGGCGGAGTCGTATTTCACTTCGACATCCCGCCTCAATCCCCCACTGTGCGCGGACTCGCCTCCATCCTTGCCAACGGGCTGAATGCCTTGAAACCTGAAGAGATTCTCTCAGTCCCAACGGATTTCTTCATACCCATGAAATTGGAGGAAGCCATAACGCATCAACGCATCAATGGCTTTATGGGGGTCCTGGCTCACATGAAACATTCCGCGCTCAACTTGATGAATGGAAAATAATTTCGGGCTGTGTTGAGAGCCAAACCAGGTTTATAGAAATTGATAGCCTCTGTGTAGACTTTGATAGCATCGCAGGTGTATTCTTTTTGAAATTTCCAAAAGGAGGTACTGTGATGAAAACCATTTCCATCTTTCTTGCGCTGGTCAACTCACTGCTGGCGGGTTTGTTGATCGCATTCAGCCTGTCGGGCAGTGAGATCCAGCAAGCCGCCGTATGGTGGTCCCTGACCAAAGTGCTGACTGGGCTCTCGGTCATTGTGGTCGGTGCATTAACATGGTTCGGGAGCATCGGAAATATCAAGCCGGGTCTCACGGCGCTGGCGAGTCTCTTCCTTGTTGCCCTGGGCGCAGCGACAGTCGTGTGGACGTTCCACCTGGGATTGGTCACCGAGGACATGGAATACTATATGATCGTATATGGGGGAAGCCTGATGGCGCAGGGCGCCGCATCCCTGTTTGGGAGTTCCAGCGAGTCTGGAAACATCACTGCCGTGTAATCTCGAAACCCCGCCTCATGAGCGGGGTCTTTTCTTCTATAATGGAAGTCTATTCGTCCAACGACAATAAACGGAGATTGTTGAAACAATACAGAACTGCATGGATTACAATTTTTCACACCAATTGATTATGAAATAGCGAGACATAAGGAAAGGAGGAGGTCGTGGCGAGGATCCTGTACATCGAAGATATTCAGGATAATATTACCCTGGTCGAAAAGATCGTTACTTCGCGCGGCCATGAGTTCATTTCGGCAAATAATGCTGAATTGGGATTGGAATTGGCTTTCGACCTCCACCCTGATCTGATCCTGTTGGATTTGGGCCTGCCTGATGCTGACGGGCAGACCTTATCCGTTTGGCTGAGAAGCGAGCCGGCCTTTGAGGCGGTTCCGATCATTGTTCTCACTGCCTGGCCCGAAGAAGTAGTGCGTCATACCGTTGAGGCGTACGGCTTGGATGGTTATTTGTGCAAACCGTTCTCCTTGACGGCTTTAGTTCAAATCATTGATAGCGCGCTTGCCAAAAAAACATCATGACGATTGAGCTCATCCCGGCTGAACAATTCACCTTGCAGGAATTGACCGAACTTTATAACCAGACCCGGGTGGATTACATGGTTCCCATGCCTATGAATGCCAGCCGGCTTGGGGATTATGTACATGATTTTGACATCGACCTTTCGCGGTCCTGTGTAGCGCGCGCTGCTGATGGTCAGATGCGCGGCTTGTGTATGTTGGGAGTGCGTCAGAAACAAGCATGGATTACGCGCCTGGGAGTCCTGCCCTCCACGCGGCGAAGCGGCGTCGGGTCTGCCTTGCTGGATTGCATGTTGGAAAACGCCCATTCTCTGGGTATCGAAGATATCCAATTAGAAGTGATCAAGAATAATGTGCCTGCGTACAATTTGTTTTTGTGCAAAGACTTTAAAGAAACAGGGGAGTATCTGGTCATGCGCCGTGCGCCCCATCCTTCAGCCGCACCGTTGCAAGGAAATGATGTTTGGCTGAATCGTGATGAAGCTCTCGAAGTGCTACAATCCTGTCCGAATCATCTGACCTGGATCAACGACCTGGCATCGATGCGAAACGCCTCGGATGTTGAATGCTTGCGGCTGACCTTGCAAGACGGAAGTGCAGGCTGGCTGGTCTACCGCAACACAAAATTCACACTCAGATCAACCCTCAGCCATTTGGTCATACACACCGAAAAAGGGGATCCGAATGAAGTTGGCGCGCAGCTTCTGTTGAACTTGCATATCCGATATCCACATCATGATACCTATGCTGAGAACATCCACATCAATGATCCGCATCTGCCAGCCTTGCGCGCTCTGGGCTATTTCGAAAATTTCGCGCGGATTGAAATGCATCGCCTGTCAACCACATAAAAGTCCATTCCCGTACTTAAGTGTCATTAAGAAAAACATTTGCAAATATTAAGTGAGTATGCTAAACTAGGTCTAGTTCTGCCCAGCCTGCCCCCCTCAGGCTGGGCAGAACTACTTTACAGGCGCCGCACGCATGTCTGACATGCGTATCTAAACGGGAGGTTTGAATTTTAGCCTGCAAATTATTTCAATCGTTCAGCAATTGACGAGACAAGTGGCAAGGCGATTAATTCCTAGGCTGGTTTTTAGTACAATGAGGGTATGAAAAACAAGTATTCTCTGCTTTTAATTATCGTGACGACCCTCGCCTGTAGTTTAAGCAATGGAGCCCCAGCCGCTTCTCCCTCACCGATAGTTGAGGACACATCAACCAGCATCCCCTTCACTGAGACATTTACCCCCATCCCTACGCTGACGGTTACAATAACGCCTTCGGAAACCTCCACACCTCTCTCAACCGAGACACCAACGTTAATACCCATCCCAACAGTTGAAAGCCTCAAGGCAAAAGTGACAGCAGAACGATTGAGTTGCCGTTACGGGCCGGGACCCGAATATTTATATTTATTCGCGCTTCGTCGAACCGCCAATATTAAACTAGTGGGACGCGTGGATGCGGACAACTGGCACTGGTTTATGGTGGAGAACCAGATAAATTGCTGGGTCAGCGCAGAGTTCCTTGAAATCCAAGGCGACCCATTACAGCTCCCCATTGTATATCCGGGAATCGCAAAATTACCTGCCTCGCCATATTACCCACCCACCCAAGTCCTTAACGCGACGCGCCAGGGGAATAAAGTAACCATCACATGGACAAACATTCCCCTGATCGCGGGCGACGAAGAGGATGCATCCATGCAGCATTACATCATTGAAGTATGGCGGTGCGAAGGCGGGCAACTGATCTTCGATCCGTTGGCAACCAATTTTTTCGCGATCTCATTTAACGATGAGGCGGGATGCAGTCATCCCTCTCATGGACAGGTCTGGGTGCAGGAGAAACACGGTTACGCGGGACCAGCCGAAATCCCGTGGCCCGAGCGGTAAAATCCTAAAAATGACTTCCAGAATTCCGCTCTAAGCGGGATTTTTGATTAATAATCCAAAAGTAGGTATTGACATATTGAAAATTAAGTTGTAATATATAAAAAACTTGTCTTGAAAAGTAAATATTTTCAATACAAGTTTTGCAATTATTTATTCCTAATTCAACAAAAGGAGATCAACATGTCTGAATTTGCAATTGAAGCAACTCAACTTGTCAAAAAATTTCCCGCCCGCCCGGGGACAGGCAATAAACAGGAATCTGCCCCTGCCCCCAAACGCAGACAATGGCCTTTTGGCAAGCGTGAACCGAAAGCCATGTTCACTGCGGTCAACGGCGTTGACCTGTATATCGAGCGCGGAGAGATCTTCGGGTTGCTGGGTCCCAATGGAGCTGGCAAGTCCACGACCATCCGCATGTTATGCACACTGCTCGAGCCCACCAGCGGCACGGCACGCGTGCACGGCTTTGACATTGTCAGGCAAGCCAATGAAGTGCGCCGCAGTCTCGGCACGTTGCTAGCAGGCGAAAGAAGCATTTATTGGAAGCTGACCGGACGTGAAAATCTGGAATACTTCGCGGCGTTGTATCACATCCCTTCGGCGGTTGCCAAACAGCGGGTCGAAGAATTGATCGAACGCATGGAGCTCAAAGACCGCGCCAACGAACTCGTCGAAAAATATTCAACAGGAATGAGGCAACGCGTCGCTATCGCGAAGGCGCTACTTGCCCGTCCACCCATCCTTCTTTTGGATGAACCCACGCTCGGGCTGGACCCTCAAGCGGCTCGCCGTTTAAGGGAACTGATCGCCGAACTCAAGCAGGAGGGTCACACAATTCTGCTTACAACTCATTACATGGAAGAAGCGGACCAACTCTCTGACCGAATCGGAATCATTGACACCGGCAAAGTCATCGCACTTGGCACGCCCGAAGGACTCAAACGCCGCATCGAACAGAAGGAAGTCATTCGTCTTGAGGTCATGGGCTGGCACGACGAGATTAGTGACAAGATTAAAAACATATCCGGCATTGAGAATCTTATGTCACGCCAGCAGGGCGAAGCGGACTTGTGGGAGGTGAACATGCAAGCCCGCAATAGCCGCGCTGCCCTGCCTCGCATCGTGGAACATATCAGCGGAAACGGCACCCGTTTGGTAAATATGAATATCGTCAAGCCATCGCTGGAGGACGTGTTCATTCACCTCACAGGCAAGGCATTGCGCGATTAAACGGAGGCAGGTATGAGGTCCGAAATGAACGCTAAATCTTTGACAACGCCAGGCTTCTCATCCGATTTCAGCGCGTTGTGGGCGGTCGTCCGTCGGGAGTGGACGATCTTCATCCGCTACCCATCGTGGATCATCGCGTTGTTTATATGGCCCGTCATTTTCCCAATGGGATATATCCTGACGGCGCGCGCGCTTTCCGGCGTGGATGGCAGTGGACTCACGACGTTCCAAAACACAACCGGCCTGACAGAATATGTGGGCTACATCGCGGTCGGTACGATGATCTGGATGTGGCAGAACATTGTGTTGTGGGCAGTTGGGTATTCGCTTCGCAACGAACAAATGCGCGGCACGCTTGAATCGAACTGGCTTTCACCCACATGGAGATTCGCGTATTTGCTTGGCAGCAGTATTCCCCAACTGGTTTCGATGTTCATGTTGATGCTTGTATCGGGTCTGGAATACGCATTTTTATTCAAAGTAAATTTCAGCGGCAGTTTGTGGCTGACATTGCTTGTGATCCTCACCGCCATTCCATCCGTTTATGGACTTGGTTTTGCATTTGCAAGCGTGGTTATCACAGCCAAAGAAGCCAATGCATTCGTGTTCCTGGTGCGCGGGATTGTGATGATCTTCTGCGGTATTACATATCCGCTCGCAATATTGCCAGATTGGATGCAGGCTGTTTCAAAGTGGCTGCCGCAAACGTACATCATTCATGCTGTACGGACAGCCGCGCTTTCAACAGAAGGATTCAGCGGGGTAGCCTTTGACTTGAAAATGCTTGCGCTCTTTGGAATTTTCTGGCTGGCAGTTGGATATGCACTCTTCAACATGATGGAACGCCGCGCTCGCCAGACCGGCGCGATCGGACAATATTAGGATAAAGCCATGCAAACACAACCCCTCTCTCAACCAACGCTGTTATCCCACTTGCGCGCGTTATATGCACTCATCCGCAAGGACTGGAAGCAATACTGGCGTTATCCGCTTAACGCGGTTTCGTCCGTTTTTCAGCCACTGATCTGGATCGCGCCAATTTATTTCATGGGGCAGGCCTTCAGCGAGAACGGAAAAGCGATTGGCTTTTCACAATATAGTGGAACAACGGACTTCATGTCGTTCATCCTGCTTGGAACTGTATTGGAAAGTTTCATCAATGCGGTATTTTGGGGTATGGGTTACGCCCTCAAAAATGATATGGACTCGGGAGTCATGGAATCCAATTGGCTCACACCCATCCCACGTTTGCTTATCCTCATTGGGCACTCTGTAACAAATCTTGTCGTTACAGCGGTCACATCAATTGGTATGTTGGTATTCGGTGGATTGATCTTTGGCTTTAATGCTTCAGGGGATGTGTTGAAGGCTCTCCTGCCGATCATCCCGATGATGCTTGGATTATATGGCTTTGGCTTTGCATTCGCGGCAGTGGTGATGCTTCTGCGCGAGGCGAATACACTCGTGGATGTGAGCAGTTTCCTGGTACAGATCTTTTCAGGCTCGAACTTCCCTGTCAATGCCTTGCCGCGTTTTCTTCTGCCAGTTGCTTTAGCATTGCCACTCACGTATGGGCTCGACGCGGTCCGCGCAAACCTTATCGGGACAAAGACCATCCTGCCCCTGCAATGGGAATTGATCCTGCTCATCGTCTTCATGTTCGTCATGCTCTGGATTGGAACTGCCACTTTCCGCTCGCTCGAACGGCGGGTCAGAACACTAGGAACGCTGGGCCAACACTAAAGTTTAATTATGCTCCCAGCGCCGTCTCCGGCGCTGACATTGGTTAAGTTTATCGGGCTTTAGGAATTATAAAGATAACAACACAACAATGACACGGAAGAACAGTTTACCAATCATCGCATTGTTTACAGCCAACGCAATTTCGCTGGTTGGCAATGTTTTATCAGCGATTGCAATTCCGTGGTTCGTGCTTCAAACCACTGGGAGCGCTACGCAAACCGGCATCACAGGATTCTTCACCGTATTACCTGTTGTGCTTGCCGGTTTTCTTGGCGGGACACTGGTAGATAGATTGGGCTATAAACGCACCAGCATCATTGCAGACCTTGCCAGCGGCGTGACCGTGATGTTAATCCCATTGCTTTATTTCACGATTGGACTCGAATTCTGGCAATTGATGGTATTGGTTTTTCTCGGCGCGCTGCTGGATACGCCAGGCAGTACAGCTCGCAGCGCGTTGGTACCGGAACTTGCCGAGATGGCACAGATGCCTATCGAGCGCGCCACATCGTTGATTCATATTATCGAACGCAGCGCGCGCTTGATCGGTGCGCCGTTGGGCGGTTTGCTGATTGCTTTGATGGGAACAGAAAATGTATTGTGGCTGGATGCCGCATCGTTTTTTATCTCTGCGGGGATCATCGCGGTAACAATCAAAGTCCATAAGCCCATCCAACACGAAGAAAAAGAACTAGGTGGCAAATACTTCGATGAATTACGTGAGGGATTGAGATTTATCTACAATGACAAACTCATGCTGGCAATTGTCATTATGGTCATGCTCACCAATTTTCTGGATGCGATCTTCGGCGGAGTCGTTCAGCCTGTGTTTGTGAAACAAGTGTACGGTCAGGCGCTTGGCCTGGGTCTGCTCATCGCTGCGAACGGAGGGGGCGCTGTGATCGGCGCGTTGATTTTTAGTGCGGTTGGACCACGCCTGCCACGGCACACGGTTTTCGTATTTGGATTCGTTTTGACCAGCTTGAAATTCTTCCTGTATGCAATATATCCCCCACTCTGGATCGCTCTTGTGTTTGTCTTTATCTCCAGTATGGGTGCGGGACCGCTTAATCCCATAATCGGTGCTGTAGAATATGAACGCGTTCCCAGGAACATGCGTGGACGGGTCGGCGGTGCGGTTGGAGCGGGAGCCTGGTCAGCAATGCCGTTGGGCATGTTGATCGGCGGTGTGATGACAGAGCAACTTGGTGTCCATCCGATACTTCTTGGGCTGGGGTTCATTTATTTAATCACGACTTTGAGCATGGCGTTTATCCCGGCGATGAAAGAAATGAATCGCAGAGAAACAGTGACAAAGTAAGGGCAGAAATATGATCATTCGACCAGAAACACCAGACGATGAGGATGCGATCAGACAAGTGACCCTCGCCGTCTTCACAGGTAAGTTTTCTGACAACCCAAACGAGCACCTGATCATGAAGGGATTACGTGCTAAAAATCAAACATCCCGTCTTTCGACGGGATGTTTTCTATCTTAATGATGGTGTCATTCTTCGTGCACGTGCCCATGTTCCAGCTCTTCATCGTTTGGCTCGCGCAAAGCAACAACCTTCACATGGAAATGCAACTCATCCCCAGCCAATGGATGATTAAAGTTCAAGGTCACAGTATCGTCCTCGATGCTTTCGACACGCGCGTAGCGCGCATTGCCTTCGTCATCGCGCACTGTTAATTCCGCATCCACTTCCATCGGCATATCTTTCGGAAAATCCTTGCGCGGAACTTCCATGAACGCCTCGTCATCGAACTCACCGTATCCATTCTCGGGCTGTACGACAACATCCTTGCTGTCTCCTATTTTCATGCCCTTCATCTCCTCCTCCAAACCCGGGATGACATTGCCATAACCGACCAAAAACTGCAATGGACCCTGTCCATCAGAGGAATCCAGCAGTTCTCCATCCACATGAAGCGTATATTCCATGGAAACGACCACGCCATCCTGCACTTTATCTATGCTCATTTTGTATCCTTTTCTAAAATTAATGCGCCCATTGTACCAGTGTTATGTAAACAGGTATACAAGTAAACACACATTTCTATCTTCTGCCTTCCGCTTTCGGCATTCATCCTTCCGCCTTCATCCTTCATCCCTTACAATTCCCCCATGCACTACGACCTCTGCCTCCCCTGGTATTGGGAATACGATATTGACTTTGTCCACATGGTTGAACAGGCTTGCAGCGAACAAGGCTTATCCCTATGGCAAATCACCCCAGACAATTTACTTGAATCGATTACCGCCTTATACAAGGGCGAAATCACATTTCGCACAATCCTCGACCGCGCGCAAGGAGATGAACGCTTTAATCCAATTATCCGTTGGGCACATGAGCACGATGCCAGACTCATGAACTCGCGTAAAATTTCCGCATGGTCTGAAGACAAAGCCACCATGCATCTCGAATTAATTAGCGCAGGCATTCATACGCCGTACACAATTCTATTATCTCCATTCAACGAACATCCCATCCTGCCTCAATTGGACTTAACACTGCTCGGAAACCATTTCGTCATTAAGCCGTCCCATGGAGGAGGCAGCGAAGGAGTTATTCTTGGCGCTTCTTCTCTCGACCAAATTCTGCGCGCTCGCATGGAATTCCCCGAACAAAAATATTTGATACAGGCAACCATCACGCCGCGCACTATTCACGGACAGCCTGCCTGGTTCCGCGTATTTTATGCGGTTGGCAAAACATATCCCTGCTGGTGGCATCCGCTCACCCATGTCTTTTCAACTGTCACCCAACAGGACGAACACAAATACGAACTCACGCCGCTTCACGAAATTACACAACGCATCGCGTCCATCTGCAAACTCGATTGGTTCTCCACAGAGATCGCGCTGACGCTCGGGGAATTCGTCGTCGTGGATTACGTCAATGACGGCATAGACACACGTGTCCAATCCAAGGCAGTGGACGGCGTGCCTGATGAAATCATCCAAAACATCGCAAACCTACTGGTTGGCCTCACAAAGGAGACTTCATGACAAAACCACGCGCACGCGATCTGGGGATTCCGTTTGAAGGCAGCACCGGGACACGAAACGCGATCACAGACGTCTCAGGTGTGACCGTTGGGTATGCCACCGTTACCGAAGGCGAGTCGGCGCGGACGGGAGTCACTATCATTCACCCGCGCGGCCAAGCGAATCATGATCCCGTCTTCGCGGCGTGGTTTCCATTCAATGGCAATGGCGAAATGACAGGCGCGGCGTGGGTCGAAGAGGGCGGTTTTCTCGAAGGTCCGATTGGGATTACGAACACACACTCGGTTGGCATCGTGCGCGATGCCATCATCCAATGGCAGGCGGAACGCGACGCGATATTCCAGAAATGGTCATGTCCTGTTGTGGCAGAGACGGCTGACGGCTGGCTCAATGACATGAACGGATTCTTCATAAAACCGGAACATGTAATGCAAGCGTTGAACTCTGCACGATCCGGCGCGATTGCAGAAGGCAATGTCGGTGGTGGAACAGGCATGATCTGCTACGAATTCAAAGGCGGCACAGGAACATCCTCGCGTAAA
>Ga0247727_10011309_pt1 | contig 15606 bp, 10 predicted proteins | sample WisWelCaveWW1625_FD_202498 | JGI IMG/M metagenome (GOLD analysis project Ga0247727, IMG submission 202498) | Biofilm microbial communities from Wishing Well Cave, Virginia, United States - WW16-25 | ecosystem: Environmental > Aquatic > Deep subsurface > Groundwater > Cave microbial mat | place...
CAGCCCCCCGGAAGATCCGCCGCAGCGGATCTTCCGTGAGGCAAGCCGAGGCGCCAACCCGCCCATCGCCGCAGCTCCCCCGCGGCCCACGACGACGTCCCGTCGCGTTACTGCACCGCGCCGGACAAGGCCGCATCGGAGACGCCATGCAACTGGCCCAGTGCCTGGGCGGCGGGCAGCGAGAGCAGCTCGTCGCCCGACTCCACCAGGGCCAGCAGCGCTTGCGCCAGGACGTCGGCGGCCTGCGTCGTGCTGCCGGTCACGGCCCACAGGCGGGCCGCTGCCAGCAAGGCCTCCTTGCGCAACTCGGCCGAGGCGCCCGCGTCGAGGATGATCGACTCGACCGAGGGCAGGGCCTGCTCGATGGCGGCATGGGACACGAGGCGCAGCAGCGTCGCGCGCAGGCCCTCGTCGTCGGAGTCGGCCAAGGCCTGTGCGACCTCGTGCGCCGCGGTGCGAGCCACGTTGGCGGGCAACCCGGCCAGAGTCTCGGCGGCCTTGCGTGCGCGAGCCAACAGGTCGGACTGCTGCGGATCGCGCTCGCCGGCCACCTCGGCCACGTCGGAGAACGAGGCCGAGGCCACGACCCGCGCGGCCTTGTCGCCGTACAGCGCCTGCACGCCCTCGACGTCGCGCGTGACGATGACCAGCGGCACGCCGGCCGTGCGCGGGTCGTTCTTCAGGCCGAAGACCAGCGTGTCCAGCGTGACGCCGCCGACGCCGTCCTGCACCACCAGCACGTCCTTGGGCGGCAGCATCTTGGCGCGCAGCAGGCCCTCGGCCGGGTTGTCCGAAGCCACCAGCTGCCAGCCGGGCGCTGCGCCAGCGAGGCCGGTCTGGCCGATGGTGGCGACCAGGCGGTCCGGGGTGGCGGCCAGCGTGGCGGTCAGCCGCGCGACGACGGCCGCGTCCGTGTCGCCCTGGCGCGCGAGCGCCATGGCGGCGCCGGAGGCCACCGAGCTGTCGGCGTCCAGGAGTGCCGCCCTGAGGGCCGTGCGCTCCTCGCTGCTGGCACCCATGGCTTCCATCAGCACCAGCGCGGCCTGCGCCTGGCGGCGCTTGCCGGACAGGCACAGCACCAGGCCCTTGCCGCGGTGGCTGCCGGCCAGTGCCAGGTTGCGCTCGATCGCGGGCAGGTGTTCCTGCGCGCTGGCCAGCAGCTCGTTGCCTTGCATGTCGACCAGGCGGGAGGCCGCGAAGATCTCGGCCTTCATGGCGGCGGACACGGCGGCCAGCAGCGGGCGCAGCGCGTCGGCGCCGCCGTGCGCCATGGCCTGGCGCGCGGTCTGCTCGGCCACTTCCAGGTGGTACAGGCCAGCCAGGACGCGGCGGCCGGCCAGGGCGCCGTCCTTCCAGTCCCAGACCACGGCGGCGCCGGACCAGGGCTGGATCAGCTCGAGGTCGCCGCGCAGCCAGCCTTCGGCCAGGCCGCGGGCGAGCGCCGTGGCGTCGGTGGACGGCGCGCGCATCTTGGCCAGCGCCTCGGCGGCGACGGCGCGGGTCGTGGTGTCCTCGTCGTCGCGGGCCGTGAAGGCCAGCGCCGCGGCTGCGCGCGGGTCACCCAGCGTGCCCAGCACGGCGGCGGCATTGCGGCGCGTGGTGACGTCGTCGCTCTGCAGCACGGCCACCAGCGGCATCACGGCGTCCGAGCCCAGGCGCACCAGGGCCTGGATGGCGTCCACGCGGTTGTCGGGTTCGCTGCGGTCGCCCAGCGGGCCGACCAGCGCGGGCACGGCCCACGGGCCGAAGTTGGCGCGCAACTCGAGCAGCGCGCGCTCGCGCTCGACCGGGTCGCCCTCGAGCACGCGCTGCACGGTCTCGCGCGCGTTGCCCGGGTCCTCGGTGTACTCGCGCCGCGCGACCCGGGCCAGGCCCAGGAAGCGGTCGGCCAGCAGGCCCAGCTCGCCACGCTCGAGCAGCATCTGCGTGACAACCTGCTTCTCGGCGCCATCCCACATGGCCAGCGCGTCGTCGCTGCCCGGGTTCTCGGCCAGCACCGCCTTGAGGTGCTCGATGGCGGCCGGCAGGTCGCCCTGCTGGTAGGCCGCGACGGCCTCGCTGAAGTGCTCGTCGGCCTGGGCGGCGGCGGCACCCGCCAGCAGCAGGGCGCACATCGTCAGGGACACTCGGCGCAGCGTGAGGCGGACCATGGACGGGCTCGCGAGAGGATCGGGGTGTTGCGGCGGCCACGAGCCGGCCGACCGCGAAGGCCGCGAAGTCTAGGCCGGTTGGCGCGGCCTTATCAAGACGGCCCGGCACGGTGACCCGGCCACACCTCCCGCGCGCGGGGCAGGGCGAGGAAGAACAGCGCCAGTCCCGCGGCCGCGCAGGCTGCCCAGCCCCAGGCGCCCCGACCGGACTGCAGGAACCACGCCCCCTGCAGGAAGATCAGCCCGAAGACCGCCGCGACGCCGCCGCCCCAGGCCAGCACGATTCGCAACCAGGGCGTGCCGGCGCCTTCCGCCTCGCGCAGCTCCCGCGCGACGGGCCCCCACCAGCCCGGCGGTCGGACCCGCCCGACGAAGCGCGCCAGGTGCTCGCGATCGACGGGCGGGGTCAGCAGGGTGACCGGCAGCACCACCGCCAGCGAGGCCGCGAAGACCAGCACCAGCCCGCCGCTGAAGGTCGGCCGCCCGCCGGCCTGCAACCCTTCCGGCAGCAGGCCCGCGAACCACTCGGGCTGCCAGCCCAGCAGCAGCGTGATGGCCACCGACGTGGACAGGACCGCGACCTCGGACCACACGTTGACGCGCCACCAGCACCAGCGCAGCAGGTAGACGATGCCCACGCCCCCGAACAGTTGCGTGAAGCTGTCGAACATGTCGCGCACGCTGCCCGCCGACGCCGCGAAGGCGAAGGCGCCGACGACGACCAGCGGCGTGGCCCAGCGCGCGGCGCGCACGTAGTGCTCGGGCGTGGCGTCGGGTCGCAGCAGGCGCTTGTAGACGTCATTGACGAGGTACGCGCCGGCCAGGTTGATGTGGCTGTCGACGGTGGACATGAAGGCGGCCAGGAACGACGCGACCAGGAAGCCCAGCAGGCCCGCCGGCAGGAAGCGCCGCATCATCACCGGGTAGGCCTGCTCGTCGTCCGTGGCCGCCAGACGGTCGCCCGGCGCCACGCGGTCGCCCGCCGAGACCGCCGGCTGCGCGCGCCAGTCAGGCAGACCCGTGTCGGGCACCGCGACGACCACGGGCCCGGACCCGTCGTCGGGCTGGATCAGCACCTCGGTTGCGTCGGCGCGCAGCACGGTGCCGGACAGCGGCGCGACCACGCTGACCCCCGGCAGCACGAGCAGCGTGGCCAGCGCGACCAGGATCCACGGCCAGCCGCGCAGCGCGAAGTTCATGACCGCGTACCACAGCGTGCCCAGCAGCGCGTGGCGCTCGTCGCGCGCGGCCAGCACGCGCTGGATCACCATTCCGCCGCCGTCGGCGTTCTTGTTGGCGCACCACAGCAGCCCCACCATCACGACGAAGTTCCACAGCTCGCGCGGCCAGTCGGCCGGCGAGCTCGACAGCAACTGCTCGTGCCCGGCGGGCGCCCCGGACAGCTTGGCGGCGTCGGCCGAGGCCGCCAGGCCCTGCGCCAGCGCGTCGAGCCCGCCGAAGTGCGCGACCACCGCCCAGGCCAGCGCGATGGCCCCGCCCATGGCCACCGGAAACTGCAGGAAGTCCGTGGCGACCACGCCCCACAACCCCGCCGTCTCGCAGTACACGAAGGTGAGCAGCACGCACACCAGCAGCGCCAGCCACCCCGGGGTGACCGGCAGGCCCAGCAGGTGGAACAGCGGCTCGCTGCCCAGGTCCAGCAGCGAGGCCAGCAGCTTGTTCAGCGACAGGAACACCCAGCCCAGCACGAGGCAGTGCACGAACACCACCTGGTACAGCGCCTTGAACACGCGCAGCAGCACCGCCGGCCGGCCGGAGTAGCGCAGCTCGATGAACTCGACGTCGGTCAGCACGCCGCTGCGCCGCCACAGCCGCGCGAACAGCACCACGACCAGGATCGTGCCGACGGTGTAGCCCCACCAGCGCCAGTTGCCCGCCACGCCGTCCGCGCGCGTCCAGGCCGTGACCACCAGCGGCGTATCGGACGAGAAGCTGACCGCGACCAGCGACGTGCCCATCAGCCACCATGGCAGGCGCCGCCCGGAGAGGAAGAAGGCCTCCAGCCCGCTGCCGGCGCGGCGCGAGACGATCAGCCCGGCCGCGACCGACGCGACGAGGTAGAGCGCGACGATGGCCCAGTCCAGCCAGCCCAGCGACGACGGCGGCGGCAGCGCGGGAAGCCTCTCCACCGCCACATCATCGCGAGGCGCGGCCGGCTTTCCACCCCGCGCCCGGTGCGCGCCCCGCGCTCACTCCCCCAGCGGGGCGATCAGCGACTCGCTCGGGATGCGAATGGTGGGCGTGACGAAGAACAGGATCTCCGTGTTGCGCACGCGGCTGGAGCGGCTCTTGAACAGCCAGCCCAGCAGCGGGATGTCGCCCAGCACCGGCACCTTGGTGATGGTCTCGATGGTCTCGCGGCTGCGCAACCCGCCGATCGAGAAGACCTGTCCGCTGTTCACGTGCACCGTGGTGCCCGTGTCGCGCGTGCTGATCACGGGCGTGGTGACCTCGACGCCCGAGAGCACGAAGGGCACCTCGCTGGTGACGGCGGAGACGGCCACGGACAGGTCGATGCGCACCACGTCGTCGGCCACGATGAACGGGATCAGCTCGACCCTGACGCCCGTGTCCTGGAACTCCGTGCTCACTTGCGCGTTGGTCCCGAGGCCCGTGGCCTTGAAGACCGGCACCTTGCTGCCGGTGTTGATCAGCGCGCGGTGGCCGTTGAGCACGGTGACGGTGGGCGTACTGATCAGCTCGCTGGCGCCGATGGTCTGCAGGAAGGACAGGAGCGCGTCCACCTCGAGCCCGTCGTGCACGCCCTGCAGGCTGAGCAGGAAGCCGCTGATGCTGGCGGGCGGCACGAAGCTGCCGAAGGCCGCGCCGTAGCCGGTCTGGGTGCTCGTACCGTCGAAGATCGGGAAGCCCGCGCCGAAGTTGCCGTCGGGCGGGTTGGTCGTGGCGTCGAAGGGCAGGTCGGGATCCTGCAGCTTCTGCGCGGCCACCTTGGCGTCCCAGGCCAGCAGGTCGTCCAGGTTGACCTCGACCACGCGCACCTGCAATTCGATCTGCGGCAGGTCGGCCAGCAGCCGGTTCATGAGCTGGTCGCAGAACAGCAGCACCTCGGGCGGCGCGGTGATGACCAGCAGGTCGGCCACGTTGAGATTGGGCAGCGACTCGAGCACGCCCAGCTTCAGGTTGGAGGCCGGGAAGGTGGGGTCTCGGTAGAACGCCGCGTGGTGGACGTACTTGATGATCTCCGTGGGCCGGCCGTCGGGCGGGTTGGGCGTGTTGGGCGCGGCCGGGAAGCCGGGCACGCTGGCCTGCAGCATGGCGATGACGCCGGTCGCGCGCTCGGCCTTGACCGAGTACATCTTGGACCAGCTGCCGTCGATGCCGCGGATGACGTTGCGCCCGAGGCGATGGAAGGGCGAAGTCGGGGCCTCGTCCAGGTAGTCGGTGTCCAGGTCCTGCTCGGTGGCCGGCTGGATCAGGCCCAGCAGGTCCTGCGGCGGCGCGGCCTGGCCCCCGGCGTCCTGCTCCACGGGCACGGTCAGGGGCTCGCCGGCAACCGTGACGACGGGCTGGTCGGCGGACAGTTCCCACGCGCGACCTGGGGGGACGATCTCCTGCGAGACGCAGGCCACAGCCAGGCCGCCGGCCGCAACGACGAGCAGGCCACGGTGCATCGCGTCAGGCTCCCAGCGCGGCGATGGCCGCCTGCGTCACGTCGGCCACGGGCCCGAGGCGGCAGATGACGCTGCCCTTCTCGACCACCGCGTCGTAGCCGCCGTCCCGGGTGACCTTCTTGACCGCGCGCTCGAAGGCGTCCTGCGCCTGCTTGCGCAGGAAGTGGTAGTTGGCGTCGTTCTCGGTCAGCAGCTGGGATTCGCGCCAGGCGGGAATGGCCGCCAGCAGCACGTTGCTGTCCAGCTCGACGACCAGGTGCGCCTCGGCGGTGACGCCGGCCAGCACGCGGCCCTCGACGTGGTAGAGCGGCAACTGGTCGATGACCGCCGCCGTCAGGTCGCGGATGGGCCCGCTGCCCCCCGTCAGCCCGCCGGGCACGGTGATGACGTCCAGCTTCTCGGCGCGCGCCACCTTGACCAGCGACCTGTTGGTGCTCGCCTGGGCCTCGGCGAACAGCTTGCTGCCGCGTGCGCCATCCGTCTCGGACAGACCCTCGGCGCGCATGCGCATGTAGGCCGGGTTCTGCGCGTAGACCGAGAGGATGTCGACCACCGCCCCACGCTGCGCGCCCTGGGCGCTGCCGTAGAGCACCTGCCCGGTGACCTGCAGCCCGTCGTCGGTCGCGGCCACCAGCACCAGGGCCAGGACCGCCAGCCCGGCGGCCCGCCCCATGTGTCCCGAGATTCCTCGTGCCATGGCGGTCTCCTTCGACTCGGTGGCCCCGGCAGGCTGGCGCGCGCCGGGAGGTTTGGTCTCGTCCGCCGGAATCGTACGCCGGCGCGACAAGGTCGAGGCGCATCCTTCCGTCCGCCTCTTCAATAAACTCGTCGTGCCCGGGGGCCGTCGCCCGCGGCCGATCACGGTCCATCACCCATCATCGGAGTCCTGCGCGCCGATCTTCAGCCCGCGTGCCGGACGGTCAGGAGCCCTGATGAATTCGTACACGGTCCCCGCCTGGTTGCTGCTGCTTGCCACGGCGAGCGCGGGCACCGTCACGCTGGCGCCCGGCGACGACGTCGGCGCCGCGCTGGCCGCCGCGGCTCCCGGCGACACGCTGCTGTTCGCGGCCGGCACCTGCTCCGGCCCGATCACCGTGCCGCCCGGCAAGACCGGCCTGGTGCTCAAGGCCAAGGGCGCGGCGGTGCTCGACGGACGGCCCGGCGGCGCGCCCGTCGGCCCGGTGCCGGTGATCCAGTCCGACGGCGTGCAGGTCCTGGGCTTCACCATCCAGCACGCGCAGCCGGGCCCGACCGCGGAGGGCATCAAGGCCGACGACGACCTGAACTTCGGGACCATCGACGGCCTGCAGGTGCGCGACTGCCGCATCCTGAACTGCGACGGCCCGGCCGTCCTGGTGGCTGGCGATGACGCCGTCGTCGCCGACTGCCTCGTCTCCGGCTGCGCCGGCCTCTCGATCACGGGGGACCGCGCGCGCATCGAGCGCACGACGGTGCGGGCCAGCGACACCGACGCCCTGGTCCTCACCGGCGACGACGCGCTGGTCTCCAGGTGCACCGTCAGCATCGCCGACGGCATCGGCGTATGGCTGACCGGAGACCGCGCGCAGCTGCTGTCCAGCTCCGTCACGGGCTGCGCGAGCATCGGGGTCAGCGTCACGGGCGGCGACTTCACGCTCTCGAAGAACAAGGTCTCGCACTGCATGGACGGCGTCGTCGTGGGCACGTCCACGGTGCTGGGACTCGTGGAGGCCAACCGCATCAGCGACTGCCGCAGCCGCAGCCTGCTCAACCTCGAATGTTCCAGCGTCCTGATCCGCAAGAACGTCATCGAGCGCTGCGGTCTCGACCATGTTGCCAGCCTGCACGTCCAGGCCAGCGGCTGCACGCTCGAGTCCAACGTCATCCGCGACGGCGACGGCAACGCCTTCATGGTCAAGGGTGACGGCAACGTGCTGCGCAAGGACAAGGCCTTCGACAACCTGGGCGACGGGTTCATCGTGCAGGTGGGAGTCGGCAACCTCTTCGAGGCGTGTACCGCCCTCGGCAACCGCGGCGAGGGCTTCCAGAACGACGAGGCGAACTTCGCGGGCGACGCGACCGGCACGCAGCTCGACGGCTGCAAGGCCAAGGGAAACCGGCGTGACGTCGCCGTCCTCACGGCCTTCTTCGCGCTGGGCATCGCGTTCGAGACCGGCGGCAACGACCCGGGCAACCCGGAGCACCAGCCGGAGATCGACGACTGACGCGCGGAGGCGTCGTCGAGGGCAGCCGGGGTGACTTGCTCCCGCCGCGGCCCTGTGGGCCGCAAGGGAGCAAGTCACCCCGGCTGCCCCGCGACGACGCCCGCGCACACGGGATCGAAGAGTCGCGAGGCTTCAGGGGTGCCGGCGGTCGAGACGACTGGCGGCGTGGGGCTTCCCCGCGCGTTCGCCTCGGCCGCCCGCCGCATCGGGGCCCCAGCCCATGCGAAGCGGGCGGCCGAAGCTCCCGCGCACGACGAGAACGGGCTACGCCTTGATCACGGGCTCAGGAGGCGCCGCTGCGCGGCGCCCCCGGAGCGCGCACGCCGGCGACGATGATCCCGTGCCGCGCGATCCGCGGGGACCAACGCCGCGCCTCGGTGCGTCAAGGCCGGTCACGCAGCCACCGAGCCCGCCCAGCGGCACCAGCTACCGGCGCCGCCACCGACTCCGCGCGGGAACCTCACCCCACACGCGGGAGCCGCGGGCGGCACAGCAGCGAGGACGCTTCATGCACCGGAGCGGAGCCTCCGCCCGCGAGCGACTCGCGGCACGCGCCCTCGGCCTGTGCGCGGGGACGTCGTCGAGGTCAGCGGTCGGGCTTGGGCTGGAGGCGCGCTGGCGCCTCCAGCCCGAGCCCGACCGCTGACCCGCGACGACGTCCCCGTGCGGTCTAGTGGTCGCGTCGGTCTCCGCGGCCGCGATCGCGGCCTTGGCCACCACCGCCGGGCCGCGGGCCGCGCCCGCGGTCGCCGCGATCACGTCCCTGGCCGCCGTAGCCACCACCACCACCACCACCGCTGCCGCCGCCGGGACCCTCAGCGCCGGGGCCATGCCCCGCGCCACCGTGGCCTGCGCCGACGGCCTGCTCCTTTTCCTTCCAGTTCTCCTCGACCTGCTTGATGGACAGGCGGATGCGGCCGTTCTCCTCGATGTCGAGGACGCGCACGTTGACCGTGTCGCCCATCTTCACGTGGTCCTCGGGGTCGCGCACGAAGCCTGCGGCCATCTCGGACACGTGACACAGGCCCTCGGTTCCCGGCAGCACCTCGATGAAGGCGCCGTAGGGCTTGAGCGAGGTGACGCGGCCCTCGTAGACCTTGCCGACCTCGGGCATCTGGCGCTCGACCTTGGGGCCGCGACCGCCACGTCCGCCACCGCCGCCACCGCCGCCGCCGGTGCCGACCTCGGCTTCCAGGTTCATGCTCAGGCGCACGCGGCCCAGCTCGTCGATGTTGACGACCTTGACCTCGCAGGCGTCGCCGACCTTGAGCAGGTCTTCGACCTTGTTGACGTGGCCCTGGCCCATCTCGGAGATGTGCAGCAGGCCCTCCTTGCCCGGGAAGATCTCGACGAAGGCGCCGAACTCGCGGATCGAGACGACCTTGCCCTTGTAGACGCGCCCGAGCTCGGGATCGCCCACCAGGGCCTCCACCGCGGCCACCGCGCCCTCGAGGTCGGACTCGGGTCCGCCCGCGATGGTGACGGCGCCGTCGTCGTTGACCTCGATGCGCACCTTGTAATCGGCCTGCAGGGCCTTGATGTACTTGCCGCCCGGGCCGATGAGGAAGCCGATCTTGTCCACCGGGATCTGCTTGAGGATCAGCACCGGCGCCCACTTGCTGACCTGCGGGCGGTGCGACGAGATGGCCTCGGCCATCTTGCCCAGGATGTGCAGGCGCCCTGCGCGCGCCTGGCCCAGCGCGCGCCGCAGCAGGTCGCCCGTCAGGCCCTTGACCTTGATGTCCATCTGCAGGGCCGTGATGCCGTTCGTGGTGCCGGCGACCTTGAAGTCCATGTCGCCGTTGTGGTCCTCGCTGCCGTGGATGTCGGACAGGATGTGGAAGCCGCCACCCTCGTGGATCAGGCCCATCGCGATGCCGGCCACCGGCGAGCGCAGCGGGCAGCCCGCGTCGAGCAGCGCCAGCGAGGCGCCGCACACGGAGGCCATCGAGCTGCTGCCGTTGGACTCGAGGATCTCGGACACCACGCGCATGGAGTAAGGAAAGTCCTCGGGCGTGGGCATGACCATGTTGACCGAGCGCTCGGCCAGGTTGCCGTGGCCGATCTCGCGCCGGCTGGTGCCGACCATGCGCCGCACCTCGCCCACCGAGAAGGGCGGGAAGTTGTAGTGCAGCATGAAGCGCTTGCTGTACTCGTCCTGCAGGCCGTCGATGATCTGCTCGTCGCGGCCGGTGCCCAGCGTGACGGTGACCAGCGCCTGCGTCTCGCCGCGCGTGAAGAGCGCCGACCCGTGCGTGCGCGCCAGCACGCCCAGCTCGATCTCGATCGGGCGGATCTCGTCCAGCTTGCGGCCGTCGGTGCGGCGGCTGGTGTTGGCGATGAGCTCGCGCTCGACCACCGACTCCAGCTCGCCGAAGGTGGCCTTGATGGCCTTTTCGGTGGCGACCCTCTCGGCGTCGGGCACGCCGGCCAGCAGCGCCTCGATGGCCTGCTTGACCACGTCCTTGGTGGCCGCCTTCTTGGAGTGCTTGCCGGGCACGCCCAGCGCGGCCTCGAAGGCCTTGCGGCTGGCGAAGACCCGGTCCTTCCATGGGTTGGCGGGCGCCTCGGGCACCACGAGCTTGGGCTTGGCGACCTGGGCCTGCAGCTCGGAGATCATCGCGCAGATCTCGATGATGGCCTGGTGGCCCTTGAGGATGGCGTCGGCCAGCACGTCCTCGGACAGCTCCATCGCGCCAGCCTCGACCATGGTGACGGCGTCCCTGGTGCCGGAGACCACGAGGTCGAGGCTCGAGAGGGCCATCTGCTGCGTGGTCGGGTTGATGACCAGCTGCTCGTCGATGCGGCCGACGCGCACCGTGGCGCCCGGGCCCTGGTAGGGCATCGAGCTGAGCGACAGCGCGGCCATGGAGGCGATGCCCGCCAGCATGTCGGGCTCGTTCTCGCGGTCGTAGCTCATGACCGTGACGATGATCTGGACCTCGTCCTTGTAGTTCTCGGGGAACATCGGGCGGACGGGGCGGTCGATGCTGCGGGCCACGAGCACCTCGTGGTCGCGCGGGCGCATCTCGCGCTTGAAGAAGCCGCCCGGCACCTTGCCGGCGGCGTAGGTCTTCTCGCGGTACTCGACGGTGAGCGGGAAGAAGTCGATGTCCGGGCGGCCCGCGGCGCACTGCGCGGTGGCCAGCACGGAGGTCTCGCCGTAGGTGGCGAAGACGGCGCCATCGGCCTGCTTGGCCAGGCGGCCGGTCTCGAGGGTCAGGGTGCGGCCCGCGACGGTGCGGGAGACGCGGAGGGGGTTGTTCAGCATGTTCACTTCGCTTTCGCTAACGCTTCAGGGCGGATCATCCGCCGGTATGGAGGGCTGACGGACGAAGGTCCGCGTGCCCGGTTGGGAGGAACAGGCGGCCGCCGCTCGGGATCGAGCTGGACCGCTCGGCGCTCTCAGGCGCCGGTCTTGACACCGCGGATGCCCAGCCGGTCGTTCAGGGCGGCGTAGCCCTGGGCGTTGGTCCGCTGGAGGTACCGCAGCAGCCGGTTGCGCTGGCCAACCAGCTTCATCAGGCCGCGGCGGGTGGAGTTGTCCTTGGTGTGGGTCTTGAGGTGCTCGGTGAGCGCGTTGATCCGCTCGCTGAGCAGGGCCACCTGCACCTCGCTGGAGCCCGTGTCGGACTCGTGGGTCCGGAACTCCGCGATGCGGGCAGTCTTGGCTGCCGTCGTCATGTCGTCATCTTCTTTCGCCGGGGGCCCGTGTCGGGCCTCCCGGATCGTCGTCTGGGATCTGTCGTCTGCGTTTGAATTTCGCACAGGCTAGCAAAGGCCGGCTGCGCCTCACAAGGCGGCGCTTTCGGCACGTTGCCGGCGCCGGCAGCTCTCGCAGCGGCCACAGGGGGTTGCGCCGCCCTCGTAGCAGGACCAGGCCAGGTGCAGGGGTGCCCCGGCCATGCGGCCCTCGGCTAGCAACTGGGCCTTGCCCAGCCCGATCAGGGGCGCCTCCACCCGCACCCGGCCACGGGTCGAGTCCAGGAGGCAGGCATTCAGGTGGCCTACGAAGCGCGCGGAATTGTCTGGGAACGTCTGTGCTTCTTCGGCATTGAAGCCGACGACCACCACCTCCAGGCCCTGCGCCTCGGCCAGCGCGGCCGCGAGGTTGACCAGCAGGCCATTGCGGTTGGGAACCCAGACGGCGTCGGCCGTGGCGGGCGCGTCATGGTCCAGCCGCTCGGGCGCCGGCTGCGGCAGGGGCAGCTCGCGCCGGACGAGGGCGGTGCGCGTGACCTCGGCCAGCAGCGGCAACGTCGCGTGCCGGACGGCGAAACCCAGCGCCTGCCCGACGGCCTCCGCTGCGCGCGCCTCGCGCCGCGCCGCGCGCTGGCCGTAGTCGACGCACAGGCCCAGCTTCAGCCCACCGTGCCGCGCCGCCCAGAGCGTGGCCGCGACGGTCGAATCGAGGCCACCGGAAAGCAGCACCAGCGCGGACATGGCCTGCGTTCTAGCGACTCGCGCTCCCGGCCGCGAGCCGCCGTGCGGGTTGCCCGTTTCCGGGGCGGCCGTTACAACGGCCCGCTTTGCAGGGACCCGTCCGGCCCGGCTCCTCGCGGACACCCCACGCCCGTCATGCCCTACCCCCGCCCCGCCCTGCCTCGCCCGCCGGCCGTGCCGCGCGCGCTGCTGTTGGCCCTGGCCGCCGGCGCCGGCTGCGCGCCGCTCGCAGGGTCGCCTGCGCCGCAGCCGCCCGCAGGCCACACCTCGCCCACCGCGGCCGCCGGCGCCCAGTCCCTGCGCGACGGGCTCGCGCTGCTGGACGAGGCCTTCGCGATGCGCCGCCAGCAGGAGCAGTGGGAGGAGGTCCGGCCGACCGCCGAGGACGCCGCGGCGCTCCTGGAGCAGGCGCGCGCCGCGGGCGGCGACCTCGAGACGCCGGCCGGGGCGGGCCTCGCCGCCGCCGAGGCGCTGGTGGTCTGGCAGTCGCTGCTCGAGACCGGCGTGTGGGCCGAGCCGCGCGAGTCCGAGCCCGTGGTCCGCGCGCGGGCCGCCGCCGCCAGCGCGCTGCTGCGCCTGCTCGAGCCGGCTGCCACGCGCGTGCCCCAGGCGCGCGCCGTCCGGCTCATCCTGCTGGAGGGCTCAGGCCAGCTCGAGGCCGCGGCGGCCGACCTGCGCCGCGGCCTGTCCGAGGCGCCGGAGTACCACGAGTTTCACGAGTTCGTGCGCTACCAGGGCGACAGCCTCGGTGATCCCGAGGCGCTGGCTGCCTTCATCGAGCAGGCCGGAGCCGGATCGCCGCGTGGCCGCGCCCAGGCCACCGCGTCGACCGCGTATCTGCTGCTGAACGGTGCGGAAAGCGCCGAGTGGCAGGGCCGTGCAGCCGACGCCGTGCGCCTCCACGAGCGCGGCGCCGAGGCCTTCGCGCGCGCCCTGGCGGCGGACGACGCGCCCGTCTCGCGCCTGGACCTCGCGGGAAACCGGGCCTACTGCCTGGGCAACGCCGGCCGCCTGCGACTGCAGCGCGCGCTCGACCAGCTTCCGCAGTCCGGCCTCGACGCCGTGCGCGCCGACCTCGAGGCCGCCGAGCGCCTCTACGGCGACGCGCTCGAGCAGCGCCCCGACGATCCGGACGCGCACGCGAGCCTGGCGCGCACCGCCGACGCCTGGTACCAGGCCGGCGACCTGCCCGGCGTCCGCGACGCCTTCGGCCGGCTCGCGCGACGTTTCGACGACGCCGACTGGTGGAACAACCACGCCTTCTTCTGCCGCGAGACCGGCCAGTACGAGCAGTCCTTCGCGGCCTACGAGCGCTGCATCGCGCTGGCGCCCGACAACGCGCGCTACGTCAACGACACCGCACTGATCCTGCTGTACCACCTCGATCGCGATCTCGACCGCGCCGAGCAGCTCTTCCGGCGCGCCATCGCGCTCGCGCGCCATGCCCTGGACAACCCGTTCCTGGACGACGCGGCGCGCGACGGGCATCTCCTCGCGTGCACCGACGCCATGCTGAACCTCTCGCTCCTGCTGGCCCGCAGCGGCCGACTGGACCAGGCCGCGACGCAGCTGGACGAGCTGCTCGCACTCTCACCCGAGCGCACCGACGCGCTCGAACTGCGCGCGCAGGTCGACGAAACCCGGCGCGCTTCCGGAACCCCGGCCGGCGCCGACGCCGCCCTTCGGAGTCCCTGACCATGCTGACCACCCTGCTGCTGGCCTTGGCCCTGCTGCCAGCTCCCGCCGACAAGCTGGCCGACGCCCGCGAGCACCTGGCCGCAGGCCGCTCCGGCGAGGCCGCCGACCTGCTCTCCGACATGCTCCGCGCCGGCGAGGGCGAGGCGCGCGAGGTGCGCCTGCTGCTGGCCGATGCCCAGCTGGCCAGCGGCGCGCCGGATCGCGCGCTGGAGACGCTCGAGCCCGTCGCGCTGAAGGGTGACGCGCCCGCGCTGCGCAAGATGGGCGAGGCCTTCCGCGCCAACGGCGACCGCCTGGGTGCGCTGGGTGGCCGGCGCGCCGACGACGCCGGCTACATGTACGAGCAGGCCGTCGCATTCCTCGACCGCGCCAGCGACGCCGGCGACGGCGCCGCGGCCGCGCAGGCTGGCCAGATCGAGCTGTACTCGCTGGGCCTGGCCGACGCGGCGCGCGCGCGCGCCGGGCGCCTGCTGAAGCGCAACGCCGACGACGGCGAAGCCCTGTTGCTGCGCGGCTGCGCCGGCGTCAACGAGAGCTGGAGCGCGTCCCAGGCGGGCGACGCGGACCGCGCCAAGACCCTGCGCGCGGAGGCCATCAAGGACCTGCAGGCCGCCGACAAGGCGCTGGGCGGCAAGCGCCCCGAACCCGCCTACCAGTTGGCCTGGCTGCACGAGGAAGACGGCAACGGCGAGCAGGCCGTCAAGGCCGCCGCCGCGTGGTGCGACCGCCTGCCGCAGCGCGACGTCTCGCGCCTCTACCACCTCGCGCGGCGCTACGCCGGCGAGCGCCGCTTCGCCCCCGCCGTCCAGGCGCTGTCCGAGATCGTCAAGCGCGACGCCGGCCTGCTCACCAGCCTGGTCCGCCAGGAGGGCAACAGCACGGCCGTGGCCGTCGAGCTGAGCTGGTCCGTGTCCGCGCTGCTGGGCGACACCGGCGCGGGCGCGCCGCGCGGCGGAGGGGCCACGCTGGCCAAGGACATCCTGGCCGCCCTGTGCGCCACCAAGCCGCGCGACGCCGACGTGTGGAACAACTACGGCCTCGTCTGCCGCGACCTGAGCGCCTTCGAGGAATCCTGGCGCGCCTACGAGCAGGCGCTGGAGCTGCGCCCCGATGACGCCAACCTGCTCAACGACGGCGCCGTCATCCTGCACTACTACCTGCACCGCGACTACGACAAGGCGCAGGAGATGTACGAGCAGGCCATCGAGATCTCGAGCGCGAAGCTGGAGCAGCCCGACGCGCTCACTCCCGACGAGAAGGCTGCCGCGCAGAAGGCGAAGACCGAGGCCACCGACAACATGGAGAACCTCGCGAAGGGCGTGCACGAATGGGGGCGCTGACGTCGTCGTGGGCCGCGGGGGAGCTGCGGCGACGGGCGGGTTGGCGCCTCGGCTTGCCTCACGGAAGATCCGCTTTGGCGGATCTTCCGGGGGGCTGCGAACGAGTCGCCAACCCGCC
>Ga0247727_10011310_pt1 | contig 15606 bp, 10 predicted proteins | sample WisWelCaveWW1625_FD_202498 | JGI IMG/M metagenome (GOLD analysis project Ga0247727, IMG submission 202498) | Biofilm microbial communities from Wishing Well Cave, Virginia, United States - WW16-25 | ecosystem: Environmental > Aquatic > Deep subsurface > Groundwater > Cave microbial mat | place...
CAGCCGCGGGCCGGAGCTTGAATTGCCCCGCGGCACCACCCTCGACGTCGAGCTCGACCGCCCTCTTTACCTCGACGCCGAATTCATCAATTTCACTGAGCCGGGCCGCGCCTCGACGCTCGCAGGCCCGCCCAATCGCTCGCCGCAGCGCAGCCGCGTCCCGTTCTAACCCGCCGCTGAAGCGCGCGGCGCTTGTTCAAACCGCATCGGGCTGAACGCCTCCACCGCCAGAGAAGTCTGGCCCTCCGTGATCCACTCCCGCACGAGCTTGGCCGTCACCGGCGCCAGCAGGATGCCGTTCCGGTAGTGTCCCGTGGCGATCAGCAAACCCTCCACATCGGTGGGGCCCAGGATCGGCAGATGGTCGGGCGTGCCGGGGCGCAGGCCGCTCCAGGTCTCGACGATCGCCGCCTCGGCCAGTCCCGGCGCGATTTCCAGGGTCGCACGCAGAATTTGCTCGATGCCACCGGCCGTGACGCCTTTCTCATAGCCCGCGTTTTCCGTTGTACTGCCTGCTACCATCCGGCCGTCGTCGCGCGGCACCACGTAGCCATGCTCGGAGCGCAGCACCCGCTGCACATTCACTTTTTCGGAGCGCAACGCCACCATCTGCCCGCGCACCGGACGCATCGGCGCGTAGCGCGCGAGGTCTGCGATCTGTGCCGAGAAGCAGCCCGCCGCGAGCACCACCTGGGCTGCCGCAACTTTTTCGCCGCCGGCCACAACGCCCGTCACCCGGCCGCTGCTGCGCATCAGTTTTTCGACCGCGGCGCCGGCGCGGATCTCTGCGCCGGCTCTTGCCGCAGCCGCCAGTACGGCTTCGGTGAGCAGACGGTTATCCACCGAGGCTTCATCGGGCAGTAGCGCTGCTGCGTGAGCCTCATCACTCAACGCTGGCTCGAGCTCCCGGGCCTCTTCGATCGGCAGCGGCTCGGCCGCCAGTCCCAGTCCGTGGTTCAATGCGATGAAGGTGCTCAACTCGCGCCGCGCGTCTCCGGCAAAGAAGGCTTCGATTGCCCCCTCGCGGCGAAAGTCCACGCTGCGCCCTGTGGCCTCCTCGACTGCCGCCACGAACACGGGGTACAGCCCCAGGCTGGCCTTGAACAATGGCACCAGCGGGATTGCTTCCGGACTCTCCGGCGATGCCGAAAGGATCCCCGCCGCGGCCCACGATGCCTCGCGGCCCAGCTGCTGCCGGTCAAGCAGGACGACCTCCACTCCGTGGCGCGCCAGTTCCCACGCTATCGCGCCGCCGATCAGACCGCCGCCGATGATGACTACGTCGTAGCTCTTCACATCCTCATCTTAACAGCAATGACGGGCGAGGCGGCAGGGAAGCGGAGAGCGGAAGACGGTCAACTTCTTTTCACAACGAATTCACTAACTCAATCGAGAGCACCCTCGCCTTCTGCGCCAGCGTGCGCGCCCTCACCCAGTCCGAAGCGCGGATGGCTTCGCGCGCCTGCGCCAGGAAGCCGCGGATCTTTTCCACCAGGTCGCGCTGGGCCACGCTCAATTGCTTGCCGTCAGGAGCCAGCAAAAGGTTGCGTTCAGCCAGAGAGATGTCGTCGCTGGTGCGGCGCTCGGCCTCAGCCAGTTGCTGCGCCGAGAGCCGCGGAGAAATTTGCGGCGGCGCCGCGGCAGGCGAAGGCGGCTCCGGCTGCGGGTTCGCGGGTGGTTCCGTCCGAGGGCCGCGCCGTGCCGGAGGAATCTTGGTTGCCGGCACCACCAGCGCCGGCGCCGGCGGACTCGGCTCCGGAGGCGTACTTGGCTTTGTTTCCGGCTGCGGAGCGGCCCGTACAGGTTCTTCCGATTGCGTCGGAACGATCACCGGTGGCGCGGCCTGCACCCGCCGCTTCACGCATCCCGAGGTCCCCGCAACCAGCCCCAAAACGGCCAGCAGCAGAGCCAGTTCCACGGTCCAGGCGTGCTTCGTCTTGGAGTGCGCTGCCATTCAGTTGGCCAGCGGCAGCTCGATGCGGAACGTTGTGCCGCCGCCTTCCTCCGACTCAAAGTCTATCGAACCGTTGTGGAATTGGACAGTCTTGTACGTACTGGCCAGTCCGATTCCGCTACCCCCTTCTTTGAACCGCGAAAAGAACAGTTGAAAGATTTTGTCCCGGTGCTCGGCTGGGATTCCGCAGCCGGTATCGGTGATGGTCAGCCGCAGCATCTCGCCGCGCCGCTCGAGGCCCACCTTCAACTGCCCGCCCTGCGGCATGGCCTTGACAGCGTTCAGCACCAGGTTCCGCACCGCTTCTTGGATCAGCTTGCGGTCCACGCGCACTGTGGGCAGCTCGCCGTTCCACTGCGTGGTCAGCTCCACGCTGGCGCGCACAAGCTGGGGCTTCAACACATCAAGCACCTCTAGCACCAGCTCCTCCATCTTGATCTCTTCCACTTGCAGTTCCACGGGGCGCATGTGGATCAGCGCATCGTTGACCACGCGGTTCAGCCGCTCGATCTCACTTTGCAGCACCTTTACAGCTCGCGCCGCTGTCTCTTTTTCGATGGGGAGATCGCCCTTGAGGGTTTCCAGCCACAGCGCCATGGAGTTCAACGGATTACGCACCTCGTGTCCCACGGCGCTGGACAGCCGCTCCAGTTCCACGCGCCTCTGCTTCTCTTCCCGCCGCTGCTGCTCTTCTTTCTGCCGGAGTTGTTCGACGATCTGAAGATTCCGCCCCGAGAGGGACAGTTTTTCTTCCTCCCACGACCGCACTTTCTGGCTTATTTGGGTAACGTTCGTGCTCATCTGCCCGAGTTCGTCCCCGCGTTGCGCTCCTTCGCTGTGCAGACCCTGATCCTGGTCCAGCTTCCGCGGGACGATCTGTTCCAATTGCTTGGAGATGCGATGCAGCGGAGCCAGGGTTGCGTGACTGACGAACGCGCCCAGCAGGGTCGAGATTAGCACGGCGCCCAGCACCAGCATGCCCGCCGATTGCAGCCCCGGGGAGAACTCGCTGCGCAGTAGCGTGGTCGAGTACCCCACGCGGATCTCCCCAAACGCATCGTCGCCCAGGTTGAAGGGATACGAATACTCGAACACCTGCTGCGGCCCGTAGAGCGCGCGCAACTGCTCAAGCAGGTTGCTCCCGGCCAGGTATTCGAGTCGCATACGCCGCGCCGCCTGCCGACCTGGCAGGGAAGAGTCGCTCGAGATCAGCACCGTGCCGTCGCGGTCCACGATGCTCACCTCGTAAATTCCCGGCGAATAGCTCACCGCGGCTTCCACCTGCCGCGTCACACCTTCGTTCTCATCGAGCGTCCGCCGCACGTACTCGCGGACGCCTTCCGGGCTGGCCGATCCAGGCCCCGAGCCCTGCCGGGCGGCCTCCTGCAACGCCTGTTGTGCCTGGAAAAACGTTTGCTGGGCCACGAACCGCGCCAGGTCGTCGGCCTGGCGGATCACCATCCGCGCCAGCGTGCTGAGATAAATGGTGGAAAGCAGCGCCGCAACAGCGAGCACCAGCAGTGCCGCCGTGAGGGTGAACTTCGTCGTTAGCCGGACTTGCATCGGCTTACTCCGCGGGGCCCGCGCCGTATTCCTTCAGCTTGTTGTGGAGGGTCTTGAGGCTGATGCCCAGCAGCTCGGCGGCGCGCGTCTTGTTGTTGCTCGTGGCCGCCAGCGTTTGTGTGATCAGCTCGCGCTCCGCCGCATCCACGGTCGTGCCGATGGGGAAGCGCAGCGCGGCCAGCTCGGTGGCTCCCGCCGCCGGGCCACGGCCGAAGTCGGTCGGCAGGTCTGCGTGCCCGATCAGCTCGCGGTCGCAGACAATCGCCGACCGCTCGAGCACATTGCGCAGCTCGCGGACGTTCCCCGGCCAGGTGTAGCCCTGGAAGAGCTGCATCACCTCGGCATTGACGCCCCGCACGCGCCGCCCGTGCTTGGTGTTGATGTCGTGCAGCATGTGCTCAACCAGCAGCGGCAGGTCTTCTTTGTGCTCCCGCAGTGGCGGCAGGTGAATATGGAAGACGTTCAGACGGAAGTAAAGGTCCTGCCGCAGCGCGCCGCGGGTGACGGCCTGTTCCGGGTCTTTGTTCGTGGCCGCGAGCACGCGCACGTCCACTGGTGTTTCGGACTTGCTGCCCAGCCGGCGCACCGAGCGGTCTTCGAGCACGCGCAGCAGCTTGGATTGGGTCGGCGGTGGCATCTCGCCGATTTCGTCCAGCAACAGCGTGCCGCCGTCAGCCAGCTCGAAGCAGCCGATGCGCCGTTCGGCCGCGCCGGTGAAGGCGCCGCGCTCGTGGCCGAAGATCTCGCTCTCTATCAGTGTTTCCGGTATGGCCGAGCAGTTGATGGCCACAAACGGCCGGCTGGCCCGTGGCGAGAGCGCGTGGATGTTGCGCGCCACCACTTCCTTGCCCGAGCCCGTTTCGCCGGTGATTAAGACGGAAGCCGAAGAAGGCGCGGCCTGCTCCACAATGCGCATGACTCCCTGGATGGACTTCGACGCCCCCACCAGCTCGCCCAGCTTGCCCGCCTGGCGCAGGTCCCGCCGCAGTGTAGTGACCTCGCGCCGGTCGCGTGCCTTCCCCAGCGCGCGCTCGAGCAGCGCCCGCAGCACGGCGGCATCGACGGGCTTTTCGATGTACCAGAACGCGCCGGCCTCGATCGCGGCCACGGCGCGCTCCTTGCTTCCTTTTCCGGTGATTAAGATGGCGGGGACTCTCTGCAGCTCGTCGCGGAGTTTTTCGAGCAAGTGAAGGCCGTCCATGCCCGGCAGCTCGACGTCGGTAATCAGCACGGCCGGCCGGAACTCGCCAAACCGCGCCAGGGCGTCTTCAGCGCTGCCTACACCCAGCACGTCATAGCCCCAGTTGCGGAGCAGCGCTTCGTAACCCTTGCGCGAATTCTCTTCGTCTTCGACGATCAGAAGACGGTCGGTTGGCTTGTTGTCCGCCGGCATGTTCCGTCAGTGAATGTAGCAGCAGTGCCCGCGAATGCCAAGAGAGCGGCGTTGCCCGTGTGTGCCTATTGCTTGGCCACGTAGAGTGGCCGCTCCAGCTCCAGCTCGAGCTTGGTGCCCTTCGGCAACTCCAGCTCCTGGCCCATGCCGGTGGAGATCAGAAAGCCTGCCGCTGCTCCCAGCGCTGCGCCGATCGCGGCTCCCTTCTTGCCCTTTGCCGTAGCTCCTGCCACTGCACCAATTGCAGCGCCGGCCGCTGCGGCCTCCAGGTCCTGGCGGCTGCGGCTGGTGCGCGCTTCGATCTCCCCTTCTTTGCTTTCGCCAGAGCGCACACTGTGGTCGCCCGGCACGCTGACCACGTCGGCCACGATGGGGAGTTTGCCCTGCTTGGTTTTGATTTCGTCGAATGTCAGCCACAATCGCGCGCGCCCGGTCAACTGTGCCGGCTCGATCCGGCTGATGTGTCCGCGGATTTCAGCGCCCGGCGGCACCAGCGAACCGTCGGCTGACTCCAGCGGCTCGAGCGTCTTCGCCTTGAATTTCTTGTTGACCTTGTGCTTCCGGGTGCTCAGGTCGTTTTCCAGCCGCACCAGGAACCGTGTGCCGTTGGGCACCGATGAGGCCGCGACGTTGGGCGTCGGCGCGGGCGCTTGCCAGGCAATTGATCGCGCAGGGACCAGCCAGGTTGCGGCCAGGAGTGCCCCTGCCATGGCTACCGCGGTAGCTTTCCGATGCATTTCATTCCTCCCAACTTCTCCGGCCGAAGCGCACCGGTCTGGGACCTGTTCCTCAATTGAGATGGCACAGCCGGGTTGGGGGTGGCCTGTCGTTTTGGACGCAATGCCGCGATGGGGACAGGTCATCTCCTCCTGGCCTGTGGGCCGGGGCTGGTCTGATCTGCCCCTGCCCGGCGGTTCACATTCCACCTGGGACGGAACTTTGTCCTTTCAGATAACTCCTCCCTTGCGGCATTGACGGGGAGAGAAATAGAGCGAAAATTCCTTTTGGCTTGTAAAACGGCTGCCTTATAATCGCAACGGGTCATAGGTCCTTTCTCCCAGTCGGGTGGGGTGTCTTTTCCTCCTGCCCGGACTGTGTTGCATTTTCTGACTTTCCCTGGGGAATGTATTGACCTGTTCCCGTGCTCTGGGTTCAGGCCACGGAGCATGTGGGCGCGAAGCTGCGCACTCGGTCACGTGGTCGAGGAGGTCGCGATGAAAGTCTCGTTGCGAATCGGCTCAGTGCTGGCACTGATTCTGTTGCTCGCGCCAGCCGGCTTCGCGGATACTCCCGGGGATGCCAGGGCCAAGGCGAAAGCCAACGCCTCCGCAAAGACCTTTTCGAATGAAAGCCTGGCGAAGCCCGCTGGGAGCACTCCTGCCAAGCCCGCGCCACTGGCCCGCACCGCAGTTTCCGCCCCGCGGCCAGCTCCTCGTCCTGCCAACGCCTATCTGGAAGACCCGGCCTGGACGCCTCTCGCAGCCACGACCGGCACGCTTGGCCTGTTCACTGTTGAAACCGGCGACACGCTGCCCCGCCACGGTTTTTCGTTCTCCGCCTACGCCAACAAGTTCTCGCGCATGCCCGGCAGCATCACCGTGCTCAACCTCGGCTACACCGCCGGCTACGGCATCACCGACTGGCTCACTCTGTACGGCGTCTTTGAACCGTACCGCCACATTCACATCGGCCGGGCCGGCCAGTTGAGCTTCAATTCACCTCTCGATAACCCGCCCTTTCCCGATTTCACCAATCCGACTATTTACCGGCGCCTGACCAAGATCCCTCCCACCTCCAACCCTGGCTACGTCGAGGACTATCCCTTCGCGGGCACCAACGATGGCGGCGTCGGCGAGGTCACCCTGGGCCTGAAGCTCGGCATCCTCTCGGAGCGCAAGGGCAACCCGGTCAGCTTTTCGGTTCGCAATGACTTCATCTTCCCCACGCGCTCCACCTTGCCCGATCTTCTAAACAACACCACCCAGAGCGGCCAGTTCAACTACAACCTCGGCCTGGCCCTCAGCAAGAACTGGGGCCGCTGGATCACCAGCACCTTCAATTGGGACTGGCGCTTCACCCGCGACCCGCGCGCGAACGGCGTCCGCGCCATGAACCAGGCCGACCAGATGCGCGTCGGCGCCGGCTTTATCATCCTCCCGCAGAGCCGCATCCAGATCCTGCAGGAGTACACGGGCCTCGTCTTCTTCGGCACGCACACGCCGAACACGACCTTTGACCGGCGCAACCCAGTGGATGGCGTCTGGGGCGTTCGCATCTATCCCGTGAATTGGGTGGCGCTCGATGTTGGCTACCGCAATATGCTCAACCTCCGGAACCACGAAGATCGTCACGGTTTCGTCGTCAAGCTGGCCACCACGTACTGGCCCGAGAAACCTAAGCCCATCAACCGCAACCCGACGGCCTCCTGCTCCGCTGATCCAGGTTCCGTGTATGCCGGCTCGGGCGATGTGATCACGGTTCGCGCTACGGCCAGCGACCCTGACGGCAACCCACTCACCTTTGACTGGACCGCGACAGGCGGCAGCGTCAGCGGTACCGCGGCCGAAGCCCGCTGGAGCTCGGCCGGAACCGCACCGGGCACCTACACCATCACAGCGCGTGTCTCCGATGGTGCCGGCGGCACGGCCTCCTGCGCCGTGGACGTTCGCGTGGAGCCCAAGCCCAACGCCGCGCCGACGATGAGCTGCTCGGCCGACCGCACCTCGGTGCTGGTGGGTGAGCGAGTGCGCATCACCGCTCGCGCCAGCGACCCGGACAACGATTCGCTTAACTATTCCTGGCGCTCGAATGGCGGACAGGTGCTCGGCACCGGCGCCGCGGTGCAGCTCGATACTTCGGGCCTGGCCGCGGGCCGCTACACCGTCACCGGCCGTGTTGACGACGGCCGCGGCGCTGCCGCCGACTGCTCCACTTCGATCGATGTTCAGGCGCCTCCGCCTCCGCCGCAGGCCAGCAAGCTCAACGAATGCTTCTTCAAGGGTGTCGGCAGCGCGCGCATCGATAACGTCTGCAAGCGCATCCTCGACGACGTTGCCCTGCGCATTCAGAGCGACGCCCGCGCCACGATCGTCATCGTCGGCTATGCCGATCCTAAGGAGCGCAGGTCCGCCACGCTCGCCCAGCAGCGCGGCGACAATGCCCAGAAATATTTGACCAGCAAGGGAGTCGATGCGGCCCGCATCAACGTCCGCGCTGCTGGCGGCCAGGCCGGTGCCGGAGCGCAGAACCGCCGCCTTGACGTCATCTGGGTGCCGCAGGGCGCCACCTACTAAGCTCCACTCAACCGGGCCCCGGGTCTGTGAATTCCCGGGGCCCGTTTTCTGTTTACTTGCTTCGCGGCCTCCTTCGTACCTTCTTCTCCATGTTGTGTAACCCTTGCGTTCTCACCCTCCCCACACTACAATTCCCCCGGCTCGCCATGTGCTTTGCGCCGCCCGTGCGTGCTTGGCCTGGGCCCGGAGGAACATCCTCTGCGCAGCCGGGCAGGCGATTCGAGCGAGTGATGCGTATTCCCTCTCAGAGGAGATGATGATGAGGATTCTGCTTCGAGCAATGGCCCTGCTGGCCCTAGCAGCACTGTTGATTCCTGCCGGCTTTGGCGATGACCCGCCGGCGAACAAGTCGGCTTCGAACGGCAAGGTGGCTTCCCGCGATTTCGCTCTGGCCGCTGAGCCTCGGCCGCGCAGCACCTCCCTTTTCCCGACTGCCCCCCGCTCGCCCCGCCCAGCATCTGACCTGATGGGCACGGAAGCGCCGAAGGTGGACCTCTTCTTCGGCTACTCCTACGTCCGCGCCAACCCTGGGAATGGGTTTGAGGGTTTCGATAACCACGGCGGCAGCGCCTCGGCTGCGTTCAACGTCAACAACTGGTTCGGCGTGGTTGCCGATTTCGGCGGTTATCGCTTCACGGAGGTCCTCGGCTTCCCGGTGAGGGGCAATATCTTCTCCTACCTCTTCGGGCCGCGCTTCTCCTACCGGCAAAGCGACCGTCTCACGCCGTTTGCGCAGATCCTGTTGGGCGGGGCACGCATTAGCGGCAGCGCCTTTGGGATCTCAGATTCGGAGAACTCCTTTGCCATGGGCCTCGGCGCCGGCGTAGACCTCAATGTCCACCGCCACGTGGCCATCCGCCTGGTTCAGACCGAATACTTCCTCACCCGTTTTACCGGCATCTCCGACTCGCGCGAGATACAAAACAATATACGCCTCTCCACCGGAATCGTTTTCCGGCTGGGGATTGCTGCGCCGCCACCGCCGCCGGCCAATCGCCCGCCGGTGGCCGCCTGTTCGGCCAGCGTCAGTTCGGTCTATTCCGGCTCGGGCGACACAGTGACCATCAACGTGACGGCCTCCGACCCCGATGGCGACTCGGTGACTTACGACTGGTCAGCCACCGGCGGAAATACCGACGGCACCGGCAACCAGGTGCGCTGGAACTCATCCGGCGCGGCCGATGGCACTTATACGATTACGTCCCGTGTCTCCGATTACAGAGGCGGCGCCACGAGCTGCTCGGTAGACATCACCGTTGCGCCACGGCCCAACCGCGCGCCCACGATGAGCTGCTCGGCTGACCGCAGCAGCGTACTGACCGGCGAGCGCGTCCGCATCTCCGCCACGGCCAACGACGCCGATGGTGACAACCTGACTTACGCGTGGCGTGCGAGCGGCGGCCAGATCGTCGGCTCCGGCTCTGCAGTACAGCTCGATACTTCCGGGCTCGGCGCCGGGCGCTACACCGCAACCGGCCGCGTGGACGACGGTCGCGGCGGTGCCGCCGACTGCGCCACCTCGGTCAACGTCACCGTGCCTCCGCCTCCGCCGCAGGCCAGCAAGCTCAACGAATGCTCCTTCGGCGCCACGGGCAGCGCGCGCGTTGACAACGTCTGCAAGCGCATCCTCGACGACGTTGCTTTGCGCCTGCAGAGCGATCCCAGCTCGACTGTAGTAATCGTCGGTTATGCTGACCCGAAGGAACGCAGGGCGGCCCGGCTTGCTCAGCAGCGCGGCGACAATGCCGTGAAGTACCTCACCGGCAAGGGCATTGACGCCAACCGCATCTCGGTGCGAGCAGCGGGCGGTCAGGCCGGCGCCGGCAAGCTCAACCAGCGCATCGACATCATCTGGGCGCCGCAGGGCGCCACCTACTAAACCAAACCTCTTCCTCCGGGCTCCGTGCCTTCTCCGGCACGGAGCCCGCTTTTTCTTTCTGCACGGATTGCCCGCAATCCCGCATCCCAATACAATGAAGCCCGTACTTACAATGCGATTTGCCGCCTCACTTCTCTACTCTTTCCTCCTGGCGCTGACTGCCACAGCCCAGGACTGGCGTTCGATGGGCCCGCCCGGCGGTGACGTTCGCACCCTCGCCACCGATCCGCACGATCCGCGCCGCATCTATCTGGGCACAGCCGATGGCCACGTTTTTGGCTCCACCGACGCCGGCGAGCACTGGCAAATCCTTGGTCGTGTAGGCAGCCGTCTCGACGCCGTTGTCACCGCAATCCTTGTGGACCCGCGCGAGAGCCGTGTCCTCTACGCTTCCGCCTGGACGCAGGACCCCACTGCCGGCGGCGGCGTCTTCCGCTCGGAGGATTCCGGCCGCACCTGGCGCGCGAGCGGTCTCCCTGGCCAGGCCGTCCGCGCCCTGGCGCAGGCTCCCTCGAATCCTGATGTCCTTGTCGCAGGCACGCTCGGCGGTGTCTATCGCTCACGCGACGCCGCCCGCACATGGGAACGCATCTCGCCCGAAGGACACGAAGAGATCCGTCAGCTCGATTCGGTAGCCATCGACCCGCGCAATCCCGACGTCATTTACGCCGGCACCTTCCACCTGCCGTGGAAAACCACCGATGGCGGCCGCCGATGGTTCCCGATCCGCACCGGCATGATTGACGACTCTGACGTGATGAGCATCCTCGTCGATCGCACCAATCCACAGCGCATTTATGCCAGCGCCTGCTCGGGCATCTACCGCAGCGAAAACGGCGGCGCATTGTGGAAGAAGATCCAGGGCATCCCCTTCTCAGCTCGCCGCACTCACGTGATCCGCCAGGACCCGCGCCGCGCCGCAACCGTCTATGCCGCCACTACCGAAGGCCTCTGGAAGACGACCAGCGGCGGCGCCACCTGGCAGCGCGTCACGCCGCGCGACTGGGTGATCACCTCGGTGGTCCTTCCCGCTGATTCTCGAGACCGCGTCGTCATCGGCACCGAGCGATTGGGCGTGCTGGTCAGTGACGACGGCGGCCAGCGTTTCCGTGCCGCCAACCACGGCTTCTATCACCGCCAGATCGTCGCTCTCACGCTCGACCGCGAGCGCCCCGGCCGCGTCCTCGCCGTGCTCACCAACGCGCCCGAGCCGGTCCTGGCCACCGTGGATAACGGTCGCACCTGGGCGCCGCTCGGCCCGGGACTGAAGACTGAAGGGCTCCGCCGCCTCTACAGCGCTCCGGATACCTGGTGGGCCGCGCTGGAGCGCGGCGGCCTGATGCGCTACGATCCGGCGAAGTCTGCCTGGTTTCCTGCCGGTAAGGCTGTCGGCGAAGCCGCCAGTTCCGGTTACAAGAAAAACGTCCGCGGCAAGAGCAAGTCATCGCGTCCGACGCCCACTGTCAGCGGCCTCCAACCCCCAACTGCCAACCTCCGACATCTAGTGAACGACCTCGCCTTCAGCCGCGACACCTGGTTCGCCGCCACGGATAGCGGCCTGCTCGCCTCCACCGACGCCGGCGCCACCTGGAGCATCTTCCCCGTTGGCCCGATGACTAATCTGCCGGTTCGCTCGGTGCGCGTCTCGGCCGATGGACGTCACATCTGGGTCGTTTCTTTGCGCGGGCTGGTCTTTTCCCACGACGCCGGAAAGACCTGGTCGTGGCACGATCTGCCGCTTGAAGCCGGCGGCGCGTTGCGCCTCGACGTTGCCTCGGACTCCGCCGGTGCCCACACGCTGGTAGCTTCGGCGCGCAATGGTCTCTACCTCTCCCGCGATGCCGGCCGCACCTGGCAGCAAGCCGCCTCCGGACTGCCATCGGTTCCAGTGCAGGATGTGGCTCTCGTGGGTGACACGTTCCTCGCCTCCATGCAGACCGGCGGTCTGTTCATCTCCTTCGACCGCGGTCGCACCTGGGTCCGCATCGAAGGCACACTTGCCGAGGGCCATTTCCCCGTCGTTACGACCGCCGAGCACTCCTCCATTATTTTTGCAGCCTCTGCCACCGAAGGCCTGTACGCTGTTGAATTTCGCTCTCCAACGGCCGCAGCCACCGCAGGAGGCCGGGCCCCTTAGAAACCTCATGCCTGAGGAGTACGCACCCCCTGCGTGCACTTTTTACACGGAGAACCTCCATTCCCATTTTTCATTGCCTTTATTAACAAGCGCTTACACTTGCCCCTCCTGGTAGTCGGCTTGCCCTATCCATAGCCGGAATTCATGGAGGTGAATTATGTTGCTGTCCAGATCTCAGTCATCTGCAATCTTGGCCTGTGCGCTTGCCATGGTCTTGGCCCTGGCAGGCTGTTCTGCATCACAGAAAGACGCCAGCCAAGCCAGCGCTCAGCCGGATGCGGAGAAATCTCGAGGGCTGCTCAGCATTCTGATGGAAAGCTCGACGCCGGTTACTGTGCCGGCCGGTACGCCGATTCAGGTGACACTTGATCAGTCGCTCACCAGCAAAGGGAATCGTGCGGGCGACGACTTCGAAGCCAGCCTCGCGCGGCCGATCGTCGTCAACGGCAAGACCGTGATCCCCAAGGGCGCCCGCGCCCGCGGTATCGTCGTGGATGCAAAGGAATCCGGACGGCTGCAGGGCGTTGCCCGTCTGCAGATCGAGCTTCGCGCGGTGGAAGTTGGCTCGAAGTCTTATGACCTCGAGACCAGCTCGGTCACCCGCACCGGCAGCAACCACAACAAGCGCAACCTCGGCTACATCGGTGGCGGCACTGCAGGTGGTGCATTGATCGGTGCCATCGCTGGCGGCGGCAAGGGTGCCGCAATCGGCGCGGCCGTCGGGGCAGGCGCTGGCACCGCAGGAGCCGCGGCCACCGGCAAGAAAGATGTCCTCATCCCCGCAGAAACGCCCCTTTCCTTCAAACTCACCCAACCTGTGACGATTCAAGCGAAGGGGTAGCAGCCCCCGGGGCCTGGCGGACGTCCTCCGGCAGGCCCACATTGGTTGCCTATTCCTGATTCCCGCAATGGCATCCGCTTCCTTCCCGTTCCTGCAATCTACTGCCCGCGCAAGTCTTGCCGCTTCGGAATTATTCTATTTGAGGTAACGTTTCCCGTAACGATACTACAGAATCTGTTATAATCCCCAGCCGTCGGGAGCCAACGTCCTATCTGGTACAGACTTACCTTCGACTCTCGATTTGGCACAGGGCGTGCTACTAAATTCAGAAAGGAGTTGTGACCTTGGGAACTCGCGGAGAGGTTGCCACCGAGAGTGAACTCACTGAGCGCGGCTCGGCTGTTGACACCGTCCTCATCGTGGACGATGAAGCCGCTGCCCGCGACCTGTGCAGCGACGTCGTCCGCGAAGCGGGCCTGCGTGTCCACACGTCAGCCACCACAGAGCAGGCCCTGGAATTCCTCGAACAGCTTCCCGTTGATATCGTCATCACTGACCTGCAGGTCCCTCTGCTCGGCGGCCTAGAGTTCCTCAAGCGCCTCCGTGAAAGTCACCCCCAGGTTGCGGTGATGGTCCTCACTCAGTATGGCACCATCGAAACCGCCGTCGAAGCCACCCGGCTGGGCGCCATGGACTACATCACCAAGCCCTTTCACGTCGATGAGCTGCGCTCGAAGATCGACCGCATGGTCCATGCCATCGAGCTGGACCAGGAAAACCGCGTCCTCCGCGAACAGTTCCGCACGCGCCCCGGATTCGGCGGCCTGACCGGCGTCTCCACCAAGATGCAGCGTGTGTACAAGCTCATCGAAAAAGTCAGCCAGCACAACTACCCTGTGCTGATCCTGGGCGAGAGCGGCACCGGCAAAGAGCTGGTGGCCCGCTCGATCCACTTTTCCGGACCCCGCCGCAACAAGCCCTTCGTGCCGGTTGAGTGTTCCGCACTGGTGCCCACGCTGATTGAATCCGAGCTGTTTGGCTACGTGAAGGGCGCCTTCACCGGCGCGATGCACAACAGGCAGGGGCTGCTCGAGTCCGCACGCGACGGCACTCTCTTCCTGGATGAGATTGGCGACTTCCCCATCCACCTCCAGGCCAAGCTGCTCCGCACCCTGCAGGAGCGCGAGGTCAAGCCAGTCGGCTCCACCGAGCGCATCCGCCTCAACCACCGCGTCATCTCCGCCACCAACCTCGACCTGGAAGCCGCCGTCCGCAACAATACTTTCCGCCAGGACCTCTTCTTCCGCCTCAACGTCGTGCAGATCAAAGTGCCTCCTCTCCGCGAGCGCAAGACCGATATCCACCTCCTGGTCAGTTTCTTCCTCGAAAAATTCAGTGACCCCCAGCGGCCCGTCCGCATCATTTCCGAAGACGCCATGCGCCGCTTGATGGCTTACGACTGGCCCGGCAACGTCCGCGAACTCGAAAATGCCATCGAGCGCGCTGTGGCCCTGGGGTCCGGGCCGATCCTCCACGTCTGCGATCTGCCCAGCAATCTTCAGTTCACTTCTGTCGATCGCTTGCCCGAGCAGGACGAAGTTGTCCCGCTCGAAGAGCTCGAGCGCCGCGCCATCATCAGCGCCCTGCGCGAAACCGCGGGAGACAAGGCGGCCGCTGCCCGTCTGCTCGGCGTCGGCAAGACCACCCTATATCGCAAGCTCAAGCAGTACGAAAACGCCCGCCCGCGCGCCTCCTAATCCCTCCGCTACTGCGGCAAAGTCCTCCCTCCTTACCCGTACCGCACCCTCTCCCCCTGCTTCCTGCCCTGCATTTCCCATCCTGGTATCCGTGCTTCTGCTGGTGTCGGAGTGGGAATCCTGGCCGCCGATCGAACCCGGACATGCAAATCAACTCACTGATTTCACACTCTTTAGCGAACCTGCGCAGTGGAAACACTAGTGCAATACCTCGCCGCTGGAGATTCCGTGGACTACCACTATCCAATTCTCTCGCGCAGCGTGCGTCGTGCGCTCGTTTATGTTCTTGCCGCCTTGGGCGCAGTTCTTTTCAGCTATCTGATCCTTCAGCCGCGGTGGTAAAGGTATGGCGCAGACCCGATGGCTGCGGTTCGGCGAGGATGATCCGAGCCAGAATTCCTTGGCTTCGGGAGCTGTGGAACTGTCGCCGGCCGCGTTTCGCGCGCTTCTCGAGACGACCACCGATGGCATCATCCTTCTCGATGAACAGGGTGTTCTCCGTGACGCCAGCCGGGTCGCCCGGGCCCGCCTGGCGGTGGATTCCGCCCGCTTGGGTCGGGTGCACCTAAACCACATAGTTCCGCCAGCCGTCCGCCCGGCTTTGGAGGCTTGGCGGGTCTCCGCCTGTGTGGCCTCCGGAACTCCGCTTGTTTCCCCCTTTGAAGTTGTCGTTCCCGGTGGGCAAATTATCCGGCTAACAGCCCGGGGTCCACTCCCCGGTCTGTTCAGCTCCGGCCTGTACTGGCAGATCGGCGTCGAAGAGGCCTCCGCCGGGCCGGCCCGCGAAGAAGTGAGCCCGCGCGCGGAGGCCGAACTTTCCACTCTGCTCGATCTGGTGGATAGCGGCAT
>Ga0247727_10011311_pt1 | contig 15606 bp, 14 predicted proteins | sample WisWelCaveWW1625_FD_202498 | JGI IMG/M metagenome (GOLD analysis project Ga0247727, IMG submission 202498) | Biofilm microbial communities from Wishing Well Cave, Virginia, United States - WW16-25 | ecosystem: Environmental > Aquatic > Deep subsurface > Groundwater > Cave microbial mat | place...
GCCCGCGGCGGCGGCCGCGCAGTCGTTGGCGTAGGTCTGACCATCCTGGCCGCAGACCGGTTCGGAGCCGCAGCCACCATCGATGGTCGCGCCGTCCGGTGGCGGGCCGACATCGGGCATCGCGCCGACATCGGGCATCGCGCCCACATCGGGCATCGCACCCAGGTCGGGCATCGCGCCCACATCGGGCGTGGCGCCGGCATCGGGCGTCACGCCGACGTCGGGTGCCGAGCCAACGTCGGAGGCCGAGCCGACGTCGGGCGTCGCGCCGGCATCGGGCGTCACGCCGACGTCGGGTGCCGAGCCAACGTCGGAGGCCGAGCCGACGTCGGGCGTCGAGCCGACATCGGGGGTCGAGCCCGAATCCCCTGGCGCCCCGTCCGACGCGGGCCCGGGCCCATCGCTGGCGCCGATGTCGTCGGACGTCGGCGCGTCGATGGGCATATAGCGGAGCCCCCCGGGGTTGTCCTCGCAGGCCGCCACCCAAAGGCCTAGCGCAAGCGACGTGAGCCACGCCTTTGGATGGACCGCCATGTGCCGGTAGTGTAGTCCCGTCCAGGCCGCTTGCCGAGCGAAGTCAGTTGTTCCTCGCGCCCGCGCGGATCCAGCCGGTGATCAAGTCCATCTCGAGCACGGAGAGCGGCTCCTGGCCCAGCGGCATACGCCGGCCCATGCCGCCCACGTCCAGGTGCGTTCCGTCCAGCTTGTTCACCAGATAGCTCCGTTCCGGCTGGGAAGGAACGACGCGCCGGAGGCTCGGCGCGGCGGCGCTGGGCACGCAGACCAGATGGCTCCAGGAAACATCTTCGGCCAGTACCATGCCGAGCGCCGGGTTGCTGGTGCCGTGGCAGCCACCCATCGCACACTTGCGCGTGAAGATGCTCTCGACGTCGATCCGGTAGGAAGGTCCGTCGAGGCCCGCGTCCATCGGGCCGGTGCCGGCTTCGGCTGCGCACGGGTCGACGTCCACCCCGGCATCGGCGGCATCCGGGGGCGCTCCCCCCAAGTCCGTGCAACTCGCGGCGACCAGCAGGGCGAGGCTTCGCACGACGGCGTGAGTATAGAAGGCGATCCGTGCCTTGCCGAGAGCGAGACGCCGGCGAGGCCACCTCGCGGCCACCCCGTTGATCCGGTCCGCGAGCGGCGTTAATCTCGGGTCAAGGAGAGGGACACATGGCAGAAAACAATCTCGGCAGGCTGCAGCAGGAGCACCGCGATCTCGACCAGAAGATCCACGATATCGAAAGCCACGTCCACCTGACTCCGCAAGAGGAGATCGAGCTACCTCGTCTCAAAAAACTCAAACTCGCCAAGAAAGACCAGATCCTGCTTCTCAGCAAGGGCCGCTAGCAGGGCGATGAAAAACGACGCGAAGTGTGTTTTTCATCGCACCCTGCTAATCCGGATCCGACGGATCGGACAAGCAGGTACCGCTGAAAAAGCGCGTCCCGCGCGTTTTTCAGCGGCCTGCTAGACCCGGGCCCGAATGTCCGACGAAGATGCCCCCCGCGCGCTGCTGGAGCGGTCGCGCCAGACGGGTTTCCGCCTCGATCGCGAGGGTCGTTGGTGGCACGAGGGCGAGCCGGTCCGTCACCAGGGCCTGGCCAATGCGCTGCATCGCTGGATCGACCAGCTCGCGGACGGCCGCTACGTGCTGCGTCTGGACGAGAGGCGCTACGCGCACTTCGAGTGCGCCGACACGCCGTATGTCGTCCACTCGGCGCGGCGGGAAGACGGCTCGTTCTGGCTCCTGCTCAGCGACGGGACCGAAGAGCGGCTCGATCCCGTCACGCTCGCCCGACGCGGGAACGATCTCGTCTGTCGGGTCAAGGGCGGGCGGCATCCGGCGCGTCTTTCGCGGCAGGCCGTCTATGCGCTAGGGGAGTCCCTGTGCGAGGACGGCGCGGATCTCGTACTCGAGGCCGAAGGCCGCCGCTTCCCGATCCGCTAGGCTCCGGCGGTCGCGTCGGTGTGCGGATCGGTGACGCCCAGCACGATCCGTACGCTCTGCTTTTTCCCGGTGTGCCGGTCGATCGCCCGCACCTCGAGGATGCCATCCGTGTTGATCTCGAACGTCACCGCCACGTGCACGGCACCGCGCGGGCGCGGCGGCAGGCCGTCCAACTCCAGCATCCCCAGCGAAATGTTCTCGCCCAGCTGCCGCGACTCCCCCTGGCAGATCGGGATGCGCACCATGGTCTGGTTGTCGTAGCTGGTGGTGAACACGCGCGTCTGCTCGATGGGAACGGTGGTGTTGCGCGCGATGATCGCCTCGGTGATGCTGCCGACGATACCGATGCCCAGCGCGCGGGGCGTCACGTCCAGGAGCGTGGATCGCGGCGTCGAGACGTCGTCGGCCGCCAGCCCCAGCGACGCGGCGTGGACGGCGGCGCCCAGCGCCACCGCCTCCATCGGGTCGATGTCCTGCCGGGGCGACTTGCCGAGGTACTCGGTGAGCCGCTCCAGCACCAACGGGATGCGCGTCGATCCGCCGACCAGGAGGACCTGATCCAGCAGGTTGGGAGACGCCACGTCGGCCAGCTTGAGCGCGTCGTCGAAGACCTTGATGCAGCGCTCGACGAGGTCCGCGATGCGCGAGTCGAGCCCGGCGCGGTCCAGGCGCACCGTCAGGTCGAGCGGCTTGCCCTTGTCGTCGATGGCGACCTGCGGAACGTCCAGCACGGCCGAGTCCTCCTCGGAGAGCGTCACCTTGAGTCGCTCGGCGTAGCGGCGCAGCTTGGCCATCGCCGCCCGGTCGCGGCGAGCGTCGTAGTTGTGGGTCTTGAGGCAGGCGACCGCCATCAGCTCGGCCAGGCGGACGTCGACATCGTCGCCGCCCAGCGCCGTGTCTCCGGCGGTGGACAGCACTTCGAAGACGTTGTCGTGGATGTTGAGCACGGTGATGTCGAGCGTGCCACCGCCCAGGTCGAAGACGGCGATACGCTGGCGTAGCCCCTTGCCGAACCCGTAGGCCAGCGCGGCCGCGGTGGGCTCGTTGAGGATGCGCACCGTCTTGAAGCCCGCCCGAACGCCCGCCTCCTTGGTCCTCTCGCGCTGCAGGTTGTTGAAGCTGGCCGGGACCGTGATCACGCCGCGCTCGACGGTGGTTCCCAGCTCGGTTTCGGCCAGCCGCTTCAGGTACCCGAGGATGTAGGCGGACAGTTCGGGCATCGACATCACGCCCTTGCGGGTGGAGATACGGGGCAGGCCGTCGTCGCCTTCGGTGATGTCGAACGGGACGCGCTCGCGGATCTGGGTCACGGCGTCGTCCGAGAAACGCCGGCCGATGAGCCGCTTGATCGAGAAGACGGTGTTCGTGCCGTCGACTAGGAAGCGATCGCGGGCGGCCGCCCCGACCCAGACGTAGCCGTCGGGCAAGAACGAGACGACCGACGGATGGACACGCCGTCCCTCGGCGTCCTCGACAACGTGGGCCTGGCCCTGCTTGACGTAGCTGACCACCGAGTTGGACGTGCCCAAGTCGATGCCGATGAAGGTGTCCTTGGTCATCGGAGAGCTCAACGGCGAGCGGGCACATGTTAGCCTCCCGGCGCGTCCGGCCGCAAGCCGTGCCGACAGCCGTGCCGGCGGCGACAGCCGTACCGGCGGCGATGACTCGTCTATCGATGCGTGGGCGCCGCCGTCAGGATCGTCGGCCGGCCAGGCTCAGGAAGTACGTGTGCAGCGCCGCCTCGAAGGCGGGCTCGCGGCGCGCGAACGACAGGCAGACGCCGCCAGGGGGAGGCTGGTCGACCACCCGGACGACGCGCGCCGGGCTCTGGAGGATGTCGCCGTTGGGAATTCTCACCGTCAGCAACACCTCGCTGTCGAACACGGGGCGCAGATGGGTGGGAACGAAGATGCCCCCCGAAGACATGTTGGCGGCGTACTCGCGGACGAAGTGCAGGTCGGTGCGGAAGTGCATCTCCAGCACGACGTCGACCATCGTGTTGCGCCGGGCGCGGACCGGCTGGGACTCGGTCGTCGGGATCGGGAAGCCCACGAGCGTCGTGGATCGGACGCGGAACTGGCCGGTGTCTCCTCGCATCGTCGGTAGAGTTTGGGCAGCCAGGGGGTATCTGTCAATAGAAAATATGTAATATTAGATATCATTTTCTTGCTAGGCAATCCGGCCAGGGGTGGCCAGGCGTTCTTTGACGGTCGCTTCGTTCAATCCATTGATTTCAATCACCTTTCGTGGAGAGGTGTGACCCGGCAGGAGCGCCACGGAGCCGCGAGGAACCTCCAACCGCTCGGCCAAGACCCTGATGATGGCCTCGTTCGCGCGTCCTCGCTCCGGGGCCGCGGTCACCGCGACCCGGAGCACGTCCTCTTTCCACCCGAGAACCGCGTCTCGAGAGGCGCGAGGCACGACCTTGACCGTGATCCTCACGGCGGTCGCTACCATAGCACCTCGAGCCCGCGGCTACGGCACGCAGGCGCCGCCGGCGCAGTTGGGCAGGGTCGCCGGGCAGGCGTTGCCGCACGTACCGCAGTTCATGACGTCCGTGTCGCGGTCGACGCAGGCGCCCCGGCAGAACGCCCCATCGGCGCCGTTGGTGCTGCACGGCGGACCGCACCCGGTGGCGTCCAGGCACAGCCCGTCCGTGCTGGGCGCGCCGGTCTCCGGGTCGGTGCAGGAGACGGCGCCCATGCAATCCAGCGGGTCGTTGCAGCCGGAGATGGAGAGGTGGTCGCAAATCTTGCCGTCGCCGGCGACGACCGGAAGGTCGATCGCGGTGAACGCGAAGCCCGACCAGTCCAGGCACTCGTAGTCGCCGAGCCAGTCGCACCCGGTGGTCAACGCGCCCGCCGGGTCGCAGGCGTTCGCGCGGCAGCCGGCGGCGTCCACAGGGTCGCAGTTGCGCACGCAGCCGCCAGCGAAGAAGAAATGGTCGCACGCCGTGCCCATGGGGCAGGCGGAGCCGGGCAGGGTGTCGACGAACCGGCAGCCGAGAATGGTGCAGTAGCCGTTGCGCGGCTGACGCCGGACCACCTGCCCCATGTCGTCCAGCACGTCCTCCTCGGTCAAACAGGACCCGCCCGGAGGGCAATCGAGGTCGGAAAGGCACGGGTCCCCGACGCTGGCCATGGGATCCCCCAGGCCCATGGGCTCGCACACGGCGCGCAAGAGATCGCAGGCCATGTCCGTCGGGCAGTCGTCGTTTTCCCGACAGGCCAGCGCCAGGCACACCGCGTCCGCGAAGTTGTAGCGCGTCGAATCGGGCGCGCAGGCGAACTCGCTTTCGCAGTCGTTGCCGTCATCGCGCGGCACGCAGGTCGGGACGCAGACGTTGTCGTCGAGGTTGGCGTTCTGGCCCTCGCTCGACACCGGAGGGCTGTAGGGCTCGCCGTCATCGGCGAAGAAGCCGTCGAGGTCGACGCACACGAAGTCTGGACCGAAGAGCAGCCGACAGGATTCCTCGTCGACGCTCGCGGTTCCCCCGAGATCCACGTTGCAGCCGAAGACCACGCACATACCGCTCCGCGGCGGATCGTCGAAGACCAGGCAGCGGGCGCCGCCGATGCAGTCCGGGTTGTCGCCCGACGAGTCGCTCCGCGCGGGATCGCACCACACGCCGATGTTGGGGGCCGGTCCCGCGTCGGGGGGAGCCGAGTCCGGCGGGGGGGGCACCGCATCCATGCCCAGATCGGCCGCGGCCGGGGATCCATCGTCACAACCGAGCAGGGAAAGGGACAGAATCGAGGCGGAAAGGGAAGCCGTTCGGGACATCGTGCAACCTCCTTGTCCCCGAACGACCGGCCCAAGCGTAGCACGACGCGCTTCGGCCGCAAACGGCCGTTCGCCAGGTGCTGTCCGGCTGGACAGCCGCGCTTAGGTCAGGGACAATCGGCGCCGATGCGGTGGGTCGTCTTGCTGCCGGTGCTTTCCGCCTGCGGGGATCCGGGAACGCGCATCGTCGTCGTGTCCCACGATCGGGAGTCGCAGCGCTACCTGCTTCGCGCCGAGGATTTCGAGACGCTTGACGACGCGCGTGAGCTTGACGGATCGGTCACGCGCGTGCTCGGAGGCGCCGAGTTCGTCGTCGACGAGCGGGTGCTCACCGCCCCGACCCTCGAGCAGGCGCTCGACCGCGCGGTCCGCGAGGAGGGCAACGCGGTCAAGTTCTCGGCCGTCGAGGGCGACGACGGCTGGGTTCCCGCGGACTACGACTCGCTGTCGATGGCTTCGATCTACCGGAACCTGGAGCGGGCCGCGGCGCTTTTCCAGGATCTCGGCGTGGCCTTCGCCGAGCTCGGACAGATCCGCACCTACTACCTTCTGGTGATGCGGCGCGACCTGCCGGGCGTCCCGCGCCAGGATCAGGCCGACAACGCCGCCTACAGCCTGATCCCGGGGCTGGACGGCTTCATCGTCCTCAAGCAGCGTGCGCTCGACGACCTGGCGCTGGGACTGAACCTGGGCGTCATGGTCCACGAGTACACCCACGCGGTGATGGCGCGCTTCCGTTGGGGAACGCCACCGCAACCGGATCTCCTCGCCACGCCACCCTGCGCCGCGGCCATGATCGAGGAGGGCAGCAGCGACTACTTCGGCTTTTTCGCCACCGGGGATCCCGACTTCATCGCCCCGAGCGTTCCTCCTGCGCTCGCCGACCGCGACCTGTCGGTGGAGCGGACGCTCACCGATGCCGAGGTGCTCGCCAGCCAGCCGCCGTGCACGAAGAAGTCGGACGCGCACCTGGTCGGCGCCACCTGGGCCGCGCTGCTCTGGGCGATCGGCGAGCAGATCGGGCACGACGCCCTCGCTCCGATCCTGGTGGACGCGTTGCGCGAGTTCGCACCGCTCGACGCCCCGTCCCTGGCCACGCTCCCCGATCTGGTGGTTTCGCGCTTGTCGGGCCAGGCCCGTGTCGCGGCGTGCGATCTGATCGACCAGCGCTTCGCCCCCGTCGCGGGCAGCGTATCGTCCTGCGTGGTCGGCCCATGATGCGCCCGTGCGTGGTCGCGTTGCTCGCCGCGCCGGCGGCGGCGCAACCGCGCTTCGAGTGGGGCGGCGAGGCCGCGCTCGGACTGCGCATCCTGTGGGAAGGGCAGTCGACGGCCGACGGCTTCGACGCGCGCGGGCGACCCGCGTTCTATGGCCAGTTCGGCACCGCGAGCCTCGGACCGGCAGTCGCGACGCTCGCGCTGGATTACTTCACCTTCGGCACTTCCGGCGGGGAGGGGCCGGTCTCGGTGACCGCGCGCCACCATCAGATCGGCGTGGGGCCGCATGTCTTCTACATGGATACGAGCTGGCGGGCCGGGCTCATGCTCGAGGGGCTGGTGGAAATCGTGTCGACCACCAACGATCTGGCGGGAGCTCCTTCGCGCCGCGGCTCGGGTGCCCACGGCGGCGTTCGCTACGGAATCGAGTCGGTCGCGCGCTTCGGTCCGCTGCCGATGACCGGCGGCCTGCAGATCGGCGGCCAACGGCGCGATGGACGCGACGACATCCTGCTCACCCTGGCATTCGGTTGGATCTGGGGTGCGATGAGCCCGGTCGTCCGCTACGACGACTACAAAGAATACGACGACCCGGGCTACCAGGACCCTTCGGCCGCCCCCGAAGAAGGCGCGCGGTAGCGTTTTTTTTCACGCCGCGCCTTGGCCGTGGTATGCGGTGGACGTGGCGGGACTTCAACCCGGCACCGTGGTCGGCGGCAAGTACCGCATCTCCCAGCTCGTCGGCAAGGGCAGGGCGTCGGAGGTGTGGGCGGCGCAGGACGTGGCGGGCGGACAGATGCTGGCCGTCAAGATCCTGTCCGGGGCGATGGCCACCAACCGCGAGTACGTCGAGCGCTTCAAGCGCGAGGCGCAGGTGCTGGCCGCGCTGCGCAACCCCCACATCGTGCACGTCTCGGATCACGGCCAGACGCCCGAGGGGCTGCTCTTCGCAGCGATGGATCTGCTCGAGGGTCAGACGCTGCAGGCCCGCCTGGAGGGCCAGGGTCCGATTGCGCCCGCCGAGGCGTGCATGTTGCTCGACCAGCTGCTCGATGCGCTGATCGTCGCCCATCGGGTGGGCGTGGTGCATCGCGATATCCGTCCGGAGAACCTGATGGTGGTGGTGGACGGGCGGGGCCAGACCTTGCTCAAGGTGCTCGACTTCGGCGCCGCCGGCGTCGAGGCGGCCAAGGGCAAGCAGCTCACCGTGGCCGGCGCCATGCTGGGCACCCCGCAGTACGCGGCCCCCGAGCAGCTGCGCAACGAGAAGACCGATGCGCGCACGGATCTCTACTCGGTCGGCTGCGTGGCCTACGCGCTGGTGGCGGGTGCGCCGCCGTTCTCTGACCCGTCGCCGGTCAAGGTGATGATGGCGCAGATGAACGACCCGCCGCCCCCGCTGGCGCAGCGGCGTTCGGGCGTGGCGCTGCCCGCCGGCTTCGAGGACTGGATCCACGTGGGGATGGCGAAGAACCCCGACGAGCGCTTCGGCGACGCGGGCGTGATGCGCGCGGAGCTTCGGCGCGTCGTCTCCGGCCAGGGCCTTTCGGTGCAGCCGCCGCGGGCCCCCGCCGCGCCGGCCCCGGCGGCGCAAGCCGCACGACCGGCGGCCCCGGTAACAGGTCGGGTCGCCGCCGCGGCGGCCGCGCCCGCGCCCGCCCGTTCCGCGCCCGTTGTGGTTCCCCAGCCCGCCGCCGACGCGGGAGCGCCCTGGAAGGCCATCGCCATCGGGGCGGTCGCCGTGCTCGCCGTCGTGATCGCGCTGCTCGCGCTTCGCTAGCGAATCGGCGGTGAGGTGCAGCCGGGCTCCGGCGCGATACCGGAACCCGTCCCTAAGCGCTCGCGCGGGGCGCGCCGGTCACGGTCTCATGACGGACCTGGTTCTTCCCCTCCAGCTTCACCGAAACCACCAGTCGATCGGCGTGGCGCACGATGTCCTCGGCATCGCGCGGCGCGCGGGTGAAGGTCACCGCCCCGATGGAAAACGTCACCGGCCAGCGCCGCTTGTCCATCGCCCGCTGCAGCCGCCGTCGCAGCTTCCAGAGGACCGCCATCGCTCCATCCGGATCGGTCTCGGGGAGCAGGACGGCGAACTCGTCGCCGCCCACCCGTCCCACCGTATCGGTGATGCGCGTGTTCCTGCGCAGCACGTCGGCGGCGCGGCGCAGCACGTCGTCCCCGACCTCGCGGCCCGCCTGCTCGTTGAAGCGGTGGAAGTCGTCGAGGTCGATGTAGGCCAAGGTCATCGGGCGCGGGGCGCGCTCGGCGCGCCGGATCTCCAGCTCGACCGACTCGTAGAAATCACGTTGCGTCCGCGCGCCGGTGAGCCGGTCGACCCGCGAGCTCTGGCGTTCGCGGCGCGCGATCTCGCGCAAGGTCGCGATGGCCACCGCCAGCGCGGCCAGCACGGCGCCTACGGCCAAGGCGTTCCAGTAGGCGAAGCCGGGATGGCTGTAGCCGCGCTCGAGCGATTCGACGATCAGCAGGCCGACCGTGGCGGCCACCGCCGTGCCGATGCCGGGCCGGCGTCCGGCCAGCCATGCGGCGATCGCCACGGGCACGGCATAAAGCGGCAGCAGGGAGAGCTGCGCGCCGGTCCAGCGGTCGGCGAAGGCCACGACCAGCGCAAGCGAAACGCTGCCGGCCGTGGTGATCAGCCGGGTGCGCAGTCGGGTCGTGGCGTCGTGAAACCCAAACTCCTCCTCGTACACACCGGGAATGGTACACGAAGAAGGCGATCTGGCAACAGCGCCGACCGGCCTGCGCCACGCTCGATTTGGTCGCGCGCGCGTGCTAGCGTGCCGGCAACGCACGAGGTTTTCGAGGACCTCGGCAAGGAGGCTTGGCTCATGCGCGGATTGCTCCTTTGCGCGATCGTGTTCGGCTCGATCCCCGCGCTTCCGGAGTCGGCGGTGGGCGCCAGCCCCGACGCGGAGGCGAAGAAGCTCTCCCGGGAGGGAGTCCGCCAGTTCAAGAAGGGCCGGTGGCAGCGGGCGCTGGAGAGTTTCGAAGCATCGCAGCGTCTGGCGCCTTCGGCGGAGACTTCGTTGCAGATCGGCGCGACCTACCGCGAGATGGGGCGACCGCTGGAGGCGATCGAGGCCTTCGAGGGTGCGCTCAAGCAGCGCGGTCCAGGCGACGCGGACGCCAGGGCACGGGCGGAGCAGGAGATCGGCCAGTTGGACACGAAGGTCGGTCGGCTCGCCGTGGAGGCCCCGGCGGGGACGCGCGTGCGCATCCGCGACCGCGAGCTGGGGGCGACACCGCTGGAACCCGTGCGCCTGATGCCCGGAACCCACGCCGTCATGCTCGTGGTCCCGGGCCGCGAACCCGTCGGGGTCGCGGCCATGGTGGTGGCGGGTCAAACGGAGACGGTGCGGCCGCCTTCGGACGAGACGGCCGCGCCCGCGGCGGTTGTCGCACAGGCTCCCGCGGCGCCAGCGGCTCCGGAGCCCCCGCCTCCGCCCGCTGCGCCGACGGCACCTGCGCCCGCGGCGGAGCCGCAGCGCGCGGAAGTCGACGTCAGCGCGGAGCAATCAAGCCCCTGGATCACACAGCGTCACCTGGCGCGGGGCACGTTCGTGGTCGGGGGCGCGATGTTCGTGACCGGCGTCTTGCTGGCCGCGCTCGCCCATTCCGCCGACTCGGACGTGGAGGACTGCCTGGAGGCGCCGCGCTGGACGGCCTCATGCGACGATGCCGTCGACCGCCGGGGGAACTACGCTCCCCCGGCCTACTGGCTCACGGGCGCCGGCGCGGCGGCGGCCATCGGCGGCGCGGTGTGGCTCTATCTGCTCGGTGACGAAACGGATTCCGCGGCAGCGACGGCGGGCGCGCGCTTGAGCGTGATCCCCGGCGGCGCGCTGGTGACGCTGGATCTCGTTCCCTAGCCCCGGGCCGCCTGGCGGCGGCGGGTGAGCACGTCGAGCGCCTGGCGCACCGCGGGGTTGTTCGCCAGCACGCGATCCAGATCCGCCTTGCGGTACACGAACACCTCGCACGGTTCGGCGGCCGTGACGGTGGCGGTACGCCGCGCTCCGCTGAGCAGCGCCATCTCGCCGAAGCAAGAGCCCCGTGAAAGCACGGCGACCTCGCTGGTCTGGCCGTCGCGCTCCGCGGTCACGCGCACGCGACCGCTCTTGACCAGGTAGAAGGCGTCGCCAATCTCACCCTGCCGAACGATCACCTGGCCGGCGGCAAACCGGACCGGTTCGCCGGAAGAGGCCAAGTCCAGGCGTTCCTGGTCGTCCAGCGCCGAAAGCACGTACGAGTCACTGAGCAGCACGAGCTGTGCGACTTCCCCAGGATCAAACATCCCGTGAATCTAGTTCGCCGACCGCCGTTGGGCAACCCGCGGACGCGGCAATCCGCTACCATGCGCCGTGATGCGGGCCGTGGCGCGATCGAGACCGCGAGCGGTCGGCGTGCGTTGATGGAGGAGTCATGATCATCCGCTCCGCGCTGTCCTCGTTGCTCTCGCTCTGCGCACTGGCCGGACCGATCTCGCCGCAGGATGTCCCCGAGCCGCTGCGCCCGTGGACGAGTTGGGTGCTGCGGGGCCGGGAGTCGGCGCTCTGCCCGTTCCTGCTCGGCCCGAGCGACGCACCCCGCTGCGCGTGGCCGGCTCGCCTCGAGCTTTCCGCCGACGATCGCTCGGGCCAGACCACGCAGCGGTGGCAGATGCACCGCGAGGAATGGGTGCCGTTGCCCGGCGAGGCGCAACGCTGGCCGCAGGAGGTCTCCGTCGATGGGCGGCCGGCCGTCGTGATTGCGCGCGAGGAGATGCCCGGCGTGATCCTCGACGCGGGCGAGCACACCGTACGCGCGCGCTTCCTCTGGGAAACGCTCCCCGAGTCGCTGCGCGTGCCGCCCGAAACGGGCCTGATCGCGCTGACGGTGCGCGGCGCGCCCGTGCCCTTCCCGCTGCGTGACGCCGACGGCCGCATCTGGCTCGAACGCGCGGGAGAGGCCGAGCCCGAGGCCGAGGACCGGCTCGACCTGTTGGCGCACCGCCTGATCGTCGACGAGGTGCCGCTGCGCGTCACCACGCGCGTCGCGTTGCGCGTTTCCGGAAAAGACCGCGAGGTGCTGCTGGGCAAGGCCTTGATGCCCGACGCCATCGCCATGTCGCTCACCGGAGCCCTCCCCGCCCGTCTGGAGAGCGACGGGAGGTTGCGCGTGCAGGTGCGTCCGGGCGAGCACGTGCTGGAGCTGGTGACACGTCACCAGGGGCCTCAAGCCTCCCTTCGTCGAGTCGATCCCGATGGGCCCTGGGCCGATTCCGAGGTCTGGGCGTTCGAGGCGCGCAATCACCTGCGCGTGGTCAAGGTCGAGGGAGTCCCATCGGTCGACGCGCGGCAAACCACGCTTCCCGCCGAGTGGCACGGCTTCCCCGCCTACCTGATGACGCTGTCCGACACGATGCGGCTGTCCGAGAAGCGCCGCGGCGATGCCGATCCACCCCCGGATCGGCTGGTGATCACGCGAACGCTGTGGCTGGATCACGACGGCGGCGGCTACACCGCCCAGGACTTCGTCACCGGGACGCTGCGGCAGAGCTTCCGGCTCGAGATGGGAAGCGGCACCGACCTCGGACGCGTGTCCGTCGATGGCCGGGATCAGCTCATCACCCGGGAGCGCGAGCTCGGACCGGTGGGCGTCGAGGTCCGCCAAGGGATCGCCAACCTCGAATCGGTCTCCCGCGTCGAGCGCAGATCCTCGGTGCCGGCCGTGTCCTGGGACCACGACTTCCACGAGGTCAGCGCCCAGCTGCGCATCCCTCCGGGTTGGCGGCTGCTCGCGGCCTGGGGAGCCGACCGCATCCCGGAGACCTGGCTCATGCGCTGGTCGCTGCTCGACCTGTTCCTGGTGCTCGTCGTCGCGTTCGCGGCCGGCCGGCTGTGGGGCGCACGCTGGGGCGTGGTGGCGCTGTGCGCCGTCGGCTTGACGGCCACCGAGGAAGACGCGCCGCGCTGGATCTGGCTGGCCGTCCTGGCCGGCGAGGCGCTGGTCCGGCTCTTGACCACGGGACGCGTGGCGCGCCTGGTGCGGCTCTCTCGCCTGGCCGCGTGGGTGGCCTTGGTCTTGACGCTCGTTCCGTTCGTGATCGGTCACCTGCGCACGGCCATCTATCCTGCCGTGCGGACGGAACCGACCGCTCTCTTCGACTTCACCGACGAACAGGCAGCCGAGTTCTTACGCGCGCCGACGGCGGAGCAGATGAGGGAAGCAACGCGAGCGCCGGCCGTCCGTGCTCAGGAGGCCGGCGGCCAGCCGCTGATGGGCCTGGAGGGCGGGGCGGTCGGTGCGGTACCCGCCGCTCCTTCAGCGGCGGAGCCCCCGGCCAAGAGCGAGCCCGAAAAGCAGAAACTGGCCGCCATCGCCGATTACGTGGCCGACGTCGACCCGAGCGCCCAGGTTCAGACCGGACCTGGGCTGCCGCGCTGGACCGGGGATACCGCGACCATCCAATGGAGCGGTCCCGTGAAGCGCGCCCAGACGCTGCGCCTGCTGCTGGCGCCACCTTGGTTCAACCTGCTCTTGGCCCTGCTGCGCGTCGCGCTGCTGGCGATCCTCCTGGTACGCGTGCTCGGCCGCCTGGCCTCGCCCCGCGGCATGTCCGCTGCGGCGATCGCCCTGCTCATACTTTTTCCGATGGGCGCGCGCGCCGACTTCCCGCCCGCGGACCTGCTGGAGGACCTCCGCGCGCGCCTGCTCATGCGACCAGACTGCGCGCCGTACTGCGCGTCGGCCCCGCGCATGTGGGTCGAGGCTCTTCCGAACGCGCTACGCGTGCGCCTGGAGATCGACTCGGCGGCCGCGACCGCCGTCCCGCTGCCCGGCGCCGACGAGTGGCCGCCCCAGCGCGTCCTGCTCGACGGGTCGCCGGCGCGCGCTCTCCTCCGGCACGAGGGGGCGCTGTGGATCGCCGTCGATCCCGGCCGCCACCAGGTGCTGATCGAGGGCGACCTGCCGCCGCGCGCGACCGTGCGAATCGGGCTGCCGCCGCTCTTGCGTCCCCGGCGCGTCGAGGTCGACGTGTCCGGATGGACGGTCGCCGGCGTGCACGAGGACGGCGTCGCCGACGACAACCTGATCTTGACGCGGGTCGCCGGCAACGACACCCCGGAGGCGGGCGGCCTGGAGCCCACCGCGCTGCCTCCGTTCGTCTCGGTCGAGCGCACGCTACGCCTGGATCTGACCTGGCAGGTGCACACCACGGTCCGGCGCCTGACCCCTTCGGACAGCGCCGTCGCACTCGGCATCCCGCTGGTCTCCGGCGAGTCGGTCACCACACCCGAGATCCGCACCGAGCCCGGCCAGGTACTCCTCCATCTGCCGCCCGGAGTCGACGAGGCCATGTGGCAGTCCAGCTTGCCGGTCACCAAGTCCATCGCGCTCCGCGCGCCCAACGCCGTGGGCTGGACCGAGGTGTGGCGGCTGGACGCCAGCGCGGTGTGGCACGTCGCGCCGCGGGGCATCCCGCCCATCCAGCCGCTGGCCGAATCCGGCCGGCGCGTCCCCGAGTGGCGCCCGTGGCCCGGCGAGAAGGTGGACCTGGCGGTGTCGCGCCCCGCCGGCGCTCCAGGCCCGACGCTGACCCTCGAAGCCGCCGAGGTCGTCGTGCGTCCCGGAGAGCGCGCCACCGACACCACGCTCGCCATGACCCTACGCTCCAGCCGAGGCGGCGAGCACACGGTGAAGCTGCCTTCCGGCGCCCAGCTCGAGTCCGTGCTCATCGACGGCGTCCCGCAGCCGATCCGCCAGCAGCAGCGCCGCGTCACCATCCCCATCGAGCCGACCGAGCAGCGCGTCGCGCTCGCTTGGCGCGAGCCCTGGGGAATGGGCCTGCGCTTCTCCGGCTCTGCCATCGACATGGGCGCGCCGGGCAGCAACGTCGCCCTGCAGATCGACATGGGGCAGGGGCGCTGGACGCTCGTCCTGGGTGGACCGCGACAGGGTCCGGCCGTGCTCTTCTGGAGCCTGCTGCTCGGCCTGCTGCTGGTGGCCTGGGGACTGTCGCGCACACCGCTTTGTCCGCTGCGTTTCCATCAGTGGATGCTGCTGGCCGTGGGGCTCTCGCAGATCCCGGTCGGGGCGGCCGCGCTGGTGGCCGGCTGGTTCTTGGCATTCGGCTTGCGCCGCCGCTTCCCCGATGCCGCTCCGCGTTGGTTCAACCTGCGCCAGCTGCTGCTGGTGGCGTGGACCGCCGTCGCGCTGGGCGTGCTCTTCGCGGCGATCCGCCAAGGGCTCTTGGGCAGCCCGGACATGCAGATCGCCGGCAACGGCTCGACCGCCGACCATCTCCGCTGGTTCGCCGACCGCACAGGACCGGTCCCGCCGCGACCTTGGGTGATCTCGGTGCCGCTGATCGTCTACCGGCTGGCGATGCTGGGATGGGCGCTGTGGATCGCGGCCGCGCTGTTGCGTTGGCTGCGCTGGGCATGGACGTGCTTCTGCGAGACCGGGCTCTGGCGCAACTGGCGCACGCCCTCGAGCGTCAGCGGACCAGCAGCCCCTCGATCGCCTTGACCATCTCCGCGGGGTCGCCGCCCAGGGAGAAGGCCTGGCGGCCGCCCGCGTCCGTGACCTTCACGTACGGAAGCGCCGGCGCGTCGCCGAGATAGCGCCGCGCGGCCGGCGTCTCCCAGGTCT
>Ga0247727_10011312_pt1 | contig 15604 bp, 15 predicted proteins | sample WisWelCaveWW1625_FD_202498 | JGI IMG/M metagenome (GOLD analysis project Ga0247727, IMG submission 202498) | Biofilm microbial communities from Wishing Well Cave, Virginia, United States - WW16-25 | ecosystem: Environmental > Aquatic > Deep subsurface > Groundwater > Cave microbial mat | place...
GGACGGGAGCTCCGGGGAGAAGGTGTACGCGCGCGGTATCGGGTTGATCGTGGACGGATCGGCGCAGCTCACGAGCATCGAGGCTGTCTGAGCGTGGCGCCTTCCTTCTCAGTTGCTCTTCAGCTAACGTTCAGGTTCCGTCCAGCACGATCCACGCAGAAGGAGGCATGGTGCGCGTTCTGGTCGTCGAGGACGAGAAGGGTCTGGCAGCCGGCCTGAAGCGCGGCCTCGAGGCCGAGGGCTTCGCGACGGACGTCGCGCTGAACGGCACGGACGGGCTCTGGATGGCTCGCGAGCAGCCCTACGACGCGATGGTGCTCGACATCCTGCTACCGGGTGTGAACGGGTTCAAGATCTGCTCGTCGCTCCGGGAGGAAGGCAACTGGACCCCGATCCTGATGCTCACCGCCAAGGACGGGGAGCTCGACGAGGCGGAGGCGCTCGACAGCGGGGCCGACGACTACCTGACCAAGCCGTTCTCTTACGTCGTGCTCGTGGCCCACCTCCGTGCCCTGCTCCGCCGAGGGGTACGGGAGCGACCCGCAGTCTTGGAGGCCGGCGACCTCCGCTTGGACCCTGCATCCCACCGCTGCTGGCGCGGTGAGACCGAAATCGAGCTGACGCCGCGCGAGTTCTCGCTCCTGGAGTTCCTGCTGCGTCGCAAGGGCGAGGTCTTGCCCAAGCGGGAGATCCTCGATCACGTGTGGGACTACGACTTCGAGGGCGATCCCAACATCGTCGAGGTCTACATCCGGCATCTCCGGGAGAAGCTCGATCGTCCCTTCGGACAGGAGTCGGTCCGGACCGTCCGAGGCGCGGGATACAGGTTGGAGTCCGATGGCGGCTGAGGGATCCCGCCTGTCGCGACTGCGGGTGGCCGCCCGGTCCCTGCGGGCGAGAACCACGTCGGGAGCGGTCCTCGTTGTCGGCGTGGCGCTGATCGCGGCGGGGGTGATCCTCGTGATCCTGACGAGGCAGGCCCTGACGCATAACGTGACCGCTGCCGCGGAGCTCCGCGCCGCCGACGTCGCCGCGCCATTGACGGAGGGGACGCAGCCCGGCTCGCTGGGGCTGGTGAACGAGGAGGATGTCCGCGTCCAGGTCCTCGATGGCGACGGGAACGTGCTGGCGTCGACCCCGCGGCTCGAGGGCCACCCGCCGATGGCGGTGTTCGCCCCCGGCGAGAGCGTGATCGTCCAGGGACTGCCGGGCGAGCCAGACGATCCCTTCGTCGTGGTCTCGGAGTCCGTAAAGACCACCGCAGGTGACCTCGTCGTGCTGGTGGCGAGGAGCCTGGATCCGGTCGAGGAGAGCGTGGCGGTCGTCAGGCGGATCCTCCTGGTAGCGGTGCCTCTCCTGTTGCTTGTCATGGGGATCACCACGTGGAGGGTCGTCGGCCGTGCGCTCTCGCCGGTTGAGGCGATCCGCTCCGAGGTCTCGGAGATCACCGCTCCGGAGCTCCACCGGCGGGTCCCGATCCCGACCGGAGACGATGAGATCGCGCGACTCGCGCGCACCATGAACAGCATGCTCGAGCGGCTCGACAAGGCGCAGCGCCGACAGCAGCGGCTGGTTTCCGACGCGTCGCACGAGCTCCGGAGCCCGATCGCGGCGATCAAACAGCATGCGGAGGTCGCGCTGGCGCACCCGGACGGCACGTCGGTCGGCGAGCTCGCCTCGGACGTGCTCGCGGAAGACGGACGTCTCGAACGCCTGGCCGAGGACCTCCTCCTTTTGGCCCGAGCGGATGAGCACACCCTCGAGCTGATCGGACGCCCGCTCGATCTGGACGACCTGGTGCTGGCGGAGGCGCGCCGGCTCCGGCAGGTGTCCAGCCTTCGGATCGACACGACGGGGGTCTCCGCGGCGCGGACGCGGGGAGACCGTCAGCAGCTGCAGCGTGTGGTCAAGAACCTCGCCGAGAACGCGGTCAGCCACGCGACCTCGGTGATCCGTCTGGCCGTGCGAGAGGCCGACGGGAGGGTCGTGCTCGAGGTGGACGACGACGGACCCGGCGTTCCCTTGGAGCAACGGACCGCCGTGTTCGAGCGGTTCACGCGCCTCGACGACGCACGCGACCGAACGAAGGGAGGCGCCGGGTTGGGGCTGGCCATCGTGGCAGAGATCGTGGCCGCTCACGGAGGCTCGGTATCGGCTGGCGATGCCCCGCTCGGAGGTGCCCGGTTCGAGGTGAGTCTCCCTCGACTCTCTCCGTAGCAAGGGTTCTGGCGTTCAGGCTGGCTTCAGGTCCATGGTCGTACGGTGGCCCCGATGTCACGCACAGGTACGGACCTGCTGAGCCGGCCAACCGGTCGGAGCGTTCCCACACCTAGCGGACCCTCGGGGCTCGACCTGGAGAGCGGTTTGCTCGTGCTCCTGGGGTCGGCCGCCGTCGCCGGCTTCGGTCTGCTGATCTACTTCTTCGTGACGATGGCGACGGCGCTGCCGTGAGCTCCACTCGGGTAAGGGGATCACTCCCCGGCGACGAGCTCGCTGTACGGCATCGCCTCGGACTCGATCAGCCGCACCAGCGTGTCCCGGAACCGGAAGGCGTTCTCCCGATTCTTGTACCGGAACGCCGTCTCGTCGAGGTACGCCGGCAGATGCTTGGGGCTGAGGTGGTGGTAGGAGCCGGCAACGGATCGCCGGAACAGCGACCAGACGGCGTTCGCGCGCCCGCCGGGGCGAGGCGCGGCGTCGAGCACCCGCTGTTCGATCATCGGCGCCTCCTGCACCTCGTCGGTACCGGCGATCCGGAGCAGCGCCCTCGGCGCCTCGTCTCTCATCGCAGCGCGGATGCGGTGACAGAGATACCAGGCCGTCTTGTAGGACACGCCGAGCATCCGCTTCAGCTGGTTGGCGGACACACCGCTGTCGGACTCGCACATGACGTACACGGCGAGGAGCCACTTCCAGAGCGGGAGGTGCGAGGCATGGAAGATCGTTCCCGCCCCGACGCTGAATTGGTACCCGCATGAGTCGCAATCGAACTGGCCGCGTTTCTCGATGCGAGAGATGCCTTTGCTCGCGTCGCAGCGAGGGCATCGAACGCCGTCGGGCCACCGCAGCTGCTCGAGGTACCCGCGCGCCTTGTCTTCCGAACCGAACCGAGCAACCAGGGGGGTCAGGTCCATGTCCGTGAGTGTTCGCGTCCGCGCCATCCCTCAGCCTTCGAACACGTCGATCGTGACGCTGACCACCGAGGAGGCGATGCGTGCCCTTTTCCCCGAGCCGGTGATCGACCAGGCGAAGCTGGTCGCCGGTGCCTCCGAGGAGAAGCGAACGTCCTCCATCGCTGGAGATGCTAGTCGGGTTCTCGCCCTGTAGCAAGTATATATATCCTTGGTAGCGTAGGTCCCGTTCCGTGCGGTAGCCTCGTCGCTCCACGCCCACGGATCCAGAGGAGTTGACGCATGCTTTCCCCCCGACCTCTCCGACGTCTCCGGCCCGCCTCTCTCGTCGCCGCGGCGGTGCTCGCGTCGACGCTCGTGGGCGGGCCGGCGTCGGGCGCCCCGGTGATCGTCGCGGCCGGGGACATCGCCTGCCCCAACCGGCCGTGCGACAGCCATCGCGGGACCGCCCGGTTGATCGGGCGGATCGATCCCCGCGCGGTGCTCACGATGGGTGACAACCAGTACCCCAACGGCGCCCTGAGCGATTTCCGGGCGTCGTACGACCCGACCTGGGGCAGGTTCAAGGGTCGCACCTACCCCTCGCCAGGCAACCACGACTACGGGACGTCAGGGGCCGACGGCTATTTCGACTACTTCGGCCAGCGCGCCCGCCGCGCGTCCGCCGGCATGTACAGCTTCAACCTCGGGCGATGGCACCTGATCTCGATCAACACCGGCCGGTCGAGGTTGACGGACAGCCAGCTCGGGTGGGTTCGCCGCAACCTCGCGAACGACCGTCATCGATGCGAGCTCGCCTACTGGCATCACCCGCGCTGGTCCTCTGGGAGGGAGCACGGATCGGACGCGAGGATGGCCGCGCTCTGGCGCGTCCTGTACCGGGCCGGCGTGGACGTCGTTCTGAACGGCCACGAGCATAACTACGAGCGGTTCGCGCCCCTGAACCCCGCCGGGAACCGGGCGCGGCAGGGCATCCGAGAATTCGTGGTCGGGACCGGCGGTGGCACCGAGCTCTACGATCTGGGTGGTGGGATCCGCGGCTCGCAACGGCGGATCGACAACCGCTTCGGGGTCCTGCGGATGGTGCTCCGCGCCCGGAGCTACGAGTGGCGGTTCGTAGCGGTAGGTGGATCCGTGCTCGACAGGGGTCAACGGGGCTGCCACCGGTGATCTGGGCGACCGCTCACAGCGAGGCGATCGGTTGTCCAGGCTACGCTGGGGTCCCACCGATGGGCAGGGTTTCGTGGCGTACGGGTCTTTCGGTGTCGTTAGGGCCTACGCTCTGGCGGTCCGTGAATCACGCGATCGGAGTGAAGCTTGGGACGGCGATCGCGATCGTCACGCTCGTGCTCCAGCTCGCGGCATGCACGGCTGGGCCGTCGCCCCCGCCACCGTCGCGCGCCGGTCCTCCGCTGGTCGAGCCGAGGGAGGTGCTGTCATCCGGGGGCATCCTCGCAACCCGACTTGTTGCCCGGGCCACTGAGGTGACTGTCGGCGGCCGGTCCTTCACGGCGCTCACATACAACGGGGAGGCTACCGGTCCCACCCTGCGCCTCCGCGTTGGCGACCGACTGGCGCTCACGTTCGTGAACCGACTCAGTGAGTCGACGAACCTCCACTTCCATGGCGCTCACGTTTCCCCCCTCGGACTGGCCGACGACGCGTTCCGCCGGATCGCACCGGGCGAGACCGGACAGTATGTCCTGTCGTTCGACCGGGTCACACCGGGCACGCTCTGGTACCACGCGCACGTCCACGGCTCGATCGAACGCCAGATCGCCGGCGGCCTGTCGGGCGTCATCATTGTTCAGCCGCCGACTGCCGATACGACGGCCTGGCAAGACACCGTCGACGACCGCGTATTCGCGCTGAAGGATTTCGTTATCCGAGGCGCCCGCGCGACACCTGGCGCGCCGACATCCGCGCTGCGTGTCGTGAATGACCTCGTCGATCCGGTCATGACCCTTCGCCCCGGCCAGACGGAGCTCTGGCGCCTGGCCAACGTCGGAGCCGACTCCTGGTACCGGCTCCGCCTCGACGGGCACTCGTTCCTAGTGGTCGGGGAAGACGGACAACCGACCTGGGAGGCGTGGCCAGCAACCGAGCTTCTCTTGCCGCCCGGGAAGCGGTTCGACGTGGTGGTCCAAGCGGGGGAGCCCGGATCGTACGAGTTGCGGACGCTCGCGTACGACCAGGGAGCACGCCGCTACCCAGCAGACCGGCTTGCGGTGCTTGAGGTTCGAGGCGACGAGGTCAAGCCCGCCCCTCTTCCGACCGTGGTCGGCTCTGCAGATCAGGATCTGTCCGATGATCCGGTGTCGGCGACGCGCTCGTTCACATTGACCGAGGATCCGGCTACCGGGACGTACTCCATCGATGGCAAGATATTCCCTCATGCGAACCCGACCCCGTTCGCGACGCTGGCACCCTACTCGGTTGAACAGTGGACCATCCGCAATCCCACGGACGAACTGCACCCGTTCCACCTGCACACGAACTACTTCCAAGTCGTCGCCGTGAACGGCACGCCTTATGGCGCGCACGGGCTGCAGGACACGGTGGTGGTCCCTGCCGGGGGCTCCGTCCAGATCCGGCCGGCGTTCTACGACTTCAGTGGGACGGTGCTGTTCCACTGCCACATCCTGTCCCACTCCGACGGCGGGATGATGGGCACGGTTCGGGTCGGCTGAACGGCGCGAGCCCGGAAGCGCCAGTCGCGCTGTGGCGAGGGTTCCGGCGCCACTTCCGTAGAGTGGGATGCCATGAGACGACTCTTCGGTGGACCCGCACTCGCCATGGTGCTCGTGGCCTGTTCGAGCTCGCCTTCCACCGGTGATCCCCCCACGTCAACGGCGGCGACCACGCCGCTTCAGGTGGCGATCGTCAACTACGAGCTGATCGCCGAAATGCAGAACAGGTTCGTGGTGGGGCTGGTGCTGCCCGACAATCGGCTCGTTGCCTACGGCTCCGTCCAGATGCGATTCACGTCGCTCGATGAGAACGGCCAGCCGGCAGGAGGGACAAGCGACGTGGTCCGGGGCACGTATCTACCGCTTCCCGGGACCGAGCCGGGTGATGCCAACGCCGCCCCGCAGGCGATCGCGCCCGCCACGGTGCGTGGGGTGTACGAGCTGGAAGGGGCCCGCTTCCTGGAGGCCGGGGCCTGGGCGGTGGAGGTCGCGGCTCGGATCGAAGGGGTTGGCGTGGCGCAAGGCTCTGCCACCTTCGAGGTGCTGCAGGAGCCAGGGACGCCGGGCATCGGTGAGCGCGCACCAAGGTCGGATAACCCCGTGATCGGGGATCCCGTGCCCGCCGGGGAGCTTGACTCGCGTGCTCGTGACGGGGGTGCGATCCCCGACGAGGCGCTCCACCGGGTGTCGATCGCCGAGGCGATCGAGCGTGTCCGTCCGGCCGTGGTGGTCTTCTCTACCCCCGTGTACTGCGTGAGCCGCTTCTGTGGCCCGGTCACCGACATGGTGGCCGAGCTGCAGCAGCGGTTCTCCGATCGCGCGGAGTTCATCCACATCGAGATCTGGAAGGACTTCGAGGCCAACGTGATTACCGAAACCGCAACCGAATGGCTCTATCGGGATGGAACCTTGCAGGAGCCGTGGCTCTTCATCATCGATGAACGCGGACGGATCGCCGCCCGATGGGACAACATATTCACCGCCCCCGAGGTCGAGGATGGGCTCACGGAGGTCCTAGGAAGCTAGGAGTCGGTCATCCCGTCTCGTGCTCGTCCTGCTCGCAGTCGGGCACGTTGCGATCATGCACCTGATCGACGACGGGGTCGGTCGCATCGATTTCGGGTTCGTCGCCCTCAGGTGGCAGTCGCCGTTCTGGCGGACGTGGGACTGGGCCCTGCTCGTCCTTGCCTCGTGCACGGAGTTCGTGGATTGCGCAAGTGACCACTCTTGTGCAGCAGCGTCGTTGACACTGACTGGTTCTTCCGGTAATCACAGGGCCACCCATGAATCTTCCCGTTCGTTCTCGGCCATTTCGGGCCGGCATCCTCGCAGTCGCGCTGCTCTGGGCAGCAGTGGGCGCAGTCGCCCACGCGGACACGAAGGGCGATCTGCAACATGCGAGGCAGCGGCTCCGCGAGCTACGCAGTGCGATCAGCGACAAGGAGGCGGATGTCGATGCTCTCCAGGCCGGGCTGAACGCACTCGCCGGAAGGATCGAGCGGGCCGAGTCGGAGCTAGAGCGAACCCGCGCGGACCTCCTCGCGACGCAGCGGCGGATCGCCGAGGCGCAGGAGCAGCTTGAGGCGCGCCGTGACGAGCTCGGGGAACGAGCCGCCGAGGCGTACATGAACGGTCCGGCATTCCAGTTCGAGTTCCTGCTCGGCGCGAGCTCGCTCGCAGACCTGTCCGATCGGATCGAGTTCCTCGGCGCGATCGGTGAGCGAGACGCGGAGCTTGCCTCGCAGATCCAGAACCTGACAAACGAGCTGTTGATCGATCGAGCGAACCTCGTTGCGCTCGTTGCGAAACACAGATCGACGGTGGAGGCGCTCGAGCGTGACCGCGACGACCTCATGGCCCGCCTTGCCGATCAGCAGGCGCGTTACGACGACCTCGAGCGGCTCCTTGCCAAGGCCGCGCACCTCATCGGTCGGTTGGAGAAGCGGCTCGCGGCCGAGCTCGCACCGCCCTCTTCGGGTGGGGACGGGATCCCTGGGCCGCTCTACGCGTGCCCGGTCAGCGGACCCCACGCCTACGGCGACACTTTCGGGGACTGGCACTCGCATCCCGGGTGGGAGCACGTCCACCAGGGGAACGACATCGTGGCGGCGTACGGGACTCCGATCGTCGCACCGTTCGATGGATGGGCGGTGAGCGGCTCGGATGAGAACGCCGGGATCTACGTGACTCTCCATGGTTCGCAGGGCTTCGTCCAGATGCTGCACATGTCTGGCCTCGGCACTCTTGGACAGGTCGAGACCGGCGATGTTGTCGGATACATCGGCACGTCGGGGAACGCGTCAGGACCGCACACGCACTTCGAGTGGCACCCCGGGAATGGCGCCGCCGCCGACCCCTACCCCAATCTCAACGAGGTGTGCTGAAGGCGGGAACCGGTGGGCCGGGATGATCAAGCGGATCTCGCCCTTCCTTCGAGCGGCTATCGCCGTGACCGTCGTTCTGGCCGCGTGCACGGGCTCCAAACGAGCTGCATCACCGGCACCACCCCCGAGTCCGGTCCCGGCACGGGCTGCCGAACTCGTGACCGACGGCCTCTGTCGGCTCCAGAGCCATGGGAAACCAGATGAGGAGGGTGCACGCATCTTCTTCGGGGAGGTCCACGACACGCTGCACGCGATCGCCGCGGAGGTCCAGGAGCGTGATCGGGCCACAGTGGCGAGGCTGCTGGAAGCGAAGGCCGCCGTCGAAGGGCCGCTCGGCGGTGCGGTCGATGAACCTGCGTTCGCGGACAAGGTTGACGAGCTGCAACGGCGAACCGCACAGGCTTTGGGCGTCCTTGGTCTCCCGGCCTCGGGCTGTGACGCATGAGCCCGTGAGCGGCTCGCCCGCAGAAGGGTCTCAGCGCTCCTCTCCGTGCCAGCTTTCTCGGGCCTCACGAGCGATGAAGATGCACGCCCCCAGGGCTGCGAGCGGGTCTGCCCACCACCAGCCCAAGGCGGCGTTCAGCCCGATCCCGCCGAGCACGATCAGCGAGAGCCACCAGCAGGCGGTGGTTTGGAACGCATCCGCCTCGAGGGCGCGGCTCCCGAGAGCGATCGCGGTGCGGCGCTTAGCTCTGGCGAGCCACCACATCACCACCAGCGAGGATGACGTGAGCACGATGCCCGCCAGGCTCGCGTCTGGGCGCTCTCGCGCCAAGAGCGTCAGACCGGCGTCTAGGGCGATGAACGCAGCCAGCAGGAACAAGGAGGCACCGACGAGCCGCTCCGCTCGGCGCTCGATCCGCTCCACTCGCTCGTCGTCCGCCGACCGCCGTTCCGCCAGGAGTCGCCAGATCAGGATTGAGCCCGAGGCGCTCTCGACGAAGCTGTCGATCCCGAAGCCGAGCAGCGCCACACTGCCCGCGGCGAGAGCGGCAGTGACGGCGATCACCCCCTCCACGACGTTCCATCCGACGGTCAGCCATTCGAGCCAGAGTGCTCGCCGAAGCAACGCCGATCGGTCGAAGCTAGAGGAGGGCAGACTCATGGATGATGCGTCTCTTCGGTTTGCCGGCGATCGCTCGTCTCGAGCTGGAAGGTGCAATGCTCGATGTCGAAGTCGTCGGAAAGGCAAGCTGCAAGCCGGTCGAGGACCGCCGGGCCATCCGCTCCTTCGGCGAGCACGACATGCGCGGAGAGGACCGGCATGCCGCTCGTGATCGTCCAGGCGTGTAGGTCATGGACGTCCGCGACGCCTTCCGTGTGGACGATGTGCCGCCGCACCTCGACGAGCTCCACCCCTTTCGGCGTCGCCTCCAGCAGGACGTTTGCGGAGTCGCGTAACAGCTGCCAGGTTCGGGGAACGATCAGCAGGCCGATGATGACCGAAGCGATGGGGTCAGCGAGCTCCCAGCCCGTGAGGCGGATGACGAGGGCGGCAACGAGAACGGCGACCGATCCCAGAAGATCCCCCAGCACCTCAAGGTAGGCGCCCCGCATGTTCAGACTCTGACCCTGTACAGGGTGGAGCACCCGCATCGACACCGCGTTCGCCGCCGCCCCCAGCAAGGCGACGGCAAGCATCAAGCCCCCTTGGATCTCCGGCGGCTCGGACAACCGTCGCCAGGCCTCGAACAGGACCCATCCCGCGATCCCGAACAACAGAACCGCATTCAGCGCCGCGGCGAGGATCTCCAGGCGGTAGAAGCCGTACGTCCGAGCGTCGTCCGCCGGCCTGGCGGCGAAGCCGATCGCGAATAGAGCGAGCGCGATCCCGGCGACGTCGGTGAACATATGACCCGCGTCGGCAAGCAGCGCGAGGCTCCCGCTCACGAACCCGCCGATCACCTCGGCGACGAGCACGACGGAGGTGAGGGCGAACACCCAGAGCAGTTTCGACCGGTGGTCGGCAGCCGTGCTTCGTTGTGCCGCGCTCATCGCATCATAGGGTAGGCCGGATCGCGAACGAACGGGGTGCCTCCGCGACCTTCGGCGGGGTCTCTCTAGGACTTTCGCCCCTTTACCGAATGTCCCCTCCTGCGGTAGCTTGCGTAGGTCCAACGGCCGGAGGCGCCCCCGTCGCATCGGAGCATGTCGTTCGTCGTGACGAGGGTTGGAGAGGATGCTCGATGAGACGACGGCACGCATCGGTACGGTGGTTCCTGACCCTGGCGCTCGTCGTGAGCGCGATGTTGATCCCGGCAACGCCGAGCGCCGCGGCCGAGGTCTTCAGCGACGGGTTCGAGTCGGGCCTCGGGCAATGGACCTCGACGCTGAACTTCACCACGCAGTCGGCCATCAAGCTCAACGGTGGCTTCGCCGGGCGCGCGACCACCTCGACCAACGACGCCAACGCCTCCAAGACCCTGTCCGCGACGTACCCGGACTTCTACCTCCGTGCATTCGTCAACGTCGTGAGCCACACTTCGTCGACCCCGCTCCTGCGCATCCGGACGGCGTCGGGCGGCGTGATCCTGACGGTCAACGTGAACGCTACCGAGAAGCTCGCGACGAACAACGCGATCACCGGTGTCAACCGGCAGAGCACCACCGCCATCGTGACCCCCGGGTTCCACGAGATCCAGGTGCACACGTTGATCGGCACCTCGGGCGACGTCGAGGTCTGGTTCGACGGGACGCTGGTGAACGACCTCTCCAGCCTGACCGAGAACCTCGGCACGACCGATGTCGGCAGGTTCGTGCTCGGCAGGACCGGGAGCTCGACCAATCCCATGGACGTCGTGTACGACGACGTGGTGGCCTCCACGACCTTCATCGGCGGAGGCGGCGGCCCGCCGGCGACCCCGACCGGCCTGCAGACGACCCTGGTCCAGTCGAACCGCGTGGATCTCTCCTGGAACGCCTCATCCGGCGCGGATACCTACACCGTCCGCCGCGACGGGGCCACTCTTGACTCGCCGAGCGGTACCACGTTCTCAGACCTCACGGTGTTGCCCAATAACAGCTACCAGTACACGGTCGACGCGTGCAACGTGAATGGGTGTTCCTTACAATCGGCACCTCTCGTTGTCTCGACGTCGCCGCCGGCGACCCCCACGGGCCTGCAGACGACCCTGGTCCAGTCCAATCGGGTGGATCTCTCCTGGAACGCCTCGCCCGGCGCAACCAGCTACACCGTCCGTCGCGATGGTGGCACCCTCGGCTCACCCAGCGGCACGACGTTCTCCGACACGACGGTGTCGCCGGAGACCAGCTACCAGTACACGGTCGACGCCTGCAATTCACTCGGCTGCTCGACGCCGTCGCCGCCTCTGCCCGTGACGACACCACCGGCGAGCAGCGGCGACACCGTCGTCATGGCGGCCGGCGACATCGCCTGCGACCCGGCGGACGCAAACTTCTTTAGCGGCAACGGGACGGCCACCAAGTGCCGACAGAAGTTCACCGGGCAGCTCTTGACCGGCGCGGACCACGTGCTCCCGCTCGGCGACACGCAGTACGAGTGCGCAGGAACCACGGCGTACGCCCAGAGCTACAACCTCACGGGGTGGGGGACGAACAAGGGCATCTCCCATCCGATCCTGTCCGACGAGGACTACGACACCACGGGGCCAGGGGGGGGCTGCGGGGCGGCAGGTCCGGACGGCTACTTCGGCTACTTCGGTGCGCAGGCGCCAGCCGACTACTACTTCGTCGACGACCCCGCGACCGGTTGGCGCTTCATCGCCCTGAACTCCGAATGCTCGGACGTGCCGGGAGGCTGCGGGGAGAACTCGCCTCAGAACAACTTCCTCGAGAACTCCCTGGTTCCCGGTCAGTGCACGATCGCGATGCTTCACAAGCCGCGCTTCCGCTCGAAGTCGAACGGTGTGCATGTGACGGCGTCGATGCTGCCCTTCTGGACGGACCTTACGGCGGAAGATGCCGAGATCCTGCTCGGCGGCGACTCGCACTTCTACGAGCGCTTCAATCCGATGGATGTCAACGGGAACTTCAGCGCCACCGGGACGGTGCAGTTCGTCGTCGGGGTGGGCGGTAAGAGCCGCGGCGGCCTCGCTGGGACCAGCGCGCGTCACCCGCAGAGCGCCAAGGGGACCGCCGCTACGTTCGGGGTCCTGAAGCTCACGTTGCACTCCGGGAGCTACGACTGGCAGTTCGTGGTCGAGGGTTCGAATGGGTTCACCGACACGGGGACCGCGGCCTGCTGAGAGGTCCTAGAACCCTCGCTCAGTCGCTAGCCTCGCGTGCGATGAGCTCGTAGAGGCGCTCGGCCTTCCTCCTCAAGTCTGCCAACCGCGGATCGTGGAAGTGGGGCGCGAGCGAGTCACGCAGCGCCCGCCGCTCCGCCGAAGGTCGCTGGACCCGGTTCTCCGGCACCGGTGGAAGCTTCACACCGCGATCGGAGCGGAACGCCGCCGACGCCTCCTGGTACTCGTCCGCGCTCATCCGACCCGACAGGAGGTCACCGAGCAGGTGTTCCCACGGCGGCCGCCTGGATCGCTCCTCGATCAGAGCCAGGCATCGTTCGACCTCGTCGTCACCGTGGTGGAACTCTCGGTACTCCGTCCCGAATCGCGCGTTCAGACGCCCGATCACTCCGCCGAAGTCGGTCGTCACCTGCTCGAAGGTCGCGACGACCCGTGCACTGCGGTAGGGGAGGATCCCCGCGTGGAAGGCGATGTAGCTCTTGAGGAACTGCCGCACGGTGACGAGCGGCTCGCGGATGATCGCAGACAGGATGGTTTCCTCTGGCCGGCGGATCGGGACGATCGCCGGCACGCTGCGGCGCGCCGCAGCCTTCAGGTGCGCCACGGCGTGGAGGTGGTGAGCCACGCGGACGTGATCGTCCTGCGCCAGCTGGAACGCGACGACCGCGAACGTCCCGGCCGATCGGGTGAACCCATCGATCATGAGATCGGTGTCGTCGTCGATGACCGCCTGGGCGTGCTTGCGTCGTGCGAGCGGCAGGTAGATGGATGGGTAGCCCGAGATCCGTCTCCGGATCACGTGGCGGGCGACCGCTCCCGCCCGCGTGAGGGGTGGCGGGGACCCGGAGCCGGCGTCGACACCTCCGACCGGCTCGATCTTCGTCATCGGTCCCATCCTATTCGTCGGGTGAGCTACGGATCGGGGGCGGGATCGCCAGGCTCCGTGCGATTGCGGTGACGTCCCGCGGCCCGGTGCCACAGCAGCCGCCGATGATCGTGGCGCCTGCGTCACGCCACATGGGGGCGAGCGCCCCGAAGTCGGGCCGGGGGTCGGGGCCGAGGGTCCAGGTCCGGGCGACGGGGTCCCAGACGCCGCCTTCGTTCGGGTAGGCCATGAGTGGCGCCGCGGTGACGTCCGCTGCTCGCCGAAGGAGCTCGGCGGCGAACCCGGGGGGCGTGCAGTTGAGGCCGACCGCGACCACGCGGTCGGACGAGGCGGCCAGGCGGACCGCATCGACGAACGGCGTGCCGTCGTTGATGCGGTCGGCGCCCCCGCAGCTGAAGCTGACCCAGGCATGCGTGCCGGGCAGGTCCTCGAGGAGGCCGAGGATCGCCTCGGCCTCCTCGATCGCTGGGATGGTCTCGACGGCCAGCAGGTCGGGTTCGGCCTCGAGGAGCGTCTCCAGCCGCGGACGATGGAACTCGCGGAGCTCGCCCACGGAGAGCCCGTACCGGCCCACGTACTCGGAGCCGTCGGCGAGCATCGCGCCGTAAGGCCCTACCGAGGCGGCCACCAGGGGGCGGGGCCCAGCGGGCTGTTGTTCGTGATGCTCGGCCGCTGCCGAGCGAGCGAGCTCGACACTTCGCCGCATGAGGCCCGCGGCGCGATCCCGGTCGATGCCTCCTTCGGCGAACCCCTCGAACGTGGCCTGATAGCTCGCCGAGATCGCTACGTTGGCGCCCGCGGCGAAGTAGTCGAGGTGGACCTGCCGGATCGCCTCAGGGTTCTTGATGAGCAAGCGTGCCGACCACAGGCGGTCGGTGAGGTCGGCGCCCCGCGCCTGGAGCTCGGAGGCGAGCCCGCCGTCCAGCACGCAGATGCCCTTGGATGAGAGCAGGGCGTGGAGGGCGGCGGGCACGCCCTCCACGCTACCTGCGGGCCGGTCTAGGTCAGGGCATCAAGACGGAGTCGACGATGTACACCGTGGCGTTGTCCGTGTGGACGTCGCCGCACACCACCATCGCGCTGCCGTTGACCGTGAACGCCTCGCCGCTCCCCTCGACGGTGAGCGTGGCTCCGTTGAGCGTCGTGTGGTCACCTGCCAGCTCGCCCGGTGGGATCTGCCCCTCCACGACGTGGTAGGTCAGCAGGTCGGCGAGCGCACCAGTGGGATCGGCCATCATGGCCGCCACGCCCTCGGGGTCGGCCGCAGCGACCGCGTCGAACGCGGCGTTGGTGGGCGCGAACACCGTCAGGTCCGGGGCCGTGTTCAGCGTGTCGAACAGACCCGCGAGCTCCACGTCCTGCACCAGGGTCGTGAGCAGCGGATTGGCCGACGCCGCCGTCGCCACCGGGACGGTCATCATCCCCTCGAAGCTGCCGTCGCCATCGCTCGGGACCTCCGAGCATGCGGAGCCGAACGGCGCCGCCGGTGCCGGCGGTGGCGCTGGCTCGTCGGCGCCGCAGGCGGCGCCCAGGAGCGTGAGCGCCACAAGGCCGCCCATCAACACCTTCAGTCTTCCGTGCATGATCCCCTCTCCTTCCTATGCCACGTCTACGACCACCGAGTGGTGGCCGGTGGCGCCGTCGGGGAACGGCGTCGCTCTGATCGGGGTTTGAGTCACCCCTTCCCCGTCGGTGGCCCGGACCTGCAGCGTGTGCCGGCCCGGTGTCGCAGCCCATCTGAGGACCCACTGGCGCCATGTGTCCACCGTGTCCTCGGTCGCCAGCTCCGCCTCCATCCACGGGCCTTCGTCGATCCTGACCTCGACGCGGTCGATCCCGCGGCGCTGCGCCCAGGCCACGCCGGCAACGGCGACCGTGCCGGCGGTGAGGTCGGCGAAGGGCCTTGGCGTGTCGATCCGCGACTGCGTCTTGACGGGCGCCTGCTCAGCCCATCCGCGCTCGATCCAGTAGGCGTCGAAGGCGTCGAAGGTGGAGAGCTCCAGGTCCACCAGCCACTTGGTGGCCGAGACGTAGCCGTAGAGTCCCGGCACGATCATCCGGACCGGGAAGCCGTGGTCCAGAGGGAGCGGCTCCCCGTTCATCGCCACCGCGAGCATCGCGTCGCGCCCGTCCATCACGACCGCGGTGGGCGTCCCCAGCGTGAACCCGTCGGTCGAGGTGGACACGAGCTGGTCGGCGCCGGGCTGCACCCCGGCCTCGTCGAGCAGATCCTTCAGGGGTGCGCCGATCCATCGCGCGTTGCCGATGTAGCGGCCGCCGATCTCGT
>Ga0247727_10011313_pt1 | contig 15604 bp, 10 predicted proteins | sample WisWelCaveWW1625_FD_202498 | JGI IMG/M metagenome (GOLD analysis project Ga0247727, IMG submission 202498) | Biofilm microbial communities from Wishing Well Cave, Virginia, United States - WW16-25 | ecosystem: Environmental > Aquatic > Deep subsurface > Groundwater > Cave microbial mat | place...
CGCGATGGAACGTGTGGCAACGAGCGCCTCGAGTTCCTGGGCGACGCCGTGCTCGGCCTGGTCGTTGCAGAGCTGCTCTACGAGAGCCACCCCGAGTGGCGCGAAGGCGCCCTGACGCGCGCCCGCGCCGCGCTGGTGAACGGGAAAGTGCTCGCGCGCCAGGCGCTCGCGCTGGGCCTGGTCGACTACCTCGTGCTCGGAGGCGCCGAGCGCCGCCGCGGTGTCGCTTCGAAGGAGCGCGTACTGGCGGGCTTGTTCGAGGCGGTGATCGGCGCCCTCTATCTCGACGACGGCTTCGGGCCCGTGCGCGCGTTGGTCGTGCGCTGCTTCCACGAGGCGCTCTCGGGCGACGCCATGCTGCAGCGTGACCCGAAGACCCGACTCAACGAGTGGGCGCATGCCGCGCTGCGGCCGACGCCGCGCTACGCCGTGGTGAAGGACAGCGGCACCGAGGATGCCGAGGACCGCTTCACGGTGGCCGTGCGAATCGCGGAGCAGCCCTTCGGTGAGGGCAGCGGGCGCACGAAGCAGGCGGCCGAGCGTGCGGCCGCCGGCGCTGCGCTCGAGCGGGTGGAGCGCGAAGGCCATGCCTGAGCATCGCTCCGGGGTGGTGGCGCTGCTCGGGCGACCGAACGCCGGCAAGTCCACACTGCTGAATCGCCTGGTGGGCCAGAAGCTCGCGATCGTCACGGCCAAGCCGCAGACCACGCGCAGCCGCATCCTCGGCATCTCCACGCTGCCCGCGGCCCAGGTGCTCTGGCTCGACACACCCGGTCTGCACGGAGGCAGCGCGAAGCCCTTGAACCGCGCCCTCAACGCGCTGGCCGAAGCGGCGGCCGCAGACTGCGACCTCGCGCTGCTGCTCGTGGACCCTCTGCAGGGCTTCGATGCCGAGCTCGAATCACTGCGGGAACGGCTGGCGCGACACAGCGCCGGCGTGTTCGTCGTCGCCAGCAAGTCGGATCGGCACGGCGCCGGCCCGGCGCTTCCGGCCGCGGACTTCTCTGTCTCCGGCACGACGGGGGAGGGCGTGGCCACCCTGCTCGGCGCCGTGGTGCCCCGGCTGCCGATCGCGCCTCCCTTCTACGACGACCCCGACCAGCTCACCGACCGTTCGCTGCGCTTCCTCGCGGCGGAATGCGTGCGCGAGGCAGCCTTCGAAGAGCTCGAGCAGGAGCTTCCGTATAGCACCGCAGTCGAGATCGACTCGTTCGACGAGTCGCGCGCTGACCTGGTGCGCATTCGCGCGCGGCTGCTGGTCGAGCGCGACTCACAGAAGCGCATCGTGATCGGCAGCGGCGGCGAGCAGGTGAAACGAATCGGCAAGAGAGCGCGCGAGGCGCTCGAAGCACTGCTCGAAACGCGCGTCTTCCTCGAGCTGTGGGTGAAGGTCGAACCGAACTGGGCGCAGCGTCCGCGGCGCCTCGCCGCACTCGGCTATCGCTGAGCGGTCGCTCCTGACTCGCGGTCAGACGCGTTCCGCGTTGACTGCCGCGGCGTCCGTGGGGTAGCGTCGGCGGGTTTTTCGACGCTCCATAGACCTCCACGCGAAGGCGAGCCTCCCCATGTCGTCGGCCCCCGCGCAGATCCGGAAGTTGGCGACCGGCCGGCGTCTCGAACATGTCGTGGTGCTGGGGGCGAACGGGACGATGGGCTACGGCGGCGCCGCGCTCTTCACCCAGGCGATACCGCGCGTGACCTTCCTCGCGCGCACGCGCGAGAAAGCGCAAGAGGGCCTCGCGGCTGCGACCAAGCAGGTGCGCTCGGAGACCGTGGCCAACCGCGCCGACGTCGGCAGCTACGAAGAGCTGGATGCGAAGCTCGCGAGCGCGGATCTGATCTTCGAAGCGCTCACCGAGGACTTCGCGCTCAAGCAGCAGATGTTCGACCGCGTCGAGAAGTCGCGACGCGCCGACTCGATCGTTGCAACGGTGACGTCCGGGCTCTCGATCAACGAGCTCGCCGAGGGCCGCAGCGAGTCGTTTCGGCGTCACTTCCTGGGCCTGCACCTGTTCAATCCACCGAACGTCATCGTCGGTACCGAGCTGATCGCTGGGCGCGACACCGATCCGGCGCTCGTGGACTTCATCGAGGCGTTCGCATCCGTTCGGCTCGGACGAGAGATCGTGCGCACGCACGACACGCCGGCCTTCGCGGGCAATCGCGTCGGCTTCAAGCTGCTGAACGAGGTGGCACAGCTCGCCGAACAGATCGGCCCCGTGCTCGCCGACCGGCTGGTCGGTCCGTACACGGGCCGCGCTCTGACGCCGCTCGCCACGATCGACCTCGTCGGCTGGGACATCCATCGCGCGATCGTGGACAACGTGTACGAGAAGACCCACGACGAAGCGCACGCCAGCCTGCGCCTGCCGGGCTACATGGCGAAGGCCATGCAGCGGGGCGTGCTGGGCAACAAGTCGGGCGGCGGCTTCTTCAAGCGCGACGGCAAGACGCAGCTCGCGCTCGATCCGGCTTCGGGCGACTACCGGCCCGTTCTAGAGCTGAAGCTGCCGAAGCTCGACTACATCGAGCGCGTCGCCGCCCTGCATGCGGTCGGCCGCTACCGCGAGGGCCTCGCGGCCTTCCTCGCGGCGGAAGGCCCGGAGGCGGAGATCGCCCGGCGCGTGATCGCGGGCTACGTCAGCTACGCCTTCCACCGCGCGGGCGAGGTGACCGACACGATCACCGGCATCGACATGATCATGGCCAGCGGCTTCAACTGGGCGCCGCCGAGCGCCCTGGTGGACCTGATGGGCGCAGCCGCGGCCGCTCAGATGATCGAGCGCGCGGGTCTCTCGCTTCCGGCGCTCCTGCGCGATGCGGCAAAGAGCGCTCGGACGCAGCGCTTCTTCCGGCACCCCCAGCTCAACGTGGGTAAGTTCTTCGTCGCCAGCTAGCGACCGAGGAGGAGTGATGGCTGCGAAATCCGAAGTCTACGTGCTGGGCGGCTATCAGACCGACTTCGCGCGCAACTGGACCAAGGAGAACAAGCACTTCTCGGCGCTGATGCGAGAGGGCGTGCTGGGTGCGCTCGAACGCTGCGAGATCGCGCCCGAAGAGGTGGAGAGCGCGCACGTCGGCAACTTTGCCGCCGAGCTCTATTGCATGCAGGGACACCTCGGCGCCTTCTTCACGGAGGTGGACCCGAAGTTCAGCGGGCTGCCGACCTCGCGCCACGAAGCGGCCTGCGCCTCGGGCTCGATCGCGTTGCTCGCGGCCTCCGCCGAGATCGAGGCGGGCCGCTACGACCTGCAGGCAGTGGTCGGCATCGAGCAGATGAAGACCGTATCGGCGGCCCAGGGCGGGAGCTACCTCGGCACCGCAGCCTGGTACGACCAGGAGGCCAAGGGCGTGGAGTTTCCGTTCCCGAAGCTGTTCGGTCGGCTCGGCGACGAGTACGACCGTCGCTACGGCCTGAAGGACGAGCACCTCGCGGAGATCAGTCGCATCAACTATGACAACGCGAAGCTGAACGCGAACGCGCAGACCCGCACCTGGTACATGAACAAGCAGCACGCGTTGTGCCGCACCGAGGACAACCCGGCGGTCGGCGGACGCATCCGCATCTCCGACTGCTCGCAGGTGACGGACGGCGCGGTCTGCGTGTTCCTGGCGTCGCGTGCGTACGCCGAGAAGTGGGCGCGGGGCCGCGGGGTCGAGCTGGCGAACGTTCCGCGCATCAAGGGCTGGGGCCACAACACGGCGCGCCTGCGCTTCGACGACAAGATCGCCGAGAGCCGCGACCAGCAGTACGTGCTGCCGCACGTGCGCTCCACCATCACGAGCGCCTGGAAGCGCGCCGGCATCGCGGATGTGAACGGCGTGGACGGCATCGAGACGCACGACTGCTTCACGACTTCGGAGTACATGGCGATCGACCACTTCGGCATCACGGCCCCGGGCGAGAGCTGGAAGGCGGTGGAGGCCGGCTGGCTCGCGATCGACGGCAAGCACCCGATCAATCCGAGCGGCGGCCTGATCGGCGCGGGCCACCCGGTGGGCGCAACCGGTGTCCGCCAGCTGCTCGATGCGACGCTCCAGGTGACGGGCCAGGCGGGCGCCTATCAGGTCGAAGGGGCCAAGACCTTCCAGACGCTGAACATCGGCGGCAGCGGCACCACGAGCGTGAGCTTCATCGTCGCCGTCTGAGGCCGCGCGGCGCAGATGGGGGTGGCAGCAGTCCGGCCCGGAGCTAGCTTTGCCAGCTGACGTCAACTGGCGAGCACCCATGCCCGAGCCCATCGAGCTGTCGATCCGCGACGTGTGCGCACGGAGTGGGCTCTCGGCCCGCACCGTCCGCTACTACGAGGAGCTCGGACTCCTGCCCGATGTGCGGCGGCGCAGTGGAGGGCGGCGGGTGTACGGCGCCGGCGAGCTCGAGCGCCTGCGCTTCATCACGCGGCTCAAGGTGCTCGGCCTCGCGCTCGAGGAGATCGGCGAGCTGAACGCGGTGCACGGGATCGGCGGCTCGACGCGAGCGATGCTGGGGCGCCTCGACGAGCTGCTGGCCCGCCGGCTCGACGAGCTCGACGCGCGCATCGCGGAGCTCGGCTCCCTGCGCGACCAGATCCGCAAGTACCGGGACCACGTCGCCGCGCGCGCGGACGCCCTTCAGGCGCTGGAGCCAGAGCGATGAGCGCGGGCACCTCACTGGCGGCGGCCCGCACGGCGGCGGCGCCGATCCGCGTGGTTAGCGCGGCCTCGCTCTTCGACGGCCACGACGCGGCGATCAACGTCATGCGCCGCCTGCTCCAGGCGCAGGGCGCCGAGGTCATCCACCTCGGGCACGACCGTTCCGTCGACGAGATCGTCGCGGCCGCCATCCAGGAGGACGCGCACGCGGTCGCCGTCTCCTCGTACCAGGGCGGCCACATGGAGTTCTTCACGTACCTGGTGCAGCAGCTGCGCGAACGCGGTGCGGGACGGATTCGTGTCTATGGGGGCGGCGGCGGCACGATCTTGCCCGAAGAGATCGAGGCGCTGCAGGCGCGCGGCGTGGCCCGCATCTTCAGCCCCGAGGACGGGCGCATGCTCGGGCTCGAAGGGATGATCGTCGCGATCCTCGACGAGTGCCGGGCGCATGTGGAGCGCCCGGAGCCGGCAGCACTGCTGCCGCGGCTGGCCGCGGACGCACCGGAGCCCGTGGCGCGACTCGTGAGCTTCCTCGAGCTGGCGGGAAGCGACAACGCCGCGAACGCGGACGCCGACCGTGTTCGGGCCGCGCTCACGCGGCGCGCGCAGGGCCGCAAGGCGCCGGTCGTGGGCTTCACCGGGACCGGTGGCGCCGGCAAGTCGAGCGTCGTGGACGAGCTGGTCCGGCGTTTTCGCGCGCTGTTCCCGGAGCGCCACATCGGCATCGTCCTGGTGGATCCCACCCGGCGCCGCTCCGGCGGCGCCCTCTTGGGCGACCGCATCCGCATGAACGGCATCCACGGCCCCAGCGTCTTCGTGCGCTCGCTCGCGACGCGCCGCGCGCACGCGGCGCTCTCGCTCGCGGTGAGGGACGCCGTACTGGTGCTGCGTGCAGCGGGCTTCGATCTGATCCTGGTCGAGACGGCCGGCATCGGGCAGAGCGATTCCGAGATCGTGGACCTGGTGGACGTCCCGGTGTACGTGATGACGCCGGACTTCGGCGCTCCGTCGCAGCTCGAGAAGATCGACATGCTCGAGCTGGCTTCGTTGGTCGTGCTCAACAAGTCGGACCGACGCGGCGCGGCCGATGCGCTGCGCGAGGTACGACGGCAGTGGCGCCGCAACCACGAGGGCGCGAGCCGAGACGATGGGGAGCTACCCGTGTTTGCGACGGTGGCGAGCCAGTGGGACGACCCGGGCCTCGATCGCGTGTTCGAGGCGCTGCGCGTGCGGCTCGTGGCGCTCGGTGCCGGCTTCGAGGCGAAGCGCTTCGAGTCGGCGCCGCAGGTTGCGCCGCCGCCGCTGATTCCCAGCGGACGTGAACGCTATCTCTCCGAGGTCGCCGGAGCCGTGCGGGCGTATCGCCGCAACAGCGCGGCGCAGGTGGTTGCGACGCGCGAGGCCGCCGCGCTCCGCACGGCATGCGAGACGCTCGGCCCCTCCGAGCCCGCGGCGACGGCGTTGCGCGCTCTGCTGCACGAGCGCCTCGAACGCCTCGATCCGGAGCTGCGCGCCCAGCTCGAAGCGTGGCCCGCGACGCGCGAGCGCTACGCAGCGCAGCGTCAGGGCTATGCCGTTCGCGATCAGCGCATCGAGATCGCAAATCACGTAGAGACGCTGTCGGGCACGCGGCTGCCTCGCGTCTCACTGCCGCGCGGCGAGGAGTGGGGCGAGCTGGCGCGCTTCCTGCGCCTCGAGAATCTCCCCGGCAGCTTCCCGTTCACTGCAGGCGTGTTCCCCTTCAAGCGCACCGAGGAGGACCCCGCCCGCATGTTCGCCGGCGAGGGACCGCCCGAGCGCACGAACCGGCGCTTCCACCTGCTCGCCGTGGGTCAGCCGGCGACGCGGCTCTCGACCGCTTTCGACAGCGTCACGCTCTACGGGCGCGACCCGCACGAGCGGCCCGACATCTGGGGCAAGGTCGGCACCTCCGGCGTCTCGGTGTGCACGCTCGACGACGCCAAGAAGCTCTACTCGGGCTTCGACCTGTGCGATCCACGCACCTCCGTCTCGATGACGATCAACGGACCGGCGCCCACCGTGCTCGCGTTCTTCCTGAACGCGGCGATCGACCAGCAGGTGGAGAAGCACCTGCGCTCGCGCGGTGAGCTCGAGGCGGTGCGACGGCGTTTCGCGCAGCGGGACCTGCCACGCTACGCCGGGCCGCTGCCGGCGGGACACGACGGCCTCGGGCTGGGCCTGCTCGGGATCCGCGGCGAGGAAGCGCTGGACGCCGAGACTTACCAGCGCATCCGCGCCGACGCGCTTCTGCGTGTCCGCGGAACCGTGCAGGCCGACATCCTGAAGGAGGAGCAGGCGCAGAACACCTGCATCTTCTCCACCGCCTTCTCGCTCAAGGCGATGGGGGACGTGCAGGAGTGGTTCGTGCGTCACGCCGTGCGCAACTTCTACGCGGTCTCGATCTCCGGCTACCACATCGCCGAAGCGGGCGCGGTGCCGATCACGCAGCTCGCCTTCACGCTCGCCAACGGCTTCACCTACGTCGAAGCCTGGCGCGCGCGCGGCATGCAGGTGGACGAGTTCGCGCCGAACTTCTCCTTCTTCTTCAGCAACGGCCTCGACGCGGAGTACAGCGTGATCGGGCGCGTGGCGCGCCGCATCTGGGCGATCGCGATGCGCGACCTGTACGGCGCTTCCGAGCGCAGCCAGAAGCTCAAGTACCACATCCAGACCTCGGGTCGCTCGCTGCACGCGCAGGAGATGGCCTTCAACGACATCCGCACCACGCTCCAGGCGCTCACGGCGATCCAGGATCACTGCAACAGCCTGCACACCAATGCCTACGACGAGGCCGTGACCACGCCGACCGAGGAATCGGTGCGGCGGGCGCTGGCGATCCAGCTGATCATTCAGCGCGAGTTCGGCATCGCGCGCAACGAGAACGCCTTGCAGGGCTCCTACGCGATCGAGTGGCTCACCGACCGTGTGGAGGAGGCCGTGCTCGAGGAGTTCGACCGGCTCTCCGAGCGGGGCGGGGTGCTCGGTGCGATGGAGACGCACTATCAGCGCGGCCGCATCCAGGACGAGAGCCTGCGCTACGAGGCGAAGAAGCACTCCGGTGAGCTGCCGATCGTGGGGGTCAACACCTTCGAGGGCACCGGCGGCGCGCCGGGGCTGCGGCCGCTGGCGTTGATGCGCGCCGGCGAGGACGAGAAGCGTCAACAGCTACATGCGCTGCGTGCCTTCCAGGCGCGCGAACGAGCGACGGCGGGCCCCGCGCTGGCGCGGCTGCAACAGGTGGCGCGCAGCGGGGGCAACGTCTTCGACGAGCTGATGGACTGCGTGAAGTCTGCGAGCCTCGGCCAGATCACCGAGGCTTTGTTCGAGGTGGGCGGTCGCTATCGTCGATCGCTCTAGCGGCGGGAGTGTCGGAATGGCCGATCTGAAGCGATATGGCGAGCTGGCAAAGAAGGAGCTCGGGGGAAGGGAGCTCGAGAGCCTGGTGCGCCTCTCGCCCGACGGGCTTCGGATCGAGCCGCTCTACACGGCCGCCGACCTCGAGGGCCTCGCGCTGACGGACACCCTACCCGGGCTGTTCCCGTTCCTGCGCGGCCCGCGCGCCACGATGTACGCGAACCGCCCGTGGACGCTGCGCCAGTACGCGGGCTTCTCGACCGCCGAGGAGTCGAACGCGTTCTATCGCGCGAATCTCGCGGCCGGTCAGCAGGGCCTCTCGGTCGCCTTCGACCTCGCTACGCACCGCGGCTACGACTCCGATCACCCGCGCGTGACGGGCGACGTCGGCAAGGCCGGCGTGGCGATCGACTCCGTCGAAGACATGAAGCTGCTCTTCCACGAGATCCCGCTCGAGCGCGTGACCGTGTCGATGACGATGAACGGCGCGGTGCTGCCGGTGCTGGCGTGTTTCATCGTGGCGGGCGAGGAGCAGGGCGTCGCGCGCGAGAAGCTCGCCGGGACCATCCAGAACGACATCCTCAAGGAGTTCATGGTCCGCAACACCTACATCTACCCGCCCGAGCCCAGCATGCGGATCGTGGCCGACATCATCGAGTACGCGGCGAAGCACATGCCGAAGTTCAACTCGATCTCGATCTCGGGCTACCACATGCAGGAGGCGGGCGCGACGACGGTGCAGGAGCTCGCCTTCACCATCGCCGACGGCCTCGAGTACGTGCGCGCGGCGCGCTCGAAGGGCCTCGACGTAGACGCCTTCGCGGGACAGCTGTCCTTCTTCTGGTGCATCGGCATGAACTTCTATCTCGAGATCGCGAAGCTGCGCGCGGGTCGCCGTATCTGGGCGGAGCGCATGCAGCAGGAGTTCGCGCCGAAGCGCGCCGAGTCGCTGATGCTGCGCACGCACTGCCAGACCTCGGGCGCGAGCCTCACCGAGCAGGATCCGATGAACAACATCGTCCGCACCACCGTCGAGGCGATGGCGGCGGTGTTCGGCGGCACCCAGTCCCTCCACACGAACGGCTACGACGAGGCCGTCAGCCTGCCCACCGACGCGGCCGCGCGCGTCGCGCGCAACACGCAGCTGATCCTCCAGGAAGAGTCCGGCATCACGGCGGTTGTGGATCCGTGGGGCGGCTCGTACTTCATGGAGCGCCTCACGGAGAGCGTGTATCGGGCGGCGCAGGAGCTGATCGCCGAGGTCGAGGAGCTCGGCGGCATGACGCGGGCGATCCAGGCGGGCATGCCGAAGCTGCGCATCGAGGAGGCCGCCGCGCGCAGGCAGGCCCGCGTCGATAGCGGCGAGGACGTGATCGTCGGTGTCAACAAGTACCGGCTGGCCGAAGAGACGCCGCTCGAGGTGCGCGAGATCGACAACAGCGCGGTGCGCGATGCGCAGATCCGGCGCCTCGTGCAGATCCGGAAGCAGCGGGATGCGGGCGCCGTGGAGAAGGCACTGGCGCGTCTCGAGGAGCTCGCCGCTACGGGTCGGGGCAACCTGCTCGAGGCCGCGATCGAGGCGGCCCGCGCCCGCGCCTCGCTGGGCGAGATTTCCTTCGCGCTCGAGAAGGTCTATACGCGTCATCGCGCGGAGGTGCGCTCGGTGTCCGGTGTCTACGGCGGCAGCTATCGGGGCGACGACGAGTTCGAGGCCGCGCAGCGCGAGGTCGAGGCCTTCGCGCAGCAGGAGGGTCGCCGCCCGCGCATGCTGGTGGTGAAGCTCGGTCAGGATGGGCACGACCGCGGCCTCAAGGTGATCGCCACCGCCTTCGCCGACCTCGGCTTCGACGTGGACCTGGGACCCCTGTTCCAGACGCCCGACGAGGCCGCGCAGCAGGCGCTCGACGCCGACGTGCACGTCATCGGGGTCTCGAGTCAGGCGGGGGGGCACCGCACGCTGGTGCCCGAGCTGGTCGCCGCGCTGCGGGCGAAGGGTGCGCCAGAGATCGCCGTCGTGGTGGGGGGCATCGTGCCGCCCCAGGACTACACGTTCCTGCGCGAGCATGGCGTGGCGGGCATCTTCGGGCCGGGCACCGCGATCCCGAAGGCGGCGCGCGAGGTGCTCCAGGTGGTGCGGAATCGGCGCGGATGAGCGCAGCCTTGGCGCATGCGCCGGTCACGGCCGCGGAGTTCATGGCCGCGATCCGAGCGGGGGATCGCCGTGCGCTCGCGCGCGCCATCACACTGATCGAAAGCACGCGCGCCGACCGGCAGGCGCTCGGTCAGGAGATCCTCGAGGGACTCGTCGCCGCCATGGGCGGGGCCGTGCGCGTCGGCCTGACCGGGCCGCCCGGGGTGGGGAAGTCCACCTTCGTCGAAGCGCTGGGCCTGCATCTGCTCGGCCTCGGGCAACGCGTTGCGGTCCTGGCGGTCGATCCGACCAGCCCGGTCACGGGCGGGAGCATCCTCGGCGACAAGACGCGCATGGAGCGGCTGGCCCAGGAAGAGCGTGCGTTCATCCGGCCTTCGCCGTCCGGCGGTGCGCTCGGCGGCGTCGCGCATCGCACGCGCGAGGCGATGCTGCTGTGCGAAGCGGCCGGCTTCGACGTCGTGATCGTGGAGACGGTCGGGATCGGGCAGTCGGAGGTGTCGGTCCGCTCCCTGGTCGACTTCTTCGGGGTGCTGCTGCAGCCCGGGGCGGGCGACGAGCTCCAGGGGCTGAAGCGCGGCGTGCTCGAGCTCGCCGACGCGCTGGTGGTCAACAAGGCCGACGGCGAGCAGAAGGCGCTCGCCGAGCGGACGCGCGGCGATCACGCGAGCGCGCTGGAGCTGCTCCGGCCCCTGTCGGCCGCGTGGCGGCCGCGGGTGCTCACCGCAAGCGCGCGCAGCGGCGAAGGCATCGCCGCGTTCTGGGAGACAGCGCTTGCCCACCGGGCCGCCCTGTCCGCGGCCGGCGAGCTTTCGCGCCGCCGGCGCAGTCAGGCGCGGGACTGGATGTGGGCGCTGGTCGAAGAGGGCCTCTCGCAGGGCTTCCGGGCCCATCCGGAAGTCGCAGCTCGCGTCGATTCGCTCGAGGCGGAAGTGGAGGCGCTGCGGACGACACCTGCCGCCGCGGCACGCGCGCTACTCGCCGCGTTCGAGGAGCGCTGAGCCCCGCGGGGAACGCCCTGCGCCAGCAAGCGGCAGCTCCTCAACGAAGCGGGGTGGCGGGGTGACGCTGATGGTGAAGCACGACCCTGCGCCAGCAAGGGGCAGCTCCTCAACGAAGCGGATCCTTCTGCCGAAGAGATCCCCGGGCCCGCCCGCGCGAGCTCGAGAGGCGAGTCGATGGTTCAGATCAACATGGCCGGCCGTGAGATCGTGCTGAAGCTCGTCTACTACGGGCCGGCGCTCTCGGGTAAGACCACCAACCTGCAGAAGCTGCACGAGATGCTCGCGCCCGATGCGCGCGGCAAGATGGTCACTCTCGACACTGCCGACGACCGCACGCTCTACTTCGACTTCCTGCCCGTCGAGTTCGGCACGCAGAGCGGCTTCGCGGTGAAGCTCAAGCTCTTCACGGTGCCGGGCCAGGTGATGCACCGCTCGACCCGGAAGGTGGTGTTGGCGGGCGCCGACGGCGTTGCGTTCATCGCCGACTCTCAGCGTGCGTCGGCCAGTGCGAACCAGTACTCGTGGCGCGACATGGAAGCGAACCTGAAGGCCAACGGGATCGACTTCGCGGCCATGCCGAAGGTCGTCCAGTTCAACAAACGCGACCTGCCGGATGTGAAGCCACTCGAGGAGATCAAGGCGGCGTGGGGCGACATCCCGACCTACCCGGCCGTGGCGAGCACCGGCAACGGTGTGCTCGAGACGCTGCGCGAGCTGTTGCGGCGCACCTACCGTGCGCTCGACCAGAAGCATCAGTTCGAGGCGAAGTTCGGCGTCTCCGAGGACGACTTCCTGAAGGGCGTCTTCCAGAACTTCCGCGGCTGACCCCCGAGCCGGGGCTCCGAGGCAAGCGCGGGTCCAGCGCGCGCACGCACGGAGCGAGCGAAGGAAGAAGCTCGGAAGTCCGCGTCTCCTCGACGCTTTCGAGTGCATCTCGTTTGACACACCGGGCCCGAGCCGATAGCGTCGGCCGGGTTGTCACCGCTCCCCCAACCCCTCCCGCTCTGCTCGAGAAAGGCCCGCCACCACGCGGTGCCGCTCGGGGCGCCCGAACCGCGACGCCCCGCATGAAGGACCCGCGGCAGTCGCGAACGGCGCGTGCCGGCGCAGCCGGCCAGCGCGCGCTGGTTGCCTCCGACGTCGTCGCCCCGATCGAGGAGGCGCTCGCTGAGATCCGCGCCGGCCGCATGATCGTGTTGGTCGACGACGAGGATCGCGAGAACGAGGGCGATCTGTGCATGGCGGCCGAGCTGGTCACGCCGGAAGCGATCAACTTCATGGCGCGCTTCGGCCGCGGCCTGATCTGCCTCCCGTTGTGCGAGGAGCAGATCGATCGGCTGCGCCTCGGCATGATGGTGCCCGACGCCGAGAACTCGTCGGGCTTCGGCACGGCGTTCACCGTCTCGATCGAGGCGCGCGAGGGCGTGACGACCGGCATCTCGGCGCACGATCGGGCGCACACGATCCTGACCGCGATCCGCGAGGACGCGCGCCCGCAGGACATCGTCCGGCCGGGCCACGTCTTTCCGTTGCGGGCGCGCACCGGGGGCGTGCTGCGCCGGGCGGGCCAGACGGAAGGCTCGGTGGATCTCGCGCGGATGGCCGGCCTCGAACCCGCCGGCGTGATCTGCGAGATCATGAACGATGACGGCAGCATGGCGCGCATGCCCGATCTGGTGGGCTTCGCACGCGAACACCGGCTCAAGATCGTGACGATTGCCGACCTGATCGAGTACCGCCTGCGCAACGAGAAGCTCGTGCGCCGCGCCGGCGATGCCGTGCTGCCGACGCGCGAGGGCGGCGAGTTCCGTTCGATCGTCTACGAGAACGGCATCGATCACATCGATCACATCGCGCTGGTGAAGGGCGAGATCCACGAGGACGACGAGGTGCTGGTGCGCGTGCACAGCGAGTGCCTCACTGGCGATGCCTTCGGCTCGCTGCGCTGCGACTGCGGCGAGCAGCTGCAGGCGGCCATGCGCATGATCGAAGGCGCAGGCAAGGGCGTGCTCCTGTACATGCGGCAGGAGGGCCGGGGGATCGGCCTCAAGAACAAGATCCGCGCCTACGGCCTCCAGGACGAGGAGGGTCTGGACACGGTCCAGGCCAACGAGCGACTCGGCTTCGCGGCCGACCTGCGCGACTACGGCGTCGGCGCGCAGATCCTGCACGACCTCGGCGTTCGCAAGATGCGCATCATCACGAACAACCCGGGCAAGCGCGCCGGCATCGAGGGCTATGGGCTCACGATCGTCGAGCGTGTGCCGCTCGAGATCCAACCCAACGAGAAGAACCTCGAGTATCTCCGCACCAAGAAGGAGAAGCTCGGTCATGTTCTTCACCTGATGAGCTAGGAGCGGAGATGTTCGATTCGGTCGACGACGTCGTTCTGCAGCTGGGCCGGCAGGGCTACATCTGCGGCAAGAACATCGGGACGGTCGTGTACCTCGCGAGCGTGCTCGAGAAGCCCGTGCTGGTGGAAGGCCCGGCCGGGGTCGGCAAGACGGAGCTCGCCAAGGTCGTGGCCAAGGCCAGTGGCCGTCCGCTCATCCGCTTGCAGTGCTACGAGGGTCTCGACGAGGCCAAGGCGCTCTACGAGTGGGAGTACTCGAAGCAGCTGCTCTACACGCAGATCCTGAAGGAGAAGTTCGCGGAGGCGATGAGCGGCACGACGACGCTCAAGGACGCCGCCGAGCGGGTAGGGCGCGAGGACAGCGTGTTCTTCTCCGAGCGCTTCATCGTGCCGAGGCCGCTGCTGCGGGCGATCCAATCGCCCGACCCCTCGCTGCTGCTGATCGACGAGGTGGACAAGTCGGATCCCGAGTTCGAGGCCTTCTTGCTGGAGATCCTGTCCGATTTCCAGGTGACGGTGCCGGAGGTCGGCACGCTCGAGGCGAAGCACAAGCCGCTGGTCTTCCTCACCTCGAACGACGCGCGCGAGATGAGCGACGCGCTGAAGCGCCGTTGCCTGCATCTGTACATCGACTTCCCGGATACCGAGCTCGAAGTGAGGATCCTCGGCACCAAGGTGCCGGGCGTCGAGGAGCGGCTGGCGGAAGACCTGGTCGGCATGATGCAGCGCCTCCGCAAGCTCGATCTCAAGAAGACGCCTTCGATCAGCGAGACCCTCGACTGGGCGCGGGCGCTGCTGGCGCTCAACGCCAAGCAGCTCGACGAGGGCCTCGTGCGCGACACGCTCAACGTCATCCTCAAGTACGAGGGCGACATCAAGAAGGCGCAGGGCGAGCTGGGCAAGCTGCTGGTGAAGCGGGTGGAAGAGCCTGCCGCCGCGGGCGCGGCCACGCCGCCGCCCGCGCCCGCCAAGAGGGGCGTTCTCCACTAGCGCGAGCGAGGGGCCGTGCAGCGCAAGATCGTCGAGTTCACCAACCTGCTCCGGAAGAGCGGGATCCGTGTGTCGATGGCAGAGTCGATCGACGCCTTCAGCGCGCTCGACGAACTTTCGCTCGAGGACCGCGCGATCTTTCAGGACGCGCTCCGCACCACCATGGTGAAGCGCTCGGAGGACATCCCCGGCTTCGATCAGCTCTTCGACCTGTACTGGTCGGCGTTCTACGACAACCTGCGCGGCGCCTTCGACCAGGCCGTCGGCTCGATGGGCGGCGAGTTCGACCTCGAGCAGATGCTGAAGGCCATCCAGCAGGGGCTCCAGGGCCTGCAGGGCCCGGCGCAGGAGATGGACCTCTCCGAGCTGGCCAAGGCGCTGCTCACGCAGGACCTCTCGCAGCTCGAACAGTTGATCCGGCAGGCCGCGCAGGGCGCCGGCACCGAGCGCATCGAGAACATGCTCCAGATCGGCTTCTTCACGCGCCGCACCCTGGAGCAGATGGACGCGGATGGCGCAGGCAAACAGCTGCGCGACCTGGCGCGGCAGCTGCGCGAATCGGGCATGCCCGACGCGCAGGTGGATGCCCTGCTCGACCTGATCGACAAGTTTCTGGAGGCGCTGCGCCAGGCCGTCCGGAACTACACCGAGCGCGAGCTGCAGCAGCGCAACTTCGACTACATGGAGAAGTTCCGGCGCGAGAGCCTGCTGGAGAAGAGCTTCTACAACCTGACCGAGGACGAGATCCGCAAGATGCGGGAGGTGGTGGCCCGCCTCGCGCAGCGCATCAAGAACGTGCTCTCGATCCGGCGCCGGCGCCTCAAGCGCGGCAAGCTCGATCTGCACACCATGCTGCGGCGCAATGCCGGCCACGGCGGCGTTCCCTTCGAGCTGATCTTCAAGCAGCGCCGCAAGGATCGTCCGAAGCTGGTGATCCTGTGTGACGTTTCCTCCTCGGTCGCGAACGTGTCGCTCTTCATGCTCCAGTTCATGTACAGCCTGCAGGAGTGCTTCACGAAGATTCGTTCCTTCGTCTTCGTGGCAGAGCTCGGCGAGGTCACACCGCTCTTCAAGGAGCGCGACATCAGCCTGGCGATCGAC
>Ga0247727_10011314_pt1 | contig 15602 bp, 14 predicted proteins | sample WisWelCaveWW1625_FD_202498 | JGI IMG/M metagenome (GOLD analysis project Ga0247727, IMG submission 202498) | Biofilm microbial communities from Wishing Well Cave, Virginia, United States - WW16-25 | ecosystem: Environmental > Aquatic > Deep subsurface > Groundwater > Cave microbial mat | place...
CGCGCGCCCGGTCCACCGCGCCGCGGAGCGCCACCGACCCCTCCGCCGTGCCGTCCACGGCCGCCGTCGCGTGGCGCTCGAAGTCGTCCTCGCCCGGGGGCGTGTTCTCGGTCTCCAGGATGGCCTTGTCGAAGAGCCCGGCCAGCAGGTCGAACCGCGCCCCCCGCTCCCGCGCCTCCTCCTCGGCCAGCGCGAGGTAGCGGCTCCCGGCGACGTCCCGGAAGAAGTCGCTCTTGCGGTCCGCCCCGACGGCGAAGAGCGCCGCCGATTCGCCCCGCATGCGCTCCAGGATCCGGTCGAGGGTTCGCCGGACGCCGTTCTCGCCGGCGCCGGGGAGCCCGCGGAGGATCCCGTGGAAGACCCCGAGCATGCCGAGGTACTGCTCCTCCCGGAACCGCAGCCCCAGGGCGGCGAGCCAGGCGTCCCGGCGCGCCGCGTCCACGCCGGCCCGGTCGAGCTCCGCCGCGAGGAGGTGGAAGCGGGCGTCGATGAGGGCCTCCGCCAGCGCCACCCCGCAGGCCACGTCGTAGTTGCTCCGGCTGTTGGTGATCCCGCGGCCGACGATCCCGGCCCCCTCGTCGAGGACGACGGCCTTGGTCGTCGTCGAGCCCAGGTCGATGCCGACGCAGACCCTCACGGGGCCCCTCCCCCGGAGCGACTCTGCTCGATCATCTGGAACCAGGACTCGAGCCGGTTCCTGATGTTGGCGGCGGAGAAGTAGCGCGGGTCCACGAGGTCGCTCTCGATGAACCCCGCGGGCTTCCCGGTCCGCTTCTCCACCTCCCGGAGCATGAGGAGCTGCCCCGCGCTGAAGGAGTTGCAGGACTTCACGGAGTTCACCAGCAGCCCGTCCGCCTGGTACTCCCGGACGTACTTCGCGAGCAGGTCCACCCGCGAGGGGAGGTTGAGGTTCGTGTAGCACCCCATGCAGTACTCGGCCAGGGTCTCGAGCGGCCGGGACGGGTCGTGGCGGAACCCCTGGTCGTAGACGCCGCCCACCTTGGTGTAGGTGGAGGCGACGACGACGGCGCCCTCGTCGGAGAACATCTTCCAGAACTCGCGGAACGAGGTCCAGTTGGGGGGCCCCTCGACGACGACGCGGTAGCGCTCCTCGCCCATGTCCCCGTCCGGGGTGACGGGGCCCTTCCCCTCGCGCAGGCGCTCCTCGACCTCCTCCCGCAGCTCGCGGTAGTACTGCACGGCCTCCTCGGTGCCGCGGAAGGCGCTGAAGATGGGCCCGATGTAGTAGACCCCCCCGAAGTAGGCGTCGATGGGCGAGGGGCGGAGCTTCGCCGATTCCAGCACCGCCACAAGGTCGTCCTCGGCCCGGGCCGAGCGCGCGAGGTGCTCCCGGAGGAGGTCCTCGTCGTAGGCCTTCCCCGTGGCCTCCTCGAGCGCCGGGATCACCTTGCCGCGGATCTGGTCCACGACGTAGCGGCGCATGGAGTCCGTGACGACGCCGTCCCCCTGGTAGGGGACGTGGAGCATCACCACGGGGCACCGGTACTCCTCGCGGAGGAGCTCGAACCACTTGAGGAAGGTGAAGCAGCCCGTGTAGGAGAGGAGGAGCAGGTCGGGGTCGGGGAGCCGCTCGCCGGTGGGTCCGATGTTCCCCGAGCGCTTCATCCCGATGTCGCACTTGACGTAGGTGCAGACGTCCTCGCTGTGCCCGTCCTTCTCCGCGACGGCGATGTAGTCCCGGGACTTCCCGCGCATCCCGGACTGCAGCGCGTTGATCTCCGGGAGCACCGGGAGCGCCCCGAAGTTGCGCACCAGCTCCGTCAGGTTCCCCGGGACGTAGGTGTAGACCGCCCTCTCGCCGGTCTCCGGGGCCCGGGCGAGGCGGGAGAAGTGCTCGGCGATCATCGCCTTCTGGCGCCGCTGGCTGCGGTCCTTGGCGGCGGCGGTCCCGGCCATGGTCACGCTCCGCTCCAGAGCTTGATGGAGTCCGCGAAGGTCCCCGCCTGCTCGCGGATCACCTGGAACTGCCCGTTGTTCTCGGCGTACTTGAAGGAGGTCCAGGGGACGCCGGCCTTCTCCACGGCCGCCACGGCCATGGGCTGGTCGAGCAGCGCCGGGTCGCAGAAGGAGGCGGCGGCGAAGAGCACCCCCTCGGCCCCGCTCTCCCGGACCCGCTCCACGAGCTCCCGCCCCTTCTCGTCCCGGTCGATGTAGCGCGTCGGGTGGGCCATGGAGTCCCGGAGGAAGGAGTTCACGAGGCTCTCCAGGGGATCCCCGTCGAGGGCGACGTCCCCCTTCACCCACCGGTGCACCTGGAGGAGGTCGTCGTCCACGATGTAGCAGCCCGACCGCTCCAGCGTCCGCAGGAGGCCCAGCGGGGGCTGCTCGCAGAAGGAGCCGACGAGGAGGACCCGCGCCTGGTCCAGCGGCCGGCGCTCCGCGTCGGCCAGCACCGCCTCGCGGTACTCGTCGAGCATCGCGCTGTGCTCCTCGACCGGGAGGACGAGGCCCGCGCGGAGGACGAGGTACAGCTCGTGCGTCGGGACCCGCCAGGGCTCGTCGATCCGGAGTCGGTAGAGGTCCCGGACGCGCCTCCGGTTCTCGTTGTAGAGCCGGATCGACTCGCGCAGCGACGGCGCCTGCAGCGGCCGCGCCCCCCGCGCCTCGAGGTCCGCCGCCAGCGATTCGATCTCGTGGCGCCAGAACCGCCCGCCGACCTCGGGGTCGAAGTCCTGGGGCACGTCGAGGTAGCGGACGAGCTTCCCCGGGAAGAGCATCTTCCACATGCCGGAGAGGTTGCGGATGACGTCGCAGATGGCCGGGAAGAGCATCCCGTCGAGCGCGTCGAGGCCCCCGTTGAGCCCGAGCTCCACCGTGCTCCGCGGGATGTGGCAGATGTAGGACTGGTAGTAGGCGTCGCCGCGGATGATCTCCATCTCACCGCCGCCCACGATCCCCACGGGGAGGACGCCCTGGGCGTGGAGGACCTCGCGGGGGACGTAGACGGGCATGTAGCCCACCGCGAGCCCCCCGGTCCCCTCCTTCCAGGCCCGCACCGGGCCCAGGCGCAGGTCCTGGACCAGCGCCTCGGCCCGGGCCACGACCTCCGCGGTGGCGGCGCCGCTCACGAGGGGATCTCCAGCCCGCGCTCCAGCTGGACGAAGGGGCCCCCGACGAAGCCCCGGGCGCGGAAGAAGGAGAGGAAGGGGACGTCGGTGCGCCGCACCATGGTCCGGATGCGGCCCACCCCGGCGGCGCGGAAGCGGCGGCAGGCCTCCTCCAGGAGCGCCGTCGCCACGCCCTCCCGGCCGCGGGAGGGGTCCACCGCCACGGCGAAAATCCACCCGCAGGGCTCCGAGCCGAACTCGAAGGCCCGCACCTCGCCCAGCAGGTAGCCGTCGATCCTCCCCGGCTCCGCCGCCCCGGCCGCGAGCCCCACGCGGGCCTGCCCGTCCCCGGCCCGGCGGAAGTCGGCGAACACGCGCCTCCAGTACCCGGGCTTGGGGAACCCGGTGCGCAGACCGTCGATGCGGACGACCTCGGAGAGGTCGCCGTCCGCGATCTCGCGGATCCGGAGCGCGGTCCCGGGCACGGCTCAGGTGGCCTTCCCGCGGGCACGGGCCAGGACCTCGTCCTCGAGCGCCGGGCCCCAGTCCTCCCCCGCGGCGAGCCGGCGGCGCAGGAGCAGGAAGTCGGCCTCGCGGCACTCCTTGCTCCCCTCGTTGAAGGCCCGGAAGCCCGCCCGCGCCTCGGTCATCATGTTGAGGCCGAGCCAGGCGCGGTTGGTCTCGCGGTTGCGGTCCCAGTGCTGGAGCTTGTGCTTGCGGACGCTCTCCAGCGTCTTCGAGAGGCACCCGGGCATCGTGTTCGCGAGCCTCCAGACGAGATCCTCCACCGCGCGGTCGAGCAGCGAGAGGTCCACCGCGCCGCGCTTGAGCGCCTCCTTCCCCTTCTCCTTCTCGGGGCCGGACCGGAACTCCCCGTAGACCAGGTTCCCCCGCTCGTCGAGCCAGCGATCGGTGACGGCGAGCGGGTTGGGGACGAACTCCCCGTCCACCCGGAGCGCCGGGACGACGCGGGTGACGAGCCCCAGGCGGAGCGCCTTGTGCGCGCTCCAGTGCTCGCAGAGGGTGCAGGACTCCATGGCCGCCTCGACCCCGACGAAGAGGGGGAGGAAGTCGGTGCTCCCCCCGTCGGGGGCCGATCCGTGGCGCGGCCCGGCCTGCCCGAAGACCGCCAGGTCCTGGGCGACCGTGAAGTCGCAGGCCATGCCGATCTCCTGGCCCCCCGCGATGCGCATCCCGTTCACGCGGCAGACGACCGGCTTGTCGCAGTGCAGGATGGCCGTGACCATGTCGTTGAACAGCCGCATGTACTGGCGGTACTCCTCGGGCCGCCCGGCGTAGTACCCGGCGTACTCCTTGGTATTCCCGCCGGTGCAGAAGGCGCGGTCGCCGGTGCCGGTGAAGACCACGGCCACGGCGGCCCGGTCGTTGGAGGCGCGCCGCATGCCGAGGATGACGCCCTTGACCATCTCCGTCGTGTAGGAGTTGAACTGCTTCGGGTTGTCGAGGCTGATGCGGACGGCGTGCAGCCCCTCGACGATCCCCCCCGCGGGGTCGCGAAGCGGGATCTCCTCGTAGCGCACGCCGGGGTGCTCCGCCGCGGGGACGAGGTCGTGGTCCTTGAACTCGATGGCCATGGGGCTACTCCCTTCCGCCGGGGACGAGGACGACGCGCCTGGAGACCCTGTGCTCCCTGAGATCCGCGAAGGTCTCGTTCACGGAGTCCATGGGGCGCCTCTCGATGAAGGGCTCCAACGCCACCCTCCCCGAGAGGACGAGGTCCACCACCGCCGGGTAGTACTTCGGGAGGCAGCCCCAGTTGCCCTGGACCGTGGCGTCGAAGGCCATGAGGTTGGAGAGCCGCACCTCGAGCGCCGCGGTGGTGAAGCCCACGAGGGACAGGTAGGAGCCGTGGCCCACGAGGCCGAAGGCGGCCTCCTGCCCCCCCTTGGTTCCCGAGCACTCGAAGATCCGGTGGCGCCAGGTGGGGATGCCCCTCTCCTTGGCGAAGTCGCGCACGGCCTTCCGCAGTTCCTTGGGGACCAGCCGGTCGGGGCGCAGCCCCAGCGCCGTCCCGTGCTCGGCGAGGAGCGCGAGCCGCTCCTCGCTCGGGTCCAGGGCGACGACGACCGCGCCGCGGGCGGCGGCGATCTGCGCGGCGAAGCCGCCGACCCCGCCGACCCCGACGACCACGGCGAGGTCCCCCTTCTCGAGCCCGCTGCGCAGCACCGCCTGGAAGGGGGTGGAGACGGCGTCCGCGATGACGGACAGCGCCGCGAGGTCGAGCCCGGCGGCGTTCTGGTCGGGGTCGGCGAGGTCGGGCACCGGGCAGAGGCCCTCGGCGGGGACGACGAGGTGGGTGCCGAAGCCGCCGTGGACGTCGTTCCCGGGGAAGATCTGCCTGGGGCAGACCGAGCCGTGGCCGTGGTGGCAGGCGTCGCAGGCCCCGCAGGGCATGACCGCGGGGACGACGACGGCGCGGTCCCGCCAGGCCTCCGCGCCCTTTCCCGCCTTCACCACGCGCCCGCTCACCTCGTGGCCGAGCGCGAGGGGGAACGGGTGACGCGTGGGGACGCCGTCGTAGTAGAAGCCGAGGTCGGTGTGGCAGACCCCGCAGCCCGCGACCTCGACCAGCACCTGCCCCGGAGCCGGGACCTCGATCCGGGACCTCTTCACCATCGGCTCGCCGGGCTTCTCGACGACCCAGGAAGTGACGCGCATGAGGCTCCTCCCGCTGCTCCGCCGGAAATCGGAATTCCTGTTCCTGAATTCCTAAATGCTCCGAAAGGGGATCGCAAGGGGCCTTCCGCTCCGACCTTGACGGGCGTCAAGGTTGGGCGCGGAACGAGCCTGAGGCGGGTGTGACCTCGGACCGCCCGGCGACCGCGCCAGCCGCGGGGCCTCGTGCGGTCCTCCGTCGTCGCGGGGATCCCTCCCCACCGCCGGCGTCGTGGTATAGGGAGGGCGATGGTCCCCTCCCCCGCCGCAGCCGGCCTCCTCCTCGTCTCCGCAGCGCGGGACGGCCGCCGCCCCGCGTCCTTCTGGCGCTTCGCGGGGTCGCCGCCGCCTGGGGAGGGCGAGACTCCCGTGCTCGCCGTGGCGGGGCTCGGCCTCGACGGGCGGGTGTTCTCCCGCCTCGCACCGCTCTCCGCCGAGAGAGACCTGGTCCTCGTCAACCTCCCGAACGACGTCGCTCGGGGATCGCGGATGGAGGACTTCGCCGAGGAGGCGCTGGGGGCGCTCGACGCGGCGGGCCACGCGGGGCGCCGGGCGATCCTGCTCGGCTCCTCCTTCGGGGGGATGGTCGCCCTCGCGGCGGCGCTCGGGCACCCAGAGCGGACGGCGGGGCTCGTCCTCGTCGGGACCGGGGCGGGCTGGGAGACCGTCACGGCGCGGCTGCGCCTCTTCTCCCGGTTCGAGCGGCTCGTCCCCCGCCGGGTCTACCCCTCCGTGTTCACTTTCGTCATGCTCCCCCCTTCGCGGTACCCGGACCCGGAGACCCGCGAGGGCCTCCGCGTCCAGATGCTCCACCGCACCAAGGGGTTCATCGGGGCCTGCGTCGGGGCCATGCGGGGCTTCGACGCCACCTCCCGCCTCGGGGGGATCCGGACCCCCTCGCTCGTGGTCCACGGGGACGGCGACCGCGTCTTCGCGCCGCGCCACGGGGAGGCCATGGCCCGGGGAATTCCCGGCGCCACGCTTTTGCGGGTCCCCGCCTGCGGCCACCTCCCCCAGGTGAGCCACCCGGGGCCGACCGTCGAGGGCCTCCGCCGCTTTCTCGAGGGGGCGGGCCTGTGACCGCGCCGCTGCTGGTCGCCCACCGCGGGGCACCCTCCCGCGGCGCGACGGAGAACACCGTGCGCGCCTTCCGCGAGGCCGCGGCGGCGGGCGCGGACGGCGTCGAGATGGACGTCCGCGGGACGAGGGACGGCAGGGCCGTCGTCTTCCACGACGCGGAGGCGGCCCTCCCCGGGAGGCGCCGCGCCGCGGTGCGGTCCCTCTCGCTGGAGGAGCTTCGCGATCCCGCCCTCGAGGCCCACGACCGCGTGGCCTCGCTGGAGGAGACGCTCCGGGCGCTGCTGGCCCGTACCGGGGTGATCGTCGAGGTGAAGGAGCCCGGCATCGAGGAGCGCGTCTGCGCCGTCATCGCCTCGCTCAAGGCCGACCGGCGCCTCCCGTGGCTCCTCCTGGCGTCCTTCCACCCCGGGGTGCTCCGGAGGGTGAAGCGGTCCGCGCCGGGGGTCCGCCGGGCCCTCGTGGTCTCCCGGCGGGGGCCGGGCCTCGGCGGGTGGATCCGGGGCCGGTGGCCGCTGCGGGCCTGGCGGGAGAGCGGCGCCGAGGACCTGATGCCGGATCACCATCTCGTGACGCCCGCCCTCGTGGAGGCGGTGGCGGCCCGGGGCGGCCACGTCTTCGCGTGGACGGTGAACGAGCCCGAAGAGGCGCGGCGCGTCGTCGAGGCCGGGGCCGCCGGGGTGGTCACCGACGACCTGGCGGGCGTGGGCTCCTCGGTACGGACGGGCGGCGAGGGAGGCTGATCGGCGCTCGCGGCCCGGGGCCCTACTCCCGGTCGCGCGCCTTCTTCGAGCGGAGGACGGGAGCGGGAGGGGCCATGGCCGGTGCGGAGGGGGGCGCGGCGGCCGGGGCGGCGCCGGGGACCGAGGCCGGGGGCACCGGCGCGCCGGCGGCGGCGTTGCTGTACTCGAACTCGGTCTGGCCCAGGCGGAGGCGGTCGCCGGGCTGGAGGAGGCGCTTCTTGATGCGCTGGGTATTGACGTAGGTTCCGTTGCGGCTCTCCAGGTCCTCCACGATCCACCCGGTGGCCTGGAGGTAGATGCGGCAGTGCTCGCGGCTCACCTTGGTGTCCAGCAGGCTGATCCAGAGCCCGGGGAGGCGGCCGAGCTTCACCTCGCCGCCCTCGGGGAACGAGTACTCTTTCCCCGGCTCCGGCCCGGCCCTCATGAGAAGTCTCGGCACCTCGCGTCCTCCTGGCCCGCCTTCCGGGGGATTCTACCGTCCCATCCCCGGGGGTCCAGCCCCGCTCACACCTCGACCGCGCCCCCCGCGGCGTCGCGCTCCCGCTCCCCCGCGATGCGATCGAGGACGGACTGGTCCACGTCCCGGGTGGGGTACTCCCCGTCCATGCAGGCCGAGCAGAAGCGCCGGATGGAGGGGTTCCCCTCGCGGACCGCGCGGACCATGCCCTCCATGGTCTGGTAGGTGAGCGTGTCGGCGCCGATGGCCTCGCGGATCTCCTCCTCCGGGAGGCGCCCCGCGATGAAGTCCCGCCGGGTCTGCATGTCGATGCCGTAGACGCAGGGGTGGCGGAGCGGCGGGCAGGAGGAGGCGAAGTGGACCTCCTTCGCCCCGTTCTCGCGCAGGAGCGAGACGATCTGGCGGCTCGTCGTCCCCCGCACGATGCTGTCGTCCACCACCAGCACCCGCTTTCCCTCGATCTCGATGGGGACGGGGGAGAGCTTGCGGCGGACCGATTTCGAGCGCGCCTCCGGGCCCGGCATGATGAAGGTGCGCCCCACGTAGCGGTTCTTGAGCAGCCCCTCGCGGCACTTCTTCCCGAGGCGGAAGGCCATCTCCTGCGCCGCGGGCCGCGAGGAGTCGGGCACGGGGATGACGACGTCCACCTTCGCGTTGGGGTGCCTCCGCTGGAACTCCTTTGCCAGCTCCTCGCCCAGCCGCAGGCGCGCCTTGTACACGGAGATGTCGTCGATCCGGGAGTCCGGGCGGGAGAAGTAGATGTACTCGAACACGCAGGGGTGGTGGTTCCCGGGCGCCACCTGCCGGGCCTCCAGCCGCCCGTCCGGGTGGACGAGGACCGCCTCCCCGGCGGCGAGGTCGCGGACGACGCGGAACCCGGATGCCGTGAGGGCGCAGGACTCGGAGACGAACATGCGCGTGGGGAAGGGGTCCCCGGGGTCGGACCGCTCGCCGTAGACGAGCGGCCTGATCCCGAAGGGTTCCCGGAAGGCGACGAGCCCCAGGCCCGCCACGCAGGCCACCACCGAGTAGGAGCCGCGGCACCGCTCGAAGACCCCCGCCACGGAGCGGAAGACCGCCTCCGCGAAGGGCTCCTTCGTCCGCCGGGACATCTCCTCGGCGAAGACGTGCAGGATGACCTCGGCGTCGCAGTCCGAGCCCACGTAGCGGCGGTCCTCGTCGCGCAGCTCCTTCCGGAGCGGCTCGAAGTTCGTCAGGTTCCCGTTGTGGGCGAGCGCGATCCCGTGGGGCGCGTCCACGCGGAATGGCTGGGCGTCCTCGGGCCCGCCGCACCCCACCGTCGGGTAGCGCACGTGGCCGATCCCCCACCGCCCCGAGAACCTCTTCCCCCGGGACGCCACCGCCTTCAGGACGTCCTCCACCATCCCCTCGTCCTTGTGGAGGTGGAGCGCGCGGCCGTCGCAGATCGCCACCCCCGCCGCGTCCTGCCCGCGGTGCTGGAGGTTGAACAGCCCCGTCCCGAGGTCCGGGAGGACGTCGCGGGGGCCGAGCACGCCGATGACGCCGCACACGGGGGACAGCGTACCGCACACGACCCCGATCCCCCGATTTCGCGCGAAAGGGTGGTCTCCGCTTTCATCCATTCCACTCGAAGGGGCCCGAATCCCCCGGGATCGGGTAGGATCATCCCCACACACGCACAGGAGATCCACCCATGATCCGTATCGATCCCGAACGCAGGATGATGAGCGAGTTCCGCAGCCTCGCGCTGGACCTGAAGGCCCGCATGGCCTCCATCGACCTGGCCCGCATCGCCAAGCCGGGGTACTTCAGCCGGTCCCTCGTCGAGGCGGTCCGGAACCTCGGCAAGGTCGCCCTGCAGGAGCGCGGGGGCACCATGGACGACAGCCCGAGCACCGGCAACGCCCAGCAGGTCGGTGACGAGATGCAGGCCTCCTGCTCCCGGGTCGTGACCCTCTCCGGGAAGCTCGCCCGCGGCCGGCGCCGGGCCGACGCCCTCGTGATGGCGGGCGTCGCCGTCCGCGAGGCCATGACGGAGTAGCGCGCCGCCGGGGGCGGGCCGCGGCTCAGGCCGGCTTCGTCTCCCGGACCGCGGCGGCCGCCCAGGCCAGCAGCATCTCCGTCTGCCTCGCGAAGTCCTGCTCCTCGACCCCGAGCGGGGTCTTGAAGAACGGCGCGAGCCAGGGCAGGCTCCCCCGCTCGCCGCGGCGGTGCGCGAGGTCCGCCAGGCGCGCGAGGTCGAGCACGAGCGGCGCCGCCAGCGCCGAATCGCACCCCTGCCAGGTGAAGGTGAGGGACATCCGGGCGCCGAGGAAGCCGCGGAAGTGGACGAAGTCCATGGCGGTCTTCCAGTCGTCGAGCGAGGGGACGTAGTCGATGCGCACCCGGGTGTGGGTCTCGGGATCGCGGAGGATGCGCCGGAGCGCCCCGTCCTTGTCCGCGACCTTCCCGCGGCGGGCCGCCGGGTCGTCGAGCACGAGCCCGTCCCGGTTGCCCAGCATGTTGTAGCCCTCCCAGGAGAGGACCCGGAGGCGCCGGGCGACGAACATGGGGGCGAGCACGGTCTTGAGCAGCGTCTCCCCCGTCTTCCCGTCCCGCCCCATGACGGGGACGCCCCTCTCCAGGGCCCGCTCCAGCACCGCCGGGACGCCGCAGCCGGGCGAGGGGGTGAAGTTGACGCAGGGCATCCCCTCCTCGACGGCGGCCCAGGCGTAGAGGACCGAGGCCGGGACGCGCTCGGCGGACCCGGACCGGAGCGCCCGCGCGAAGGCCGCCGCGGAGCGGGTGCAGGCGGGGAGCGGGCCGTTCGCGGGCTCCGTCGACGCCACGTTCACGACGACCACCCCGTCGAGGCCGCGGCGGCGGCGGAAGGAGCGGAGGTCCGCCCGGATCCGCGCCACGGCGGCCGCGGCGGTGCCCGGCCCCCGGCGCGCGGAGGAAGAGGCCTCGTCCCGGACGGAGGGCCCGGCCCCGCGCAGGATCCCCGGGCGCACCTCGGCGTCGTACCGGGCGAGGTCCCGGCCGAGGCGGCGGCGCAGCCCCTCGGGGAAGAGCCCGTTCCGGCGGTCGAAATCCCCCAGCGCCTCGGCCGCACGGGCGGCGCGGACCTCGTGCCCCCCGAAGACGAGGTCCCCGACCTGCGCGAGGTCGAGCCCGGCGAACTCCGGGCCCGCGGTCACCAGCCCCGCCTCGTCGGGGAGGAGGCCCCGCACGAGCGCGCGGGCGCCCGCCACGGCGCAGAGCGCCACGTTCCCGTGGGCGCCGACGAGCCAGATTCCCATTCTGCGCCTTCTTGCACGCATCGAGCGGGGTCTCACTCCTTGGCCGTGAGGAAGTACTTCCGGACCGCCTCCCGGGCCCGGAGCGGCACCGATCCCGCCCGGAGGACGGCGCCGTTGCCGGATCTCCCGCCGTCACCGGAATCCGCTTCCCCGCCACCGGTGACGCCAGTGACGGCAGGGACCGTGACGGCAGCCGCTGAGGCGTAGATTGCCTCCACCGCCCTTCGCACCGCCGCGGCCGCCGCCTCCCTGTCGCCGCGCCCGAGCGCCTCCCGGGCCTCGCGGAGCGCCCGGGCCGCCTCCTCCGAGCGCGCCTCCTGGGCCTCCTTCTCCAGCGCCTCCAGGAACGGACGGGCGTCCTCGGCCGTGGGGAACCGAACGAGACTCCGCGCCGCCTCCGCGGCCGCCTTCCTCCTCGGGTCCGGGAGCTCCGCCGCGGCGAGACCCGCGCCGCCCGGCCCGGGGCGGGAAGGTCCGGCGACGCCCGCGACCCCCGCGGCCGCGGGCGGCACGGCCGTCGGCTCCGGGGGGGAGGCCGGCGGAGCGGACGGGAGGAGGGCCAGACCCGCCGTCAGCGCGGCCGCCAGCACCAGAGGGAGGAGGGCCGCGGGCGGCCGCAGCGCCAGCGCCCGCTCCGCCGCCCCGTCCCGGGCCCGGTCCATCGCCCCCCGGGCCGCCCAGGCGGCGAGAGCAGGGTCGCGCCCGGCGGTCTCCAGCACGGTGACGAACCGCTCCCCCGCCCCGAGCGCCCGGTCGAGGTGGAGCGCCGCCCCCTCCGCCCCGGCGTAGGACCGCGCCGTCCGCGCGAGGCCGGCGAGGAAGGCGAGCGCGGCCGTTGCGGCGAGGAACCCGGCGGGGAGGTCGGCCCGGCCCGCGGCCCGGGAGACGGCCAGCACCGCCGCAGCCACGAGGAGGAGGACCGCCGCGGGGCCCGCGAAGCCCTCGAGGACCGCCGCGGCCCGCAGCCTGCCGCGCGCCCGCGCCACGAGGGTGAGCACGGCGTCGGGGCTACTTCCCTCCACCGTCGTCCCCCCCGCCCTCGTCCACCTTCCCCGGGTCCGCCGCGTCCCAGGTCCGCGTCGGCGGGATCGGTGCGGCGCTGAAGGTCACCCGCACCCTCGTCCCCTCGGGGGGGATGCGCGGCCCGCAGGGCACGAAGATCTGGTCGTCGGCGGCGCGGGAGTCGGAGAGGTCCACCACGCAGGTCGCCACGGAGTAGCAGGCCACCGCGTCCCCGGTGAGGTCGGGCACGTAGCCCTCCCCCTGGGGATCGAAGAAGGAGCCGACGTAGACGAACTTCCCCTCTTCCATGGAGCGGTTCCTCTCGCGGTCCCAGAGGAGGTCCTCGGCGCGCACGCGCACGGTCGTCCCCTCCTCCTCCCATTCCACGGAGATGTGGACGGGGGTCCCCGTCGAGGGGAGGGTCCGGCCGCCGGGGAGGATCTGGAGCGGGGTCCCGGGCTTGAGGCCGAGCGCCATGAGGCAGGAGTTGAGCGTGGCGCCGAGCCCCTCGGGAGGGCTCCCGTCCTCCCCGGGGGCCCCGGTGAGGACGAGGACCGACTCGTGGGTCTTCCCGTTCGGGAACACCGCGAGGAACTCCAGCGCCCCCTGCCGCTGGTTCACGCGGCCCGGGAACACGACCCGGTCCTCGAGCAGGGTCACCCCCTTGGCGGCGGCGCTCTTCCGCAGCGCCTCGCGCAGCTCCGGCGTGAATGCCTCCACGGACTGGGAGACGCCGAAGGGGTTGCCCGGGTCCCCGCCGAAGTTGATGCGGTCGGCCAGCTCCTTCACCTGCCGCTCCACCGCCGAGACACCCGTCGCGAGGACCTCGAACTCCGAGCGGAGGCCGGCGATCTCCCCGGCCGCCCTCTCCGCGGCCTTCCGCGCCTCCTCGGCGGAGCGCGCAGCGGCCTGCGCGTCCTTCTGCGCCTGCTGGGCGAAGTCCCGGGCCCGCTGGGCTTCCAGCGCGGTCTGGACCCCCAGGAGGAGGAGGACCGCCAGGAGCCCGGCCACGATCCAGGTGCCGCGGGGGGGCGGGGTCGGGCCGTCCGTCATTCGGAATCTCCCTTGCAAGGGCCGTACCCGGGAACGGAGGGACGCCCTCCCGGGATCGCGGGATTCCGCCGCCCGGGTGGCGGCGAAACCGACCAGTCTATCGGCTCGAGGGCCGGTTTCCCGACAGACCGCCGGCCTCCTGCGGAGGCCCGGCGAGGCTCAGGTACCGCTCGCCCCGGTCGGCGAGGATCGTGACGACGGTCTTCCCGGGGCCGAGGCGCCGGGCCGCCTCCATGGCGCCCAGCACGTTCGCGCCCGAGGAGATCCCGACGAGCAGGCCCTCCTCGCGGCCGAGGCGCGCCGCCTCCTCGACGGCGTCCGCCGTGCGAACGCGGATCACCCCATCCACCTCGCGGACCCGCATGAGGTCCGGGACGAAGCCGTCGGCGAGGCCCTGGATGCCGTGGCACCCGGGCGGGTCCCCGCTCAGGACCGCCGATTCGTCGGGCTCGAGCGCGAAGACCTTCGCCGGGTGGCCCGCCTTCCGGATCGCCCGGGCGACCCCCATGACCGTGCCGCCCGTCCCGACCCCCGCCACGAAGGCGTCGAGCACGCCCTGGGTCTGGTGGAGGATCTCGGGGCCCGTGGTCCTCTCGTGGCAGAGCGCGTTGTCGGGGTTGGAGAACTGGTCGGGGAGGAAGAGCGAGGGGTCCCGCGCCGCGCGCTCCCTCGTCTCGGCCACCGCGTCCCGGATGTGGAGGAGCCCCTCCAGCAGCTCCAGCCGGGCGCCGAGCGAGAGGATCATGCGGCGGCGCTCCTCGCTCGCGGTCCGCGGCATGACGACGGTGACCGGGTGCCCGGCGGCCGCCCCGACCAGCGCCAGCGCGATCCCCGTGTTCCCGCTCGTCACCTCGAGGATCCCCATGCCGGGGCGCAGCCGTCCGCTCCGCTCCGCCCGCCCGAGGATGAACTTCGCGATGCGGTCCTTGACGCTGCCGCCGGGGCTGAGGAACTCGGCCTTCCCGAAGACCCCGCAGCCGGTCTCCTCGCTGGCGCGGCGCAGGCGCACGAGCGGCGTGTTCCCCACGGAGTCGAGGATTCCCGAGGCCACGAGGCACACCGGCGTCTCCCGCGGGCATTCGACGAGCCGGTCCTCCCAGCCTGAGCCTTGCTTGATCCGCTTCATGCCCGGACCCTCCGCGGGGATCCGCAGCGGATCCTAGGGGTGCGCCCGGGACGCGGCGCCCGGAATGCCCCCTCCGGTCACGCCGCGGACGGAATCAGGGCGCGGAAGGCCGGTCCGCCCCGGCGGCGGCGCGGGGCTCGGGGGGCGGCGCGTCCTCGTCCTCGGGCTCGTCGTCCTTCTTCTTCCCGCGGGCCGCCTTCGCCGACGCGTCGAACCAGAGGTGGCCGTCCTTCACCTTCACCCGGACGTGGGGCTTCTCCACGAAGGCCCCGCGCAGGATCTCCTCGGAGAGCGGGTCCTCGACGAGCCGCTCCAGCGCGCGGCGGAGCGGCCGCGCCCCGAACTCCAGGTTCGTGCCCGAGTCGATGATGAACTCCCGGGCCTGCTCGGTGAGCACGAGCGTGACGCCCCGCTCCTCCAGGCGCGCCCGTATGGAGACCAGCTCGATGTCGATGATCTTCTTCAGGTCGTCGCGGGTCAGGCTCTGGAAGACGATGACGTCGTCCACGCGGTTGAGGAACTCCGGGCGGAAGTGGCGCTCCAGCTCCCGGGAGAGGCTCTCCTTCATCTTGTCGTAGGAGCGGTCCGTCCCGCCGCCCGTGAACCCCAGCGAGGCCTGGTTCTTCACCACGTCCGAGCCGATGTTGCTCGTCATGATGACGATGGAGTTCCGGAAGTCCACGTGGCGCCCGAAGGAGTCCGTGAGCCGCCCCTCCTCCATGATCTGGAGCAGCATATTGAAGACGTCGTGGTGCGCCTTCTCGATCTCGTCGAAGAGCACCACGGAGTAGGGCCGCCGCCGCACGCGCTCCGTGAGCTGGCCCCCCTCCTCGTAGCCGACGTAGCCCGGGGGCGCGCCCACCAGCCGCGAGACGTTGTGCTTCTCCATGTACTCGCTCATGTCGATCATGAGGAGCGCGTCCTCGTGGCCGAACATGAACTTCGCGAGCGCCTTCGCCAGAAGCGTCTTCCCCACCCCCGTGGGTCCGAGGAAGATGAAGGAGCCCATGGGGCGCTTGGGGTCCTTGAGGCCCGAGCGGGAGCGGCGGACGGCCCGCGCGATGGCCGACACGGCGGCCTCCTGCCCGACGATGGAGTGGTGGAGCTCCCCCTCCATCAGGAGCAGGCGCTCGGCCT
>Ga0247727_10011315_pt1 | contig 15600 bp, 12 predicted proteins | sample WisWelCaveWW1625_FD_202498 | JGI IMG/M metagenome (GOLD analysis project Ga0247727, IMG submission 202498) | Biofilm microbial communities from Wishing Well Cave, Virginia, United States - WW16-25 | ecosystem: Environmental > Aquatic > Deep subsurface > Groundwater > Cave microbial mat | place...
GTGACATCAAACCGGCCAATGTGATGATCACCAAAGATGGTCTCGTCAAGATTCTCGATTTCGGCCTGGCCAAGCTCGCCGGCCAGACGCGACTCACCAAAACCGGCATGACGGTCGGCACGGTGGCGTACATGTCGCCGGAGCAGGTGCAGCGAATCGACGCCGATCATCCCGCGCAGCGGGATATTTGGTCGCTGGGCGTGGTGATGTATGAGATGCTCACCGGACGATTGCCTTTCGAAGGCGAGTACGAGCAGGCGATCATGTATGGGATTGTGAACATGGAGCCGGAGTCGATCACGAGTTTGCGAGCAGATGCACCTATCGAGCTGGAAAGAATTGTCAGCCAGTGTCTCGTAAAACAATCCGAGGGCCGCTATCAAGCTGCCTCTGATTTGCAAGTCGCGTTGCAAAACCTCAAGAGTGGGGAAATTGCCACAAAGGGCCGAGTCGTTTCACCATCGAGCGAAAGATCACGGAGAAGGAACCGCATAATTTGGCCAGTGGCTTTTTCGGCCTTTGCTATTATTGCATTGATTCTCTTATATGTCTTCAATCCATTTTCAAAAAGGGCAGTTCAGCCTCTGGTGCCTGTTCCACTCACATCTTTCTCAGGCCTAGAAGATTGTCCCGCCTTTTCTCCGGACGGAAAGCAGATTGCATTTTCGTGGTATAGATATAGACCGGGAGAAGAACGCGATATTTATGTGCAATTGATTGGCGCAGGTGAGCCGCTCAGGCTGACAAACCATCCGGGGGTTGAATTCAGCCCGGCCTGGTCGCCGGATGGCCGCCACCTCGCCTTTATACGCCTTTTTGAGGATAAGTACAGTATTCATCTCATTCCGGCATTGGGAGGCGTTGACCGCCAATTGCAGTCCGTGAATTTGGATATATATTGGAATTTCCACAATATTAGCTGGTCTCCTGTTGGCAAATTTTTAGCCATACCGCACCGGGAATCATCTCAGGAGCCTGTTAGTTTATATTTGCTCTCGCTGGAAAGTCTTGAGAAACGCAAGCTGACAACACCCCCGGCGCTCTATCACGGCGATTTGTATTCGGCTTTCTCTCCCGACGGCAAAAAGTTGGCCTTCATTCGCTGGCAAAGCGTGAGTGTTAACAGCATCCACATTGTCCCGGTTACTGAAGGTGAATCACAGCAACTGTTTGATGAAAAGAATGGCATAAATGGACTTACCTGGACCCCTGATGGCCGTGAGATTGTTTTCTGCGGGAAGGGTTCTGGCGTATATCTGCAGCCGGTGGGATGCCCGAATTCGTAGCACTGGCAGGCGGTGGAGACTATGTTATCAACCCGACGATCTCTCGTCAAGGAGAGCGGTTGGCTTATGAGCAATCGAAATCCGATGAAAATATCTGGCGGCTCGACATCTCGACGGCAGAGGGACAAAGCCCTGCTCCATACAAGTTAATATCCTCAAGTCGACAAGATTGGTTTCCGAACATCTCTCCGGATGGTCGCAGAATCGTTTTTGTGTCCTCCCGTACCGGCATCTACCAGAACTGGATGTGCAATAGCAACGGTCAGGATGCCGTACAATTGACTTTTCTCTCTGCCGGGGCGGGTTCGACGCGTTGGTCTTCGGACGGACAACATATTGCTTTCGATTCCCGTGTGGAAGGCCATACCGACATTTTTATGCTCAATGTGAATGGTGGAAATCCTCAGCGCGTCACCACGGAAGCTTCGGATGATATTACGCCCAGTTGGTCGCGCGATGGGCGTTGGATTTATTTTGCCTCCAATCGCAGCGGGGGCTTCGAGATTTGGAGAAGCCCGATGCAAGGAGGTGATGCCGTTCGGATTACAACCGGCGCTGATGCAATCTCCCCTTTCGAATCTTTTGACGGCAAGTGGGTTTATTATGCGAAACAAAAGCAATCCGGCGTTTGGAGGACACCCATTCAAGGTGGGGAAGAATCATTGATCCTGGAATTTCCGCCCACCGGTCTCTGGATGAAATGGGCCTTAAGCGAGGATGGCATCTATTACATATATCATCAGGACACGCTAGGCTATACTATCGAATTCTTTAGTTTTGCGACGAGCAAGGTGACAAGAATCGCTAAATTAGGGAACCCAGGATCATTATTTACACTCGCCGTATCGCCAGACCAACGGTGGCTCCTTTACTCACAACGGGAATCAGATACCGACATCATGTTGGTGGAGAATTTTCGGTGAGGGAGAAAAGCGGGTCAGCCGAAGCTACAATTGGGGATTATTGAGTGAGGCGATAAAGTTTTTCAATTCTAACTCAAAGCGATGCCAAATTTCTGGAAGATTTTGCGCAAGGGGTTGCAAGGGCGCTTCTTGCAACGCAATGCCGTAGCCATGAACGAAGAAATGGCGAAAAGCGCGGTACTCATCGAGAGCATCGGAAAGCTCTTGCGAAATAATGTTTTGTTCGACGGCCAAATCCAACAAGTCTTTGTGCGAAGTCGAGGAATCGGACAGCGGAACTTGGAGGTGCTTGAGAATGCGTTTGAGCAAATTTTCCATGCCGCTGTAGCAATTATGCAGACATGTCGCTATCGCAGCCAGTTCCGCAAACCCTCTGCGTTTTCGACGCAGTGTCTTCGCTAATGCTGCAAGCGTGGCTTCAATGCGCTCTTTATCAGCCGCGAGATCTTGCAGCAGTTCATCCATAAATCTTCTCGCCGCGCTTTTCAACCAGCTTATTGAAAAGCGTTTTATGTGAAAGGTCAACCACATCCACGGGCTTCGAAAGTTTGCGCATGAGCTCTCCATAAAATTTGAAAAACACCGCCGGCTTGACGCCTTTCACGCCAAGGTCAATATCCCGCGCTGGCGCGTTCGGATTCAATGAAGAGCCAAAAAGATAAACGGCTGCCACATTGTACTTTTGGGCACAGCCGAGGATGATGGTTTTGTCGGAATCGCTCAACATAATTTTTCATCTTGACTTTACGCCATCTTTCTCGTACTATTTGCTCAATTAAAACATACAAAAGCATAGCTTTGTTTGCAAGATTTTTTTGGTAGTGATCAGATGATTAATCAAACAATCTCCCATTACAAAATCATCGAAAAGCTCGGCGCCGGCGGCATGGGCGTGGTGTACAAAGCCGAGGATACCCTACGGGCGCAGCCAAGCTCAAACGCCCGGTCGCGCTCAAGTTCCTACCGCCGGAGCTGAGCCGCGCCTGCCCTGCGCAGGCCAGGGATGACGAGGCCAAAGAGCGCTTCGTGCATGAGGCGCAAGCGGCCTCGGCGCTCGACCATCCCAATATTTGCACCATTTATGAAATCGGCGAAACCGAAGATGAAAAGGTTTTCATTGCATGGAATTCAAATAAATCGAAGGTGTTCATTTCAACTCAAAGGTGAGACTATGCACACAAACAAAAATTTTTCGCGTCGCGATTTTTTGAAAACCTCGGCGTTGGCTGCAGGCGTAATGCCCGTTATTTTATCGGCCAACGTCACGGAGATTCCACGGCGCGAGCCGAGCAAACCGATTGCGCCCAGCGACAAAATTCGCCTGGCGACCATCGGCATGGGCATCATCGGTTTCATCGATACGGCAACAGCGCTGCAAGTGCCGGGCGTCGAGCTTGTTGCCGCGGCAGATTTATATGACGGGCGACGAGCTCGTGCCAATGAAGTCTTTGGCAAAGATGTTTTCACGACGCGCGATTATCGCGAGATTTTTTCGCGGCCGGATGTCGATGCCGTCATCATCTCCACGCCGGATCACTGGCATGCGCGACTCGCCATCGAGGCCATGCAAGCCGGCAAAAATGTTTATTGCGAGAAGCCGATGGTGCAAAAGCTCGAAGACGGCCAGCGCGTGATTGAAACGCAGCGCAAGACGAAAAAGGTTTTGCAAGTCGGAAGCCAGTTCGTCAGCTCTATTGTCTACGACAAAGCCAAAGAGCTGTACAAATCCGGCGCGATCGGCGAGCTGAATCAGGTCGAAGCGAGCTGGAAGCGCAACTCGGCAATTGGCGCGTGGCAATATTCGATTCCGCCGGACGCCTCGCCGCAAACGATTGCTTGGGATCGCTTTCTCGGCGAGGCGACGAAACGGCCCTTCGACGCCGTGCGTTTTTTCAGATGGCGCAACTATTCCGACTACGGCACCGGCATTCCCGGTGATTTGTTCGTGCACCTGTTCTCCGGCATCCATCACGTGCTGGGATCGAACGGCCCGGCGCAGATCATGTCCGCCGGCGGCTTGCGGTATTGGAAGGATGGCCGCGATGCGCCGGACGTCATTCTGGGCTTGTATGATTATCCCAAAACGGAAAATCATCCGGCGTTTACGATCTCGCTCTCCACGAACTTTGTCGATAGCAGCGGCGGCGAATCCGGCACTCGATTCGTCGGCAGCGAGGGCATCATGACCATCGTCGGGGACAGCGTGAAACTGGCGCGGCGCGGTCTCTACCATCCGTCGGAGAAAGACGTCGTCGAAGGTTATAATTCGGTAAGCACGTTCTCAAAAGACATGCGGGAAAAATTCGCCGAACAATATCGCGCGCAAATGGCCGCCAATCCCGTCCGGCCTCAGCTCGAAGGCTCGAGCGAATACAAAGCGCCGGAGGGCTACGACGACCGTCTCGATCATTTTCATAATTTTTTTAACGCGATTCGCGACGGCAAGGCGATTACCGAAGACGCGGCCTTCGGCTTTCGCGCCGCAGCCCCGGCCTTGCTGACCAACCACAGCCATCTGGATAAGCGCGTCATTGTATGGGATCCGGAAAATATGAAAATGGTGTCCTAAGAAATGTTTGAGAAGAAAATGTAGTTCACGCGGATCAAAAAACGCACACGGATAATTTAAAATACTCCGCGTGAGTTTTTGATCCGTGTGATATTAAAAATCTTTCATCATCCGTTGGGTTGTTTCTATCCGTTGGGAATATTTTGTATTTTTCAAATCTCAAAAATCAGCATGACATGAGCAACCTCACCGAGCGTCTCGATGCGCTGTACGAATTTGACCGCGAGCCGGTGCCGGAAAATAAGCTGCAGGGCCCGGGAAGTTTTATCGGCGTGTATGCCGGCGAGCACGTGGCCGGCACTGAATTCGTGATCGGGCCGTTGTTCGTTGCTCACGGCGTGGCCGCGGGAGATTTATTCGCCGGACTTTTGCTCGGCAATTTTCTCGCCGTGCTCAGTTGGGCGTTCATCACCGCGCCTATTGCCGTTAAAACCCGCTTGAATCTGTATTGGCATCTGCGCAAAATCACCGGCCCGCAGGTTTTGTTCGTCTACAATCTGATCAATGCGTTGATGTTTTGCTTTCTTGCCGGCGCGATGATTTCCGTCGCCGCGACCGCGGTTGGCCTTCCTTTCAATATGAAAATGCCGGCGTTGAATGATCTCTACCCCAACAGCCTCGAATGGATTGTGGTCGTGCTCGTCGTGGGCGCGGCCGTCACCACGTTCGCCATGCTCGGCTTTGAAAAGCTGGCGCGGTTTTCAGAAATCGCCGCGCCGTGGATGGTTTTGGTGTTTGTTGCGGCAGCGGTGGCGGTGCTGCCAAAGCTGGGCGTGACCTCGCTCGGTGATTTTTGGAAAGTCGCGAACGAAAAAATTTGGACTGGCGTCCCGCTCGCCGGGCAAGCCAAATTCACCTTCTGGCACGTCATGTTTTTCGCCTGGTTCTGCAACATGGCCATGCACCTCGGCATGTCGGACATGACGCTGCTGCGCTACGCGCGGAAATGGCAATATGGTTTTTTCAGCGCGGTTGGCATTTTTCGTTTTTCTAAATAAAATCTCCTGGCAAACGCACGCCAACCTCATGCTGGCCGGCGCGGTTTTGTGGTTTTTAACGGCGCCGGTTTGGATGCGGAGAAGAATTTAGGTTTTTCGCTTTTGGCAGAAACTCTTTAACCGCCAATAAACGCGAATGAGCGCCAATAGTTACCCGTCTGAATTTTGATCAGTGTGTAAAACTCATTAAGTGCGAAATTCATTCCAATCTTTTTGTTTATAAAGCAATTCCAAAGCATAACCATTCCACAATTTCATTCCTTAAAAACAATTGAAATTTTTATTTTGCGATTATTTTACCAACGCACTCAACCCAAGCGGGGAATCGCCCCATGCCCAACCATCACTTCATCAGTTATTCTACTATTGACGCGCTCGATTTTGCGCTGAAACTGTGCGATGCGCTCGTGGCCGGCCCACCCTCATTTCATATTTGGTTCGATAAACGCCAACTGCGTCCCGGCGAAGATTGGGACGAGCAGCTCGTCGAAGCCATCAAAATCTGCGAGAGCATCATCTTTGTGATAACCCGCGACAGCGTGCGGCCCAACTCCACCTGCAAGCAGGAATGGACGCGTGGTCTCAAATACAAAAAGCCCATCATCCCGCTCAAACTACACCCCGATGCCGAATTGCCGTTCCGCCTCGAGCCGCGCCAATACATCGATTTCACCAACAGCTTCGACGCGGCGCTGGCGCAATTGCGCAATCATCTGCAATGGCTGTCTTCTCCGGCGGGTGCGTTGCAGGCGCTCAAATACCGTCTCGCCGACGCGCAGCGCGATTTGCAGCGCGAGAAAGATGCTCAGCAGCAAATCCGCATTCAAGATGACCTCGCGCAGTTGGAAAAGCAAATCGCCGAGCAGCAGCGCGTTGTTGATGATCCCAAAGCTGCGGCTGAACGCGTTGCCGCGAGCATTGCCGCCGGATTGGAACGCGAGCGCGAGCCGCAAAAGCCAATAAGCGGCGAGACGCGCACCAAGTTTATCAACCCGCCGCCGATGACTGCGCCAAGTTATTTTCAAGATCGTCATGTTGAAACCAAGTTGATCGCGGATTTTCTGCGTGATGACAGCCGGCGCGTGCTCACGCTCGTGGGCCGCGGCGGCACCGGCAAAACCGCGCTGGCCTGTCGCCTGCTCAAAGCGTTGGAGCACGGCCACCTGCCCGATGATCTCGGTGCCCTTTCGGTTGATGGCATCGTTTATTTGAGCGCCGTCGGCTCGCGTCGTGTGCGGGTGCCAGATCTTTATGCTGATCTGCTCAAGTTGTTGCCAGAGGAAACCGCCCGGCATTTGGACAGTCTCTACAAAAATCCGCAGGCCAGCACCGACGCAAAAATGCGCGCTTTGCTCGCGGCCTTTCCGCACGGGCGCAACATTGTGTTGCTCGACAATTTTGAAGACGTAGTCGATGCCGAAACGCTCAGCCTGCGCGACGCCGAGTTGGATGAAGCGCTCACCGCATTATTGCAAGCCCCGGCACATGCGATTAAAATCATCATCACCACGCGCATTGCACCGCGCAGTCTGGCATTGGTGCAACCGGCCCGGCAGACGCGCCTCGATCTCGATGAGGGACTGGCCTCGCCCTATGCCGAAAATATTTTGCGCGAGATGGACGTGGATGGCAAAGTCGGTTTGCAAACCGCGCCGGATGATTTGCTTTCGGCTGCGCGTGCGAGAACGCGGGGGTATCCGCGCGCCCTCGAAGCATTGTTCGCCATTCTCTCGGCGGATCGTGATACCACGTTGCAAGATATTTTACAGAATGTAGGGGCGCACGGCGGTGCGCCCCTACCCGAAAACGTCGTGCGTGATTTGGTCGGCGAAGCCTTTGATCGCCTCGATCTCACCGCGCAAAAAGTCATGCAGGCGTTGGCGATTTACGGCCGGCCGGTGACGCCCACGGCCGTGGATTATTTGCTGCAACCCGTTTTAACTGGCGTGAACAGTGCGCCCGTGCTCAGTCGTTTGGTGAATATGCACTTTGTCCGTAAAGAGGCGGGACGCTACTATCTGCACCCGGTGGATCGCGAGTATGCGCTCTCCCGCGTGTCCCGTGGTACACGGGACGAGGCCGGCGATCGCGAGATTTTAGACGACAAAACGCCCTTCACGCAAATTGCGTTGGCCGACCGCGGGGCCAACTATTTTGCCGAAACCCGGCTGCCTCGCGAGAATTGGAAAACGCTCGCCGACTTGGCGCCACAACTGGCCGAGATCGACCTGCGCTGCGCCGCGGAAGATTATGACACGGCGGCGCGTGTGCTGCTAGAGATTGACTCCGATTTTTTGCTGTTATGGGGATTTTATCGGTTAGTGGTGGAAATGCACAACAGAGTACAAGGCATACTTAAAGACCCAACTTTGAAGCAGATGAGCTTGCGCAATCTAGGAATAGCATATCGCAACATAGGGCAATATCAGAATGCGATAACTTGCAATGAGCAAGCGTTAGCAATTGCCCGCAAGAAGAAAGATCGTTATAGCGAAGGTGCGTCGCTCGGCAACTTAGGCAACTGCTATTACCACTTGGGGCAGAATTCTCGTGCCATAAATTATTACGAGCAAGCCCATTCAATTGCTAAGGAAATTGGAGATTTGCATGGTGAAGAGTTAGCTATTGGTAATCTGGGCAATTGTTATACCGATTTGGGACAGACACGCCGCGCCATTGATTATTACAAGCAAGCACTATTAGTCGCTCATGAAATTGGAGACCGAAAAGAAGCAGCAAAAAATCTCAGTAATCTGGGTAATTGCTATGCCCTACTAGGAGAAAATGCGAGCGCCATTGAATCTTTAGAGCTAGCCCTTGCTGTTCAACGTGAGATTGGAAACCGACTGGATGAAGGGATTGTTTTGGGTAACTTGACAAGTATTTTAATCGACAAAGGAAAATACTCCGATGCCATATTGTACGCTTTTGATTGCGTGAAGATTGGAGATGAAATCAACAGTCCTTATCTTGGTAGTCATGGAAATAGTAGTCTCGCCCTAGCATATGTTTACGCAGGTGATTTGTTCGCCGCGCGCACTGTCGTCGAAGCCGCTCTTCGATACAATGAACCGTCGAATAATCATTTTGTGCATGTCCTGTTGGGCATAATTGCACTGCTGCAAGAAGAGCACATAACGGCACAAAAGGCTTTCTTGGCAGCTGTATACCAAGTGAATGAATTATTGGAGTATAATGCTCAAAGTATCGACGCACTTTATACGAAGGGTACAGCATTGTGTGGATTAGCTCTGTGCGAAAGCCCACAGCGTGTCGCCGCAGCCATTGCGGCCTTTCGCGCAGCGCGGGCCATCAACAAAGACGCGGGCATCGTCAAGCGTGTGCTGCGCTTGTTCGATGAACTGGCGAAAGCAGATGCAGCGGGAATTTTGAAAGAAGTGCGGGCGGCAGCGGCGGGAGAGGCCTAATCAAATTTACAAATGTTCAATATTAAAACACCAAAATTTTCTTGTTTTTGTGCATAAATATGCGTATAATAAATGCGCACAATTATACACATTTATGGAGTCAACATGGATACCGTAAGATTGAATATCACCTTGCCGCGAGAAACTGCGGAAAAATTAGAATTCGTGGCCGGCCCCAAAGGGAAAAGTTCTTTCATTGCGGAATGCCTCAAACAAAGCATTGCGCACTTGGAAAAACAAAAGCTGAAAAATCTTCTCCGCGAAGGCTACCAAAATACCAAAGCCGAAAACCTGGCGCTGGCAAAGGAATTTGAGCCGGTTGATTTGGCGGGATGGGATGATGACTATTAAACGGGGCGAAATTTTTCTTGCCGTTCTTGATCCCGTGGTCGGGAGTGAAATCTCTAAAACCCGTCCCGTGTTGGTGGTTTCTAACGACCTCAACAATACGCACGCCGGCACCGTCAGTGTTTTGCCGATCACCTCGCAGCGATTGGATAAGATTTATCCTTTTGAAATTTTTTTGCCGCAGGGTACGGGCAATCTTCCCAAAGATTCCAAGGCCAAGGCCGATCAAATTCGCACGCTTGATAAAACGCGCCTGGTTTCTCGCATTGGTTCCCTCCCCGAGCAAGAGATGGCCCGCGCGGAGATGGCCATCAAAATCCATCTTGATTTGTCATAAACACCGGCGCCGTATTCCATTTTGCCCGCCGCCTTTTTCGACTTATTGATTTCCGGCCGCCCTCCGAGTGACCGGTCGGTTTTTTACATCGGGAAAGTCTCAAAAATTTAATTGCCTAAATTTGAAAAAAGTTAGTAAACTGTATTGAATGCCGCGCCAATTGCGACGTCTTTTCTCTATCGTTCTTATTTCAAAAACAACCTCATGATAAAACGTGGATTTAAATTTTTTTTAGCGCTGTTGTTTTGGCCGGGAATCGCGCCGGTGGTTTACAGCCAAACAACGCCTTCCAGCGCCTTCACCGTCGCGCGCATCAAGTATCACGGCGGCGGGGATTGGTACAACGATCCCTCGGCGATTCCGAATTTGCTCAAATTCATGCGCCAGCACACGACGATGAATCTGGCGAATGACGAGCAGCACGTGGAATTGACCAACGAAGCGCTTTTTTCTTATGCGGTGGTTTATCTCACCGGGCATGGCCGCATCGCGTTTTCGCAAGAAGAAGCCCGGCGCTTGCGGGAGTATCTGCTCGGCGGCGGATTTCTCTATGCGGACGACGATTACGGCATGGACAAATTTTTCCGCGAGGAAATGAAAAAAGTTTTTCCGGACAAGCAGTGGGTTGAGATTCCTTTTAATCATCCGATCTATCATTGCCATTTTGATTTTCCCAACGGCGTGCCGAAAACGCATGAACACGACGGCCGCCCGCCGAAAGCGTTTGGTCTTTTCCACGAGGGCCGTATGATCGCCTATTACACGTGGGAAACCAACATCTCCGACGGCTGGGCCGATCCCGACGTTCACAACGACCCGCCGGCCACGCGCGAAGAAGCGCTCAAAATGGGAACGAATATCGTGGTGTTTGCGTTGACACAATAAGGTGGCTGGTCGCTTGTTACTGGTTGTTCAATATTAACTATATGAGGCGTGAGATGGGAAAAATTATTGAAAAAATCAAAGTTGTTAACCAAGCCGATGAGGTCCTGGCACAACGAGGAATTATTTCTCCCAGTGAAATTCGAGCTGTTGAAACGGAAGCTTTGGTTGATACGGGAGCGACCTTTCTTTGTCTGCGTAAGAGCCTGATCGAGGCTATACAACTTACTCCGGTGAATCAAAAATTAGTAAAAACTGCGAACGGCGCGGTGACGCGAACATTTTATTCGCCGGTGACCATTTATCTTCGCGATCGCTATGCATTGGTTTATGTTTCGGAGATTCCGGATGACTGCCCTAACTTGTTAGGCCAAATTCCTCTACAAATGATGGATTGGGTCGTTGACATGAGAAATGAAAAGCTGATTGGGAATCCGGAGCACGGAGGAGAATGGATGGGAGAAGAGTATTAGAAAGTTGACGAAGGCGGACCATGAACGCTACATCAAAACCTGTGGAATTTGGTTCTTCGAGTCTTTGGTTGCCAACAAATTCAGATCTACTTCACTTGGGATGATGCAGAAATAAAAAACGAGCTATTCCATGCCTCCTGAACAAATTTACGAACAACTGCTTTCTCGCCTGCGCCACCTCCGCCGCCAAGATCGGTTTCACAACTGGCTGGCCGCGCTCGGGATTTTTTTGATGCTGGCGGCGGCGCTTGGCATCGTTTTGCCGATGCTGGCGAATTTTGCCGCGCCAAGTTCCGGCATGCGCTGGCTGCTTTCAGGGCTTGGCTTGCTCGGTTTTCTTTTTTTAATTGGGCGATTTGTTTTGCAATCGCCGCTGTCGTGGATTCTCCGTCCAAATTCTCCTTCTGAAATTGATTTGGCCCTGCGCGTTGGCCATTCACATCCGGAGGTCAAGGATCGGTTTGCGAATGCCCTGCAAGTTTATCATGAAACCGCGCAAGACAGCCAGAACGGTGAGATCACGAGGCAATTGGCGGGCGTGGCGTTGCACGACGCGTATCAAACCGTCGAGCCGATTATTTTTTCACATATCATCGACCGGCGCACGCCGAAACGGCGTTTGACCGCGGCGGCGCTGGCGATCGTCATAGCGGTTGCGGTTTGGGGCATGGCAACGAATTTCATGGCGCAGGGCGCGGCGATTTTGCTGGCGCCACATCGCACGCCAAAGGCGCTGGCGTTGCAGTTTGAGGTGCAGCCGGGCGACGCCGAAATCATCAAAGGCCAAAGCTTGCGCGTCGTCGCGCGAATGAATCGTCTCGTGGCGGAAACGGCGCAGCTCGAATGGCGGCAAACCGACGGCCGCGCGACCGAGCAAGCGGCGATGGCGCGCGCCGCCTCGGGCGCGGCGTCGCAGTTTGCGCATACGCTGGAAAACATCCGCGAGCCGTTGTCGTATCGCATTCATCTTGGCGGCGACAACAGCCGCTGGTACAACGTCAATGTGATCGAGCCGCCGATGGCGCGCTCGCTGCGAGTGACGGTGAAATTTCCCAGTTATACCGGACGCCAGCCGCTGGAACTCGACGAAAATGTCGGCGACATTTTGGCGCTGCCAGGCTCGGCGGTTTCGCTGCACGTCCGGCCCAACAAACCGATTGAAAACGCCAGCCTGGTTTTCAGCTACGGCGAGGTGATGCCGCTCGCTGCCGCCGGCGATGACTTTCGCGGCGAATTTGCCGTGCGGCGCCAGGGCACGTATCAAATCGCGCTAAAAGATCAAAAGGGTTTGGCGAACGCGGATGCGATTCAGTATCGCCTCGAATTGGAAACCGATCAAGCGCCGGCGGTGCAACTCACGTTTCCGGGGCGCGACGCCGATCTCGATGAGAGCATGCGCATGCCGCTGGTGATCGAAGGCGAAGATGATTACGGCTTTTCCAAATTGCAGATCGTTTACGAAATTCTCGAAGGCGGCTCGCCCGAGGGCAAGCGCGGCGTGATGGCAGTGCCGATTTCGAATAGGAACAGCCGCGCTTTTCGCGAGCAGCCGATTTGGGATTTGTCGCCGCTGAATCTTTTGCCGGAAGATGTGGTGCGCTATTACGCCGAGGTTTTTGACAACGACGTAATTTCCGGCCCGAAATCCGGCCGCAGCCAGACGTTTCATCTGCGTTTTCCGTCGATGTATGAAATGTACCGGGAAATCGCCAGCACGCAGGAGGAGGCCTCGCAGGATTTGCAGGCGATGTACGAACAGGCCAAAAAGACGAAGGATGAAATCGACAAGCTGGCGCAGGAAATGAAAAAAGATCCAAATCTGAATTGGGAACAAAAGCAAAAACTCGCGGAAAGCGCCGGCGCGACGCAAAAGATGCAGGAGCAAGTGCAGCAGCTTCAAGAGAAGCTGCAGGAAATGATCGACACGATGGAGCGCAACGACCTGCTCAGCCCGCAGACGCTGGAAAAGTACATGGAGCTGCAAAAGCTTTTGCAAGAAATGAAGTCGCCGGAATTGCAGAAAGCGCTGGAAGAAATGCAGAAAGCCATGCAGAATCTCGATCCGGAGAAGTTGCAGGAGGCGATGAAGAATTTTCAATTCTCGCAGGACGAGTTTTTGAAGAGCTTGGAGCGCACGATTAATTTGTTGAAACAGGTGCAGGCCGAGCAACAATTGGACGAAGCGATCAAAAAGACCGAAGATTTGCTGGAGCGCCAGCAAGAGGTCAATCAGGAAGCGGCAAAGAATCCGTTGCCTGAGAAGCGCGACGAACTGGCCAATAAAGAAACCGAGATGAAGCGAGATGCGCAGTCGCTCGAAAAATCGCTGGGGGATCTGAATAAATTGATGCAGGAATTGCAGCAGCAAGGGCCGGCGGAAAAAATCGAGCACGCGGCGCAGATGATGAATTCGCCCGATCTCGCCGGCGAGATGCAGCAGATGGCGAACAAAATGCAGCAGGGCAACATGTCGCAGGCGCAGCAGAGCGGACAGCGCATCGCCAGCACGCTTCAACAAATGCAGCAATCTTTGCAGGGCGCGCAAAAAGAAATGTCCGAGAGCAACCGCCGCGAAGTCATGCAAGCCTTGCAGCGCAGCTCGAGCGATCTGGTGCAGCTTTCCAAGCAACAGGAACAGTTGCTCAAACAGTCCGGCGGTTTGCAACCCAATTCTTCGCAGTTCAATCAAAACGCCGACCGCCAGCAGGAATTGATGTCGGGTTTGCAGCGCGCCGGCGAGCAGCTTTTTCAGCTTTCGCAAAAAAGTTTCGCGGTGACGCCGGATATCGCGCGCGCGATGGGCAAGGCGATGAACGAGATGCAAGCGGCGCGCGACGAGCTGGAGCAGCGCAACGGCCAGGCCGCGGGCGAGCGGCAAGGTCAAGCGATGCAGGCGCTCGATCAGGCCGTCGCCGGTTTGCGGCAATCCATGCAACAGGGCGCCGGCATGTCGATGGCGATGGGCTTCGAGCAATTCATGCAGCGGATGATGGGACTTTCCGGCAAGCAGCAGGGCATCAATCAGGAAACGCAGGGCCTCGGCGAGCAGGGCCTGGAGGCGATGCAGCGGCAGGCGGCGATGGCGCGACTGGCCGCCGAGCAGGCCGCGGTGAAAAAGAGCCTCGAACAGCTCATGCAGGAATTTGGCCAGCGCGGCGAGATTCTCGGCCGGCTCGATCAAACCGCGAAAGATATGGAAGAGGTTGTCAAAGAGTTGCAACAGAATCGCGCCAACCGCCAAACGATCGAGCGGCAACAACAAATTCTTTCGCGCCTGCTCGATGCGCAGCGCTCGATGCGCGAGCGCGATCACAGCAAAGAGCGCCAGGCGCAAACCGGCAAAACCTATCGCGCCGTCGATCCGGGCAGCTTGCCGGCTGATCTCGGCGAGAAGAAAAGCCGGCTGTACGAAGATCTCATGCGCGCTTTGCGAGAGAATTATACGCGCGATTATAAAGACTTAATTCAGCGTTATTTCGAGGCGTTGACGAAGGGGCAGCAGAAAAGCGACGAGAAAGTGCAGCGATGAAGCGTAAAACGGAAAACGTCAAACGTAATTTTATTTCTATTTTTTGCCTGCTGGGTTTGATGATGGCCGTTAATGGATTCGGCCAAACGCCGCAGCAAAACGCGGCGCAACTGCGGCTGGCGCAGGATTTGGAACGGCTGGGCCAGTACGAACGCGCTGCCGATATTTACGCCGCGCTTTTCAACAGCGAGCCGCGCAACGGCAGTTATTATTTCGGCCTCAAGCGCATGTTGATGCAATTGCGCCGGTACGACGAGCTGGTCGTCGCGATCAATCGCCGATTGGAAGTGATCGAGGATCTCAACGCGCGCGTCGATTTGGGCGACATCGATTTCAAACGCGGGCAGACGGCGCGGGCGCAGGCGTTGTGGAAAGAGCTTTTGCAAAAACATCCGCAGCCGGGAACTTATGCGGCGGTGGCCAATGCGCTGATCGAAAATCGCGCTTACGATGACGCCATGCAAATTTATTTGCAAGCGCGGCAGAACTTGCGCAATCCCTCGCTGTTCATGCTGGAGCTGGCCAATCTCTACACGCTGCGGGTGAATTACGCGGCGGCCACAGCCGAGTATCTGCGCTTTCTCGAAGCCAATCCGCGCCAATTTCCATTCGTGCAAAGCAAAACGCTGGAAATGACGCGCGATGACGAGAAAAATCTTGAAGCCGTCGCCCGCGCCATCGAGCAGGCGCTGCCGCAATCTTCGCAGCAACAATCGCTGCACCGTTTGCTGGCGGGGATTTTCATGCAAGGCCGCGAATTTGGCCGCGCGCTGCAAGCGTATCAAACCCTCGAGCGCCTCAGCAGCGCCGCGGATAAAGCCAACGTC
>Ga0247727_10011316_pt1 | contig 15598 bp, 12 predicted proteins | sample WisWelCaveWW1625_FD_202498 | JGI IMG/M metagenome (GOLD analysis project Ga0247727, IMG submission 202498) | Biofilm microbial communities from Wishing Well Cave, Virginia, United States - WW16-25 | ecosystem: Environmental > Aquatic > Deep subsurface > Groundwater > Cave microbial mat | place...
CGCAGGTATTCGATCCGCGCATGCCCAGCTTGTCGAGCTTCTGCGCGGTCGAAAATCCCTGCATGCCTTTCTCGACAATGAAGGCGGTGACGGCCTCGGAGGTCTTGCCGTAGATCACCAGGACATCGGCATCTGGGCCGTTCGTGATCCACATCTTGTTGCCGTTGAGGAGATAGTGCGAGCCGCGCAATTCGGCGCGCAAGCGCATGCCGACCACATCCGACCCCGCGCCCGGCTCCGACATGGCGAGCGCGCCGACGTGCTCGCCGGAGATCAGCTTCGGCAGGTATTTCCTTTTCTGCGCGTCGCTGCAGTTGCGGCGCAACTGGTTGACGCAGAGATTGGAGTGCGCGCCGTAGGACAGGCCGACCGAAGCCGATGCCCGGCTGAGTTCTTCCACCGCGACGATGTGGGCGAGATAGCCCATGTTGCTGCCGCCGAACTCCTCCTCGACGGTGATGCCGTGCAGGCCGAGTGCGCCGAGTTTGCGCCACAGGTCCGCCGGAAACTGGTTGCTGGCGTCGATCTGCGCGGCGCGCGGCGCGATTTCCTTGGCCGCGAAGTCGCGCACCGAGGCGCGCAGCAAGTCGATGGTTTCGCCGTGCTCGAAGCGGAGGAAGGGGTATTGCATGGCCGGTTGGAGAGGAACCCGCTAGCCTACGTGACGTTTACGTAAACGTCAACCGTGCCGCAACTGCTTGCGGATCTTCTTCTCGAACACCTGCAGTTCGGTGAGCTGCGCCTCGATATCGATGCGCTGCTGCTGCAGGCTCGCCTGGTGCGATTCCAGCACTGCCAGGAAGCGCTCGAGTTGCGGCCGCTCGTCGCGCCCGGGCTCATACAGGTCGATCAGTTCGCGTATCTCGGACAGCGTCAGGCCGAGGCGCTTGCCGCGCAGCGTGAGCTTGAGGCGCGTGCGGTCGCGCGGCGAGTAAATGCGGCGCTGTCCTGCGCGCGTCGGCGCAAGCAGCCCGTGGTCCTCGTAGAAGCGGATCGCGCGCGGGGTGACGTCGAACTCGCTCGCCAGTTCGCCGATGGAGAACTCGGCGCGTTCCTTTTCGATGTGCTGCATGATAGGGTGCAGAGATTCTAGCTCAGCCCGTACTCCATGACCCGCGCGTGACCGCCCCTGACTATCCGTTCCCGAATCCGCCCGCGCCCGGCACGATCACGGAGGTCGCGCCCGGCGTGCACTGGCTGCGCATGGCGCTGCCGTTCCAGCTCGACCACATCAATCTATGGTTGCTCGAAGACGGCGAGGGTTGGTTGCAAGTAGATACCGGGCTCGGCAACGAGCCTACACGCGCGCTTTGGGAGAAGATTTTCGCCGACAAGATCGGCTCGAAGCCGGTGCGGCGCGTGCTCGTCACCCACTATCACCCGGATCACGCCGGCAACGCGGCCTGGCTGTGCAAGCGCTTCGATGCTCCTCTGTGGATGACGCGGGGTGAATTTCTCACCGTGCATGCGGCCCGTAACAGTTCGGCCGGCTACACCACCGAGGCGCAACTTGAACTGTTTCGCGCCAACGGCCTGGATGACGCGCGCGGCGCGGAGTTATTGCTGCGCGGCGGTTTGTATCGATCGATGGTGCCCGACTTCCCGCTCTCGCACCGGCGGCTGTTCGAAGGCGAGCACATCACGGTGGGTGGCCGCAGCTGGAAGTTGATCCTCGGTTACGGTCATGCGCCCGAGCACGCGTCGCTGCATTGCGAGGAGTTGAACGTGCTGATCTCGGGCGACATGCTGCTGCCGCGCATCTCGACCAACGTCGCGGTGCGGCCGATCGATCCCTGGTCCAATCCGCTGCGGCTGTTCCTGGAATCCATCCGGCGCTATCTCGAGTTGCAGCAGGATGTCCTTGTCCTGCCTTCCCACGGCCTGCCGTTCCGCGGCGCGCACGCGCGCATCACGCAGCTCGAGGCGCACCACCAGGAGCGGCTCGCCGAACTTCAGGCGGCCTGCGCGGCGTCGCCACGCACCGCAGCCGGGGTGCTCGACATCCTGTTCCGCCGCAAGCTCGACACCAGCCAGGTTTTCTTCGCCATGGGCGAGGCCATCGCCCACCTGCACTATCTCTACTATGAAGGACGGCTCGCGCGAACCGTCGGCGCCGACCGCGTGGCGCGCTTTGCGCCGGACTAGAGGAGCAGCAATGGACGGCAATCAATCCTTGAATCCCGAGCAGACCGCGCAGGTGCTGCTAGAGGTCGCCGAACGCTCGGCCAAAATCCTGGGCGAGTTCGCCAAGAAAGACCTCGGCTCCAGCGTCTCGGCCGCGGCCGGCGACGAGCTCGGCATCGCCAAGGCCTACATGGATCTCTATTCGAGAATGCTTTCGAATCCAGCGGGGCTCGCGGCGTTTTGCATGAACATGATGGTTGAATACATGCAGCTCTGGCAGTCGAGCTGGATGAAGATGATGGGTGTGCCGGCGGCCCCGGTCGCGGTGCCCGTCAAGGACGACGGCCGCTTCAAGGACGACGACTGGAGCTCGAACTTCCTGTTCGACTACATTAAGCAGTCCTATCTCATCGCCGCGCGGCAGATCCAGCACGCGGTGGCGCAGGTGGACGGACTTTCCCCCGAATCGGAAAAGAAAGTGGCGTTTTACACGCGCCAATACGTCGATGCGCTGTCGCCGTCCAATTTCGCGCTCACCAACCCGCAGGTGCTGCGCGAGACGGTCGCGAGCGGCGGCCAGAACCTGCTCAAGGGCCTGAACAACCTGCTCTCGGACATGGAGAAGGGCGGCGGCAGCCTGCGCATCAGCATGACCGACGAGACTGCCTTCCAGCTCGGCAAGAACGTCGCCACCACGCCGGGCAAGGTGATCTACCAGAGCGAACTCATGCAGCTGGTCCAGTTCCAGACGACCACCACGGAGGTCCATAGGACGCCGCTGGTGATCATCCCGCCATGGATCAACAAGTACTACATCCTCGACCTGCGGGAGAAGAATTCCTTCATCAAGTGGGCGCTGGACCAGGGCCACACCGTGTTCGTGCTGTCCTGGGTCAACCCGGATGCGCGCCTCGCGCAGATGGGCTTCGAGGACTACATGCAGCAGGGCCCGCTCGCCGCGCTGGAGGCGGTGGAGAAGGCGACCGGCGAGCGGCAGGTGAATTTCATCGGCTATTGCCTGGGCGGCACGCTGCTCGGGGCTACGTTGGGTTTTCTTGCGCATGAAAATCAGATCGACAGAGTACGCAGCGCCACCTTTTTCGTCAGCCTGCTGGATTTCTCCGCGCCGGGCGAACTCGGCGTGTTCATCGACGCGGCGCAGGTCGACAAGCTCGAGAAGAAAATGAACGAACGCGGCTACCTCGAGGGTTCGGAGATGGCCTCGACCTTCAACCTGCTGCGCGCCAACGACCTGGTGTGGTCCTTCGTCATCAACAACTACCTGATGGGTAAGGACCCGTTCCCGTTCGACCTGCTGTACTGGAACTCGGATGCGACGCGCATGCCGGCGCGCATGCACAGTTTTTATCTCAGGAACATGTACCTGAAGAACCTGCTCGGCGTGCCCGGCGGAATCACGCTCGATGGCGTGCCGATCGACCTGTCGAAGGTAAAGGTCCCGGCCTACTTCATTTCTACCGTGGAAGACCACATCGCGCCCTGGAAGACGACGTACAAAGGTTCCGGCTATCTCGGCGGCGATGTCAGGTTCGTGCTCGGCGGCTCGGGCCACATCGCCGGCATCGTCAACCCGCCCGCGGCGAAGAAGTACCACTACTGGACCAACGACGCTCATCCCGATTCCCCCGACGACTGGTTTGCGACCGCGACCCGGCATCCGGGTTCCTGGTGGGCGGACTGGCAGGCGTGGATGGACGCGCGCAACGGGGGTGAAAAGCTTCCTGCAAGAACCCCGGCCAATGCGCTGGAAGACGCTCCTGGCAGCTACGTCATGCTGCGGCTGGGGAAGAACGCTGGAACCTGAAACGGCTAGAAGACTTTTATCCCGACGTCCGCCGCCGGCCGGCCGCCACGCAGGTGATTGATCGCGCACAATATTTTACGATCGCTGCGGAGTCTTCCGACTGCGCCCGGCGCATTGCCGGCGGATAATGGCTACCCAGCAGTTTCTCAGAATGGCGGTACGGCAATGAATCCGGCATTGGAAGCCGAAACTTCTCCCGCACGGGCACCGGATCGATCGCCGGGCTCGGCGAGCCACCGGACGAAATTCTTCGTCGCCGGTTTTCTCTGCGTGCACGTTCCGATCGTCGCGTTCGTGGCTTACGTCGCCGTCGAGTCCGGCTCGTTGCCGATGACCGGCGCGCTGCTCGCGCTGTTTGTCGCCACCGGCGCCGGTACGGCGATGCTGCTGTGGGCGATGTATCGCCTGTTCGCCCCCGTCATGGTCATGCGGGAAACCTTGCGCGGAGCCGAAGGCAAGCTTGCGCTCCAGGTGCGCGTGGCACGGGCCGAGGGGGAACTCGATGCGCAAAGAGCGATGCAACGCTCGCTGCAAGCGAGCGAAGCGCGGTTCCGCAGCCTGACCGCGCTGTCTTCCGACTGGTACTGGGAGATGAACCAGGACCTGCGCATGAGCTACATCAGCGCTGAATCCGAGGGCAAGACGGCCCGGCCGGTCGCGATGGCGCTCGGCAAGCTGCGCTGGGAGCTCGACTACGACGACCTGGATGAGCCGAAGTGGCTCGAGCACCGGGCGGCGCTGGAAGCGCGCCGGCCGTTCCGCGATTTCGAGGTGCGCAAGCGTCTGTCCGATGGAACGCTGATTCACAGCAGCTTGAGCGGCGAGCCGGTGTTCGACGAGCAGCGTCGCTTTGCCGGATACCGGGGGATCGGCCGCGACATCACCGGACGCAAACTCGCCGAAGACTCGCTGCGCGAGTCCGACGCGCGCTACCGCGCGGTGAGCGAGAGCATGCTGGACGGCATCCTGATCCTGCAGAAAGGCCGCTTCATGCACGCCAATCCGGCTGCGCTCCGCCTGCTGGGCTACAGGCTGGAAGAGCTGATCGGCACGGAGTTCGCGCCGCTGGTGCACCCCGAGCACCGCGCGCTCGTCGTCGAGCGCCACCGGCGCCGGAGCGCGGGCGAGACGCTCGAACCGCGCTACGACATGCAGGTGCTCAATCGCTCGGGCGAGGCGGTCTGGGTCCAGATTTCGAACGAAGCGATCAATTGGTTGCAGCAGCCCGCGGTGCTCACCATCATCTCCGACATCACCGAGCGCAAGCGCTCCGAGCGCGAACTGCAGCGTTTCCGGACGGCGCTGGATCTGACTGGCGACGCAATCTACCTGGTTGATTGCAATACGCTCGCGATTCTCGATTGCAACGACGGCGCCTGGCGGGCGCTTGGCTACCGGCGCGAGGAGTTGGTCGGCAGCGGCGTCGATCTGATTGTCGCCGACCGCACGCGCGAGCAGATCCGCGCCGAATACGCGAAGCTGGCATCCGAAGACACTGGCGCGATGAATTTCGAGACGCTGCACCGGCGCAAGGACGGCAGCGTGTTCCCCGTCGAGGTCAACCGCCGGATCCTGCGCACCGCGGCAGGACCGATCCTGGTTGGCGTGACGCGCGACATCAGCGAGCGCAAGCGCACCGAGGAGCGGCTTGCTTACCTCGCGCATTTCGACACGCTCACCGGGCTGCCCAACCGCGATCTGCTGCAAGACCGGCTGCAACAGGCCGTCGTTCACGCGCGGCGCGACAAGCAGCAGGTCGGCGTGCTGTTCATCGACCTCGACCGTTTCAAACTGGTGAACGACACGCTCGGCCATCATCTCGGCGACCGCCTGATCGCACAGGTCGCCGAGCGCATCGCCGCCTGCCTGCGGGCCGGCGACACGGTGGGCCGGATCAGCGGCGATGAGTTCGCGGCGGTGCTGTCGGACCTGGCGCGGCCGGACGATGCGGCGCTGGTGGCGCGCAAAATCCTCGATTCGCTCGACACGCCCTTCGACCTGGAGGGACACGAGACCTACGTCTCCGCGAGCATCGGCATCGCGGTCTACCCCGAGGACGGCGAGGACGCGGTTGCGCTGCTCAAGGACGCCGACGCGGCGATGTACCTCGCCAAGCAGACAGGGCGCGACCGCTATTGTTTTTTTACCGCCGACCTGAACGAGCGCGCCGTCACAAAGCTGCGGTTGACCAACGATCTGCGCCGCGCCGTCGAGCGGCGCGAATTCTGCCTGCATTATCAGCCGAAAGTCGACTTGGCGAGCGGCGCGCTGGCCGGCTTCGAGGCGCTGATCCGCTGGCAGCATCCGCAGCGCGGCCTGGTGCCGCCGCTGGAGTTCATTCCGGCGCTGGAGGAGTCCGGATTGATCGTCCAGGTCGGCGAGTGGGTGATCGAGGAAGCGGCCGCGCAATTGCGCCGCTGGCGCGATGCGGGCTTCGCGCTGCTGCCGATCGCCGTCAATCTCTCGCCGCGCCAGTTCCGCAACAGCGATCTGGCGGCGTCGATCCAGCGCCGGGTCACCGCCGCCGGGATCACGCCGGGCCTGATCGAGCTGGAAATCACCGAGAGCTTCCTGATGGACAAGCCGAAGAAGGCGGTCCGCACGCTCGAAGCCCTGAGCGCCGCCGGGCTGAGGATCTCGATCGACGATTTTGGCACCGGCTATTCGAGCCTCGCCTACCTCACGCGCTTTCCACTGACCGCGCTGAAGATCGACCGCAGCTTCGTGCGCGATCTGCATACCGGGGACGCCGCCACGGCGGTCGCGCGCGCGATCATCGACATGGCGCACACGCTGCGTCTGACGGTGATCGCCGAAGGCGTCGAAACCGAAGCCCAGGCGTCGTTCCTGCGCGCGCATGGTTGCGAACAGGGCCAGGGCTATCTATTCGCACGCCCGGCGCCCGCCGCCGAGATCACCGCGCGCCTTCAGAGCATGCTGGAGAAATCCGAGAGATAACCTAACCCCGCGATCGCGCGCGAGCCGTACCAGGAAGTCATTTCGCCGTCGATGAAGGTGACGGGCTTGTTCAGGCTGTTGCTGATTTCGTCCTGATGTTTCTCTTGAAATCGGTACGGTTCTGACGAGAGAAGTACGAACTCCACTTCCTTGAGCCAGGGTTCTTCCAGCGAAATCTTCGGATAGCGCGCATCGCTAGCCTCAGGAAGCGTCCGCAAACCGAACAGCGCGAGCGTGCGCGAGACGTAGGTGTCGCGCGACACGGTCATCCACGGGTCCTTCCAGATCAGATAGAGGACTTTTCTCTGAGGGAATTTGCGCTTTTCGGTTTCCCGGAAAGCAAATTCGAATCTGGAGCATAAGGCCTCCGCTTCGCGCGTCTTGCCGAACGCGTCCCCGATCTGGCGATAGAGAGCCAGGTTGTCGAGCGGCGCGAGCGGGTGCGTGACGATCAGGTTCGGCACGAACCGCGCGAGCGCGTCGGCGGTTTCTTTCCGGTTCTCGTCGACGTTGACGATCACGTGGGTCGGCGCGAGTGCGCGGATTTTTTTCAGATTAACCGATTTCGTGCCGCCGACTTTGGGGATCGTCCTCAGCGTCTCCTTTGGGTGAATGCAAAATCCCGTCCGGCCGACCAGTTGATCTGCCAGCCCGAGCTCGCATACCAGCTCGGTAATAGACGGAACCAGCGAAATGATTCTGTTCAGATGGAGACGTCGCGCGGCTTGCGCGGCGCGCGCGCGGCGAGCCGGTCGTAGAGCCAGCCCGGCAGCAGTCGCAGCAGCAGCGATACCAGCGCCATCTGCCACGGGATCACCGCGAGGCGGCGCTTGGCGGCGATGGCGCGGGCGAAGCGCTGCGCCGCGTCGGCGGCGGAGATCAGGAACGGCATGCGGTACTTATTCACCTGCGTCATCGGCGTGTCAATGTAGCCGGGGCAGATCGTGACCACGCAGACGCCGCTGCCGGCGAGTTCAGTGCGCAGGGATTCGAGCCAGTTGATGGCCGCGGCCTTCGAGGCGCTGTAGGCGCCGGCGCCCGGAATGCCGCGGAAACCTACCACGCTGGCGATGCCGCAGAGCGTACCGCTGCCAGCGGCGCGCATGGCCGGGGCGAAAGCGGCAAGCGTCGCGGCGAGGCCCGCGACGTTCACCTCGAGCACGCGGCGCAGTTTCTCCACATCGGCAATGTCATCGCCCTGCGTGCCGACCGAGATGCCGGCGTTGGCGATGACCAGGTCCGGCGCACCGAAACGCGCGATGAAGTCCTGTGCGGCGGCCGCGACCGCCGCAGCGTCGGTGATGTCGGCGGGATAGATCGCGTTGCGGCCGGGCAGGCCGGCGGCCAGCTGCTCGAGCAGGTCGCGGCGGCGGGCGAACAGCCCGATCACAGTGTCCGACCCGGCATAGTGCCGCGCCAGCGCTGCGCCGATCCCGGTGGATGCGCCGGTGATGAAGATGCGGCGCACGTGGAGGAGCGCAGAGCGCTAGGTGCAGGAGCGCGGAGCGCCAGGCCGGCCGCGCTACTTGGTGGCGGCGAGGGCCTTGCGCACGACCGGGATCAGGCGCTCGGCATTTGCGAGCATCCCCTGACCCGAGCGCCCCTGCTCCGCGCTGATGGTGTAGCGGCCGTGCACCATCAGCGCGGGCGTGCCGTCGATGCGGGCGCCGGCGGTCATCTGCGCCGCGCGCTTCACCTTGCTCTGCACGCCGAAGGATTTCATGGTCGCCTCGAGCTTCTTCGGATCGATGCCGTTGCGCGTCAGCCACTCGCCCAGCGCCGCCGGTTTGTCGGTCTGCAGCCGGTCCTTGTGGATGGCATCGAAAAACGGCCGGTGCAGCTTGTCGAGCACGCCCAGCACCTCGAAAGCGTAGAAGATCGCGGCGTCGTGCGCCCAGCGCTCGTTGAAGACCGCGGGAATGCGGCGGAAATACGCGTCGGCCGGCAACTTGGGCACCCAGGTCTCGAGCGCCGGTTCCAGGTTGTAGCAGTGGATGCAGCCGTACCAGAAGAATTCGGCCACTTCGATCTTGCCCTGGTTCTCGACCGGCAGGTCGGCCCGCAGGGTGGAGTAACCTGCGTCGCCGCCTTGCTGAGCGCGTACAGCCAGCGGTGACAGCGCAATCGCGGCAATCAGGCTACGACGAAGCTTATCCATGCAGGTTCTTTCCTAGTTGTCCTTGGCAGCGGCCAGGTCCTTCACTTTGACCAGGTTCGCGTCGATTCCGTTCTGCGCCAGCACGCGTCGCACCCGGTTCAGGTCTACCAGCGTGGAGTACGGGCCCAGCCGCACCCGGTACCAGGTCCCCTTGTCGGGCAGCGCCGTCGGCTCGACGCTCGATTCGAACCCCAGGATGGCGATTTTCGCCTTCTGGCTGTCGGCATCGGCCGGGTTCTGAAACGAGCCCGCCTGGATGAAGTAAACGCCGCGTGCGGCCTCCGGTTGACTCTTGCCCGCCTTGGCGGCGTCCTTGAGCTCCTTCTCGGAGACCGGTTCCTCGCCGCCCGGCAGGATCTTGTAGAAGTCGAACCTGGGCTTGTCGGTTCCCTTGGCGCCGCCCTGCGGCATGCCGGCGACCGTCTTCGCTGCTTCGGCCGGCGCATCCTTGCCGTCCTTGCTCGCGGCGGGTTTCGCTTTGCCGAGGAACGGTATCGGCGTCTTGTTGAGATAGAACGCCACGCCCAGCGCGATACCCAGCCCGAGGATCAGGCCGATGAACATGCCGAGCATGAAACCGCCGCCGCAACGGCTCGGCGGGGCGGAACGTGCAGCGCGATACGCGTGCCTGCGTTTCACATTTTCTCCGGAGCGCTGACGCCGAGGAGCGCAAGGCCGTTGCCCAGCGTCTGCCGGACCGCCGCGCACAGCGCCAGCCGCGCCCGGCGCAGGGCCTCGTCCTCGACCAGAATGCGCTCGGCATTATAGTAGCTGTGGAATTCCCCCGCGAGCGCGCGCAGGTAGAACGCGACCGAATGGGGTGCGAGCTCCCGCGCCGCATCAGCCAGCATGGCCGGGAATTCGGACAGCCTTTGCGCGAGTTGCAGTTCTTTTGCCATTTTCAGGAAACCCAAGTCCGCCCCCGCGAGCGTTGCCGGGTCGCCGCCCCACTGCGCGAGCACGCTGCTCACGCGCGCGTACGCGTACTGCACGTAATAGACCGGATTTTCCTCGCTCCTGGCGAGCGCAAGGTCGACGTCGAAGCTGAACTCCGTGTCGGCTTTCCGCGACACCAGGAAAAACCTCACCGCGTCGCGGCCGGCCCAGTCGATCAGCTCGCGCAGCGTGACGTAGGACCCGGCGCGCTTGGAGATCTTCACTTCGGCGCCGCCGCGCATCACCTTTACCAGGCTGTGCAGGACGTAATCCGGGTAGCCCTGCGGGATGCCGATGCCCAGTGCCTGCAGGCCCGCCCGCACGCGCGTCACCGAACTGTGGTGGTCGGTGCCCTGCACGTTGATCACCTTGCGGAAACCGCGCTGCCACTTGGCGACGTGATAGGCGACATCGGGCACGAAATAGGTGTAGCTGCCGTCGGACTTGCGCACTACGCGGTCCTTGTCGTCGCCGTAGCCGGTGGTGCGCAGCCACAGCGCGCCGTCCTTCTCGTAGCTCTTGCCGCTCGCGATCAAGCCCTTGACCGCGGCCACGACCTCGCCCTCCGAGTACATGCTCGACTCGAGGGTGTAGACATCGAATGTCACGCCGAATGCCTGCAGGTCGGCGTCCTGCTCTTTCCTGAGGAAAGCCACCGCGTGCCTGCGGATTGCGTCAAGATCGTTTACGTCAACAACTTCCTTTGCAATATCCCCGATGTACTCTCCGGCGTAGCCGTCCGCGGGCCAGCCGGGGGCGCCGGGTTCGATGCCGCGCGCGCGCGCCTGCACCGAGAGCGCGAGGTTCTCGATCTGCGCGCCGGCGTCGTTGTAATAGAACTCGCGCGTGACCGCGTGGCCCTGCGCTTCGAGCAACGCAGCCAGCGCGTCGCCGAGCGCCGCCTGCCGTCCGTGGCCGACGTGCAGCGGGCCGGTGGGATTGGCCGAGACGAACTCCACCATCACTTTTTCCGGGGTTACGGCCTTCGCGCGTCCAAAGTTGGCGCCCGAATCCAGGATCTCGCGGACGATGCGGGTCTTCGAGGCCTGCTTCAGACGGATGTTGATGAAGCCGGCGCCCGCGACCTCGAGGCTCTCTACGCTAGCCGATGCCTTCGGTCGCAGGCGTTCGAGGAGCGCTTCGGCAAGCTGCCGAGGATTGCGTTTCAGCCTGCGCGCGAGTTGCATCGCGACATTGGTCGCCAGGTCGCCATGGGCCGCATCGCGCGGCCGCTCAAAATGAATCTCGGTGTCCGCCGCTTCGGGCGCGATCTCCCCGAGCGCCTCCCGGAACAGCGTTGTCAGAAGTGTCCTCGGATCCACGCGCGTCATTCGTACCAGTTTTCCAACGCCAGCGCTTTAACCTGTTGGAAGTGCCTTCGGTTGTTGGTTACCAGCACCGCGCCCAACGCGAGCGCATGTGCGGCGATCATGGTGTCGAACTGGCCGATCGGCGTACCGCCGCGTTCCAGCTGCGCGCGCAGCTTCGCATAGCGGTCGGCGGCGCTCGCGTCCCAGGGCATGACAGCGACGCGCGCCATGAAACCCTGCACCAATCGCGCCAGGCCGCGCGGATTGCCCCGCTTCTCGAGGCCAAACATAAGTTCAGCGCGCGTTATCGCGGATATCGCCAGCGAGCTCGGAACGGCTGCCGCCAGCGCCGCGTCGAGCGCCGCCGAAGCGCCACGAATGGCATAGCTGCCGGTGTCAGTGTCCAGCAGATACAGCATGCCGCGTTACCCTCTGCGGGCTGGCTTCGAGCGGCGGGTTACGGCGAAAGGGTCGCGCGCCGCATTGCTTTCGTTCAACGGCCGGCGGACCAGAAAATCGGACGGCATGCGCGTTTTCGCGCGCAGCGCGAAAAACTCGTCCCAGCCTCCCGGCGCCGGACGCGCCGAAAGCACGATATCCCCTGTGATCGGGTCCCGGCGGATGAACACCGTACGGGTCTCGAGACGGAACGCCTTGGGCAGGCGGACCGCCTGGCTATTGCCGTTGGCGAAGACGCGCGCCGTTTGCAAGGATCAGGCTCCGGGGCAATGTGTGTACATTTTAGAATTGTACATCACTTAGTCGAATTCGATCGGATCCACATCCAGGTGCCAGCGCAGGCCGCCGGGGGTCCTTGCAAAAGGGCGCGAATTATGATTCTCGGATAGGTTCGCTCGGAGCGGCCTTGCGCAATGGTTCGGCTAAGGGCGATACTGCAGACACTTCCCTCGACGGCATTCAGCATGGACAGCATTTTTCGCGAACAAGCCGTTTCGGCTCAGAATCAACGCGGGCTTGGCGAGATCCTCATCGTGCGGCCGATGTCGGTTGCGTTCCTGACGGCGGCCGCGGTATTGATCGCCGCCACTATTGTCGCGTTCCTGATGCTCGCTGAATACACGAGGAAGGAGCGCGTGACCGGTCAATTGATCATGAGCCGCGGTTTGGTCAAAGTGTATCCGCCGTCGGCGGGCACCATCGTCAGGCGATTGGTCGGCGAAGGCTCGCAGGTCGAGGCGAATCAACCCTTGTACGTCCTTTCGACCGAGCGCGTGAGCAGCGCCCGCGGAGATACCCAGGCCGAGATTGTCCGGCAACTCGCGCTGCGCAAGCGCACGCTGCGGGAAGAACGCACGAAGCAAGCGCGTATTCTCGCGGAGGAAGAAGCTGCGCTCCGTCGCAAGATTCGGGACCTCGCCAATGAGGAGGTGCAGCTTGGGCGCGAAATCGAGATTCAGGAAACCAGAGTCGGTTTGGCGCGCGAGTCGGTGAGGCGGCTGCGCGTTTTGCTCGCGCAGGGCTACGTTTCGCAGGCGTTTCTGGACGAGAAGGAACAGGACCACCTCGAACAGCAGACGCGCTTGCAGGCGCTCGAACGCACCCGGCTCTCCGCGCGGCGCGAAATCAGCGCTTTCGAGAGCGATCTGGAGAATGCGCCTCTCAAGGCGCAAAACGCGCTCGCGGCAATCGACCGGCAGGTCGCCGCTCTCGAACAGGACGTGGTGGAGGGGGAGGCAAGGCGGGAAATGGTGGTTCCGGCGCCGCAGGACGGAACGGTTACCGCCGTGCTGGGCGAACCCGGCCAATGGTTGACCCCTAACCAGCCTCTTGCCAGCATACTTCCGAAGGACGCGGCGATCGAAGCCGTGCTGTATGTGCCGAGCCGCGCGATTGGGTTCGTTGAGACGGGCAAACCCGTCCAGATACGCTACCCGGCCTATCCGTACCAGAAGTTCGGCCAGTATTCCGGCACGGTGAAAGAAATTGCCCGCACCGCGCTGGCGCCGGAAGAGCTGAAGCTGGTTGGTGCAACTCAGGAGACTTTCTTTCGCGTTGTTGTCTCGCTGGATTCGCAATCAGCCACAGCGTACGGCAAGCAGATCCGGTTGCAAGACGGTATGCAGCTCGAGGCCGATATCCTCATCGATACTCGCCGACTCTACGAATGGGTGCTGGACCCCCTATACAGTCTTACCGGCAAGTTGTGACACCACGGCCGCGGGCGGCGCTGCGCTGCGTTGCGGCATCTCGATAAGTTTCCCGCCTTGGAGCAGCAAAACCCGATCCGCGGCCATGACGGTTTCGGGCCGGTGCGCGCTGAGGATGCGCGTGATGCCAAGACGTTTCAGCGCTTCATGAATCTGCCGTTCCTTGGCGACGTCGATATCGCTCGTCGCTTCGTCCAGGAACAGGAACTTCGGCCGCCGGTAGAGGGCGCGTGCGATGAAGACGCGTTGACGCTGGCCGCCGGAGAGAACCGGGCCGATGTCTCCGATCAGGGTGTGGTAGCCCATCGGCAGCGCGGCGATTTCGTCGTGCACGCCCGCGAGCCTTGCGGCCTCCTCGATCGCGGCGTAATCCGGCTCGGCGGAGAACATGCTGACGTTGTCCGCGACCGTGCCCGCGAACAGCTTGTCGTCCTGCATCGCCGCGCCCACCAGGTCGCGAAATCGCCGCACGCCCATCTGCTTGAGCGAAACGCCGCCGATCGATATTTCGGCGGGCACCTGCGGGAACAGTCCGAGCACGGCGCGGAATAAAGTCGTCTTGCCGCAGCCGGATGCGCCGACGACCGCGAGGCATTCGCCCGGCCTGGCCTTGAATTGAACCCCCTCGAGGATCATCCGACCCGCCTCGCCGTAGCGGAAGCGCAGGCCGCGTACTTCGAGTGCGCTCTCCGGAGGGAGTGGCGCAGCGGGCTGCGGTGCCGAATCGTGTTCCGGTTTCTCGAATACGATGTCGGCGAGCCACATGCCCTGCAATTCGAGCAGGCGCAACTCGAAAGCGCGATCGATGAAACCGCTGACGCGGCGCCCGAACTGTTCGCTGTAGACGGCGAACGCCAGCAGCATGCCCACCGAGAATCGGCCTTCGACGACATACCATGCTCCGAAGGCGATCACCGCGATTCCCGTGACCCCGAAGAGCAGGCTGTTCGCGGTCCTGAAGATGAGGAACTGGCGCTGTTTGCGCAGCCCGGCGTTGCGCTCGTCAACCAGCGCGTTGAGCCAGCGCGATACGCGCGCGTCCTCCCGGTTCGCGAGGCGGATGCTTTGTATGCCGCGCACGGTTTCCATGAAGATCGACTGCTGGCGGCCCAGGTGCATGAATTCTTCGTAGCTCGCGGTGCGTAGCGACTGATAGAGGAGCCAGCGCAGGACCGCGTAGATCAGCATCGCCGCGATGCCGATCGATGCCAGCGGCGGGCTGTAGATCAGCATCACCGCGAGCGTGCCGAAGGCCATCAAGCCGTCGGTCAACGCTTCGATAAAACGCACCGTGAGGGTGTTCTGAATGGTTTGCAGCACACCGAAGCGGTTGACGATATCGCCCAGTTGGCGGCGTTCGAAATACAGGATCGGCAGGCGCGTCAGGTGCGAAAAGACGTTAGCCATCCACTGCAGGTTGAACAAAGTGCTCATGACGAGCACCGCCCAGCCACGCACCGCCTCGATTGTCGTTCGCACGACCGCGAGCAGCGCGAACCCGAGCGCGAGCGCCAGGATCAGGTCGCGGTCCGCGGTCAGGATCGCGTGATCGGTCATCCACTGGATGAAAAACGGCATTACCAGCGCGACGACTTCGATCGCCGCGGCGAGGAGGAAGATCTGCACCAGCGAGCCCGGCAGGCCCACCACCTTGCCCATCATCTCGCGCAACCGCAGTTGCTGCTGCGGCTGCCTCGGCTGGGCGAGCTTGCGGTTGGGCGAGAGCTCCAGCGCCACGCCGGTGAACGAGCGCGAAACGTCGGCATGGGAAAGCGTGCGTACGCCGTGCGCCGGATCGTGTATCACGACCTTGCGCCGGCTCACGCTTTTCAGCACCACGTAGTGCGTCATGCCCCAATGCAGAATGCAGGGCAAGCGCAACTTGCTCAGGAAATCGACATCGAGACGCAGCGCGCGGGGGGAAAAGTCGAGCGCGGCGACGGCCTGCATCAGGTGCTCCACGGTCATCCCCATCGCTGAGATTCGAAACATGCGGCGCAGGCCCGCGAGGTCGTGCTGGCCGCCGTGGAACTGAGCGATCATGGCGAGGCAGGCCAGGCCGCACTCGGCGCCTTCCGCGTGCAAGACCAACGGCAGATCGCGCGCGAAGCCGAATTGC
>Ga0247727_10011317_pt1 | contig 15597 bp, 8 predicted proteins | sample WisWelCaveWW1625_FD_202498 | JGI IMG/M metagenome (GOLD analysis project Ga0247727, IMG submission 202498) | Biofilm microbial communities from Wishing Well Cave, Virginia, United States - WW16-25 | ecosystem: Environmental > Aquatic > Deep subsurface > Groundwater > Cave microbial mat | place...
GGTACGTTGTATAACATCAAGGAGTTTGTCATGGGACTGACCGTTTTAGAAATTGAAGTCGGCAACCCCGCTGCCCCCGAGGTTACGGAGAAGCTCGAATTTCTGATTGACTCAGGCGCGATTTATTCGGTGGTTCCGACGCCGATTTTGCAGCGGCTCGGCATCAAGCCGCTGACGCAGCAAGAATTTCGTTTGGCCAATGGCAGCAAAATCATACGCCGGAAAGGCATCGCTCTGTATAAATATGGTGGTCAAATTGGCGGCGCCGATGTTATCTTCGGTGAAGAAGGCGATAGCAATCTTCTCGGCGCATTTACTCTTGAAGCTTTGGGTTTAGCTCTCGATCCCCTGCGGCGAGAATTGAAGCCGTTGCCGATGATTCTGGCTTCGCTGGGAGCGAAAAGCAAACGATGAAATAACCCGAGCTATAAATTTTAGAAACCAATAAACGGAGAGAGAGTATGAAACATCGCGACCGCTGGCGTTGTTTGATTTTCGCGCTTCTCATGTTCGCGAGCCATCTCGCCATCGCCGGGACGACCGGAAAAATTTCCGGCAAGGTGACGGACAAAAAATCCGGCGAAGGTTTGCCGGGCGCGAATGTGATCGTGTCGGCGCAGATTAAAGATGGCAAAGACGTGCCGTTGAGTCCGCCGCTCGGCGCGGCTGCCGATCTCGACGGCAATTTTATCATCATCAATCTCGCGCCGGGAAAATATGTGGTGCAGACTTCGTTTGTCGGCTACGGCGCGATCACAATGCGCGAAGTGAGCGTCTCCATTGATGTCACGACGAAGCTGGATTTTGCGATGAGCGAGGAAGTCATTCAGGGCAGCGAAGTCGTGGTGATCGCGGAGCGGCCGATTATCAACAAAGACGTGACTTCCACGCAGGCGCACGTGGACGCCGAGCAGATTCAGAAATTGCCGGTGCAGGAGGTGGCGCAAATTCTCAGCCTGCAAGCGGGCGTTTCCGTCGGTCGCGGCGGCGATATTCATATTCGCGGCGGGCGCTCCAGCGAAGTGGCGTATTTCGTGGACGGCGTGTCGGTGACAGACGCTTACAACGGCGGCCAATCGGTGCGCGTCGAAAATGAGTCGGTGCAGGAGCTGCAGGTGATCAGCGGCACGTTCAATTCCGAGTTCGGCAACGTGATGTCCGGCGTGATCAACATCGTGACGAAAGACGGCGGCGAGCAATATCACGGCAATGTGAATTTGTACGCCGGTGATTTCGTCAGCTCGGACAAAGAGCTCTACTTGGGAATTGATGAAATCGATCCGCTGGCGACCCATAACGTTCAAGCCAGTTTGAGCGGGCCGGTGCCGCTGACGAACAACAAGCTGACGTTTTTCGCAACGGGCCGCTATTTCTCGACGGACGGCTGGCTGAACGGCCGGCGCATGTTTGACATCTACGGTAATTTAGCGCCGGGCGCAAAGTTCGGCGGCGAGGATGGCAATGAGCCGATTGCCGGCGAGATCGTGCCGATGAACACGCGGCTGAATCGCTCGGGGCAATTAAAGCTCTCTTACAAACTTTCCTCTAAAATCAACCTGCGTTTGAATATGCTGGGCAATGATGATGAGGGCCGGGGCTACAACGGCTTTTTCCGCTGGGTGCCGGAGGCGCGACGCACCGGTTTTGACAAAGGCTATAACGCGAATTTCCAGATTTCTCATGTTTTGAGCGCGCGCGCGTTTTACACGCTGAACCTTTCGCAATTTTATAAAAACTTTGAAAGCTATCTTTTTGAAGACCCGCTCGATCCGCGCTATCCGCGCCTGGTGCCGTTGAGCGTCATCGATCCGCCGCGCGGCCAGTACGATCTCGGCATTTTCGGCGCGGAATATGGCTTCTTTCAACGCTCCACCACCACGCAAATCGCCAAACTGGATTACACCCATCAGCTCAATCTCGTGCATCAAATTAAAATCGGCTTCGAGGGCAAATGGCATCGGCTCTTTGAAGAAGGCATTAATAATTTGACCGTGCCGCTGGATACGTCGCGCACCGAGTTGGAGATTCCCTCGCTGGACAATGTCAATCACGGCCGCTACGTTTACAAGCCGATTGAGTTCTCTGCATATGCGCAGGATAAGATCGAGCTTGAGAGCGTCGTGATCAATGCGGGCATTCGGTTCGATTATTTCAATTCGCGCGGCGATGTGCTGGCCGACCCTTCGGACCCCAATGTTTTTCTGCCGCAGAATGATCGTTACCTCGCGATGTCGCTAGCGGAGCGTCTGCAAAATTGGTACAAAAAGCCTTCGGCGAAATATCAAGTCAGCCCGCGTTTCGGTATTGCGTATCCGATTACGGCGCAGGGCGCGATTCATTTTTCCTACGGCCACTTCCTGCAAATTCCTTCCTTTGAATTGCTCTATCAAAATCCGGGCTATAAAGTGCCGGCGGGCAATGGCAATTACGGCATCTACGGCAATCCCGATTTGCAAGCGCAAAAGACGGTGATGTACGAGCTGGGCCTGAAGCAGCAAATCGGCGAAAATACCGGCATCGACGTCACCGGTTTTTATCGCGACGTGCGCAACTGGGTCGGCGTGAGTCCGTCGATTGAGACCGTCGGTGAAGGCGGACAAACAATCGCGGGCCGCACGTACACAATTTATCGCAATCTCGATTACGCCAATGTGCGCGGCATTACGTTGACCCTGTCGCAGGTGCGGTCGCGCTTGTTGACGTATTCGGTGGATTACACGTTTCAAGTTGCGGAAGGCAGCAACTCCGATCCCGGCGAGGAATTTGGCCGGCGCAACAGCGGCGAAGAGCCGACGCGTTTCATCGTGCCACTGAGCTGGGATCAAAAGCATACGTTGAACGGCACACTGTCGTTGACGACGCGCGGCTGGGCGGGCAGCTTGCTCGGGCGCTTTCATTCCGGGCTGCCGTACACGCCGGACGTGCAGCGCGCGGTGCGAGCCGGGCAAAATGCGAACCTCTCGTTTTTGCGCAACAGCCGCAACGCGCCGTATTTCCTCACATTCGATTTGCGCGTTTCCAAAACGCTGCGCCTCGCCGGTCTGGATTGCGGTCTGCTGCTGAATGTTTATAATTTGCTGGATCGCCGCAATGAGATCAACGTGTATGGCGACACCGGCCGGGCGACGACGTCGACGACGTTCACGATCGTCCGCGATGCGACGATTGTCAACAACACGGCAGACGAATTTTTTCGCCAACCGGACCGCTTCAGCGAGCCGCGCGAAGTGCAGGTCGGTTTGAAGATTGGGTTTTGAACTTCACAACGCGAGCCGCAATCAAACCGGCATAAAAAACAAATTGCCCAACGGATGAAAAGCGGCCAACGGATAGATGAAAACTTTGTGTTTTGTTATTTTTTTGAGTTGAATTATGGAGAGGAGTTTTTCATGCGTTATATAAAAATTTTGCTGATCTTGTTGGTGATCGTTCCAATGCCAGTGTTGGCGCAGTATGTTCCCTCCAAAGAACGCAGCAAATTCAGCGAGCGGCGCAAGACCTACACGAGCGCGAATCTCGTGGGTACGACGATTTTTAATTTCGGCATCACCGGGCGCACGACCTCGCGGCCCGATGAAATTCCCTATGAATGGCCGGCGGGCACGCGAAAAATTTATATGGCGTTGACCTCGCCGATGTACGGCGCGGAAGTGGTTGACAATGCCAACGTGCGACGGCGCATCATGACCGCGGCGCTCGGCAAACCCGATCGCAACAACGGCGCGAGCTGGGAACTGCAGCCGATTACCGGTTACATCAACACCGCGCAAGGCTCGCGGGCCAATGTGGCGAATTTGCTGGACCGCAGCACGTGGCCGCCGAGCTGGCCGGACAAATTCGAAGACAAAACCGATCCGGGTTGGGCGGGAAACTGGAACGGCCTATTCGGCAAAGTGCCGCCCGATCTTTCGGTGAAAACCGCGGATCAGGAATTTGTGTTTAAAACCGGCGACGATAATTTTGACAAATGGGATTACACGCCGGACACGACGGACCCCTCGCGCCGCGGCATCGGCATCGTGATGGAAACGCGCGTGCTGCAATGGGCTCAGGTGCTGGTGCAGGACGTGGTTTTTATTTTGCATTATTTGAAAAATGACGGCAACAAGCTGATTGAAAGACTCGGCGCCAGTGTTTTGCTGGCGGATCTCGTCGGCGGCGATGGCGGCGATGATGTGGCGTTTTTCTCGCTGGCAACCGACGTGGCGTGGTCGACCGATGCGGATAATATCGGTGATCGTTTTTTTGGCAGCGATCCGGTGGGCGTCGTCGCCACTTCGTTTTTGGAAACGCCGGGCAACAGCACGGACGGCATCGACAATGATTTGGACGGTGAGCCGAATGGTCCGGTGATTACGACGCAGATTATTGCGGGCGAACAACCGGACAATCTGAAAGACGATAACGGCAACGGCCTGATTGATGAAAGCACGATTCACATTTTTCGCACGCTGCCGGTTTTCAACCCGGGCAACGGCTTTAAAGACGGCATCGATAACAATAACGACGGCGAACCGGGCAGCCCGGCGATAACGGCGGCGATGCTGATTGGTGAGATCGCCGGCAATGGAAAAGACGACAACAATAACGGCTTGCGTGACGAAGGCCCCGAGGACCTCGGCAAAAGGTATGCGGATAAAATTGACAACGATAACGACGGGCTCGTTGACGAAGGCATCGACGAGATGATTGAGGAGTCGCGCGAAGACGGCATCGACAACGACGGCGATTGGAATCCCGTCACCGACGACGTCGGTCTCGATGGTCTGGCCGACACCAATGATCCCGGCGAAGGCGACGGCAAACCGACTTCCGGCGCCGGCACGAATCTTCCCGGCGAGCCGAGCATCGACAAAACCGATATTGCGGAGTCCGATCAAATCGGTTTTACCAACGTGCAATACGAAGGCTCGGGCGATCTCAATTCCAATCTCGCGAATGACAACACGGCGTTCAATCATTTTCTCGTGCCGGGCATCGGCAATATCGGCGGGCAAACCGGCGATTTCAATCTCTTTGTCGGCGCGGGTTTGTTCCCGATGCCGCCCGGCATCACCGAGCGCATCTCGCTGGCGGTGTGCATGGGCGAAGACAGCTCGGACGCGTTGTTGAATCGCAATCAGGCGCAGGCGACGTACGACACGGATTATCAATTTGCGCTCGCGCCGCTGCAGCCGACGTTGACGGCCGTGCCCGGCGACGGCAAGGTTCATTTGTACTGGGATGACGTCGCCGAGCGTTCGTTTGATCGCTATCTCGCGCGGCTCGGCTATAGCGGCAACGACTTCGAAGGCTATCGCATTTATCGCGCGACGGATGACGCGCTGCAAGATGTGGCGTTGATTACCAACGGTTTTGGCAATACGCAGTTCGACAAGCCGATCGCGCAATTCGATCTGATCGATGCGTACAGCGGTTTTCATCCCGTCGACGTGCAGGGCACCAAATTTTATCTCGGCAGGAACACGGGTCTCGTGCATCAATGGATCGATAACGACGTTGTCAATGGCCAGCGCTATTTCTATGTGATCCGCGCGTATGATTACGGCCTCGTCGATCGCAAAGAGCCAACCAAAGGCATTACGCCGAGCGAAAGCGCCGGACGCATTTTGCCGGACACCGAAGATCTCGGCAAATTTGTTTTGCCGAAAAATGCGGTGATCGTCACGCCGAACGCGCCGGCCGCAGGTTATCAGGGGCCGGCGACGACGATCGAGCATGTCGCGGGCGCCTCGACCGGCATGGTGACGGTGAATTTGTTCGATCGTACGCAACTGCGCGACGGCCAGCGTTATCGCGTGACGTTCGAAGACACGACGATTGCGAATCCGACCGAAGACACGCTCAAAACGAGAAATTATACGCTGACGCGTTTGCCCAGTCAGGCGCTCGTGTTGCGGCGCAATTTGAATCCGGATCAATTCGTCACTGACGGCTTCTATTTGCAATTTGCCAACCTGCCGCGCGTCGAGCCGGATTACACCCGGCTGAGATGGCGGCCGAACGGGAGCAAAATTCACGCGCCGGATTTTCGCATTCCGACCCTTGGCTTTACCAAAGGCACGAAAGTACCCTATGACTACGAATTGGTCGTGGGCCAGCCGGGCCTCGGCAAATCCGCGAAGATTGATTTTGGCGGCCTCACTTTGCCGTACGAAGGTCCGGTCAATTTCAAAATTCGCAATTTGACCACCAAACAGGACGCGGAATTTTCCTTTATCGACGTCGATCCGACCGGCACGACGGCGCAGTCGGCGTTGTTGAGCCGCACGCGCGATCGCATCGACCGCGTTTTTTTAATCGATAATGTCAGAGGCCAGCGCACGGTCTCGTGGTTCGTGACGTTCGCGACGACTTACATCGACTCGCTGCGCAATCCGCAGGCGGGCGACACGCTGTCGATGGTCGTCTCCAAGCCGTTCCTGCGCAGCGATGTGTATGAGTTTACCGTGCAGAGTGAAAAAGTTGATCAGGCGCAGGCCTCGAAAGAATTGAGCCGGATTCGCGTCGTGCCCAATCCGTATGTGGCCGCCGCTTCCTGGGAGCCGGAAAACCCGTTTGATTCCGGACGCGGGCCGCGCTCGATTCATTTCAATCATCTGCCGCAGAAATGCACGATTCGCATTTTCAACGTCTCCGGCGAGCTGGTGAAAACGATTGAGCATGACGCGCAGGTCGGCAATGGCTCTGCCGAGTGGGACTTATTGAGCCGGGACAATCTCTCGGTGTCGTACGGCATTTACGTTTTTCACGTGAGCGCGCCGGGGGTTGGTGAATACATCGGAAAATTTGCGGTAATCAAATAGTTTGTAGTAGCCCCCTTTAGCGGCAGGCTGGATAATGATGAACGAATGACGCCTGAAGGCGTTACTACGAACCAAGGAGTATAAAAATGAACAGGCTTTCAATAATATTGAAACTCGCTCTGTGTCTGCTGGTCGTGCGAATTTTCCCGGCGGCGGCGCAAGACGTGACCAAAGTCGGCACCACAGCCGCGAAATTTTTGACGATTCCGGTCGGCGCGCGCGCGACGGCGCTGGGCGGTGCGTTTGCCGCGCTGGCGAATGACGCGACTGCCGCCTATTGGAATCCCGGCATGTTGAGTTTGCTGGAAAAGAACGAGCTTTATTTTTCGCACGCGGAATATTTTGCGGATTTGAATCTCGAATATGTCAGCGCGGTGTTTCGCTGGGAAAGTTTTGGCACGGTGGCGATCAGCGTGCTGTCGCTCAACACCGGCGAGATGCTCGTCACCACCGTCGATGATCCCGAAGGCAGTCTCGGCTCGACGTTCAGCGTCGGCAGTTACGCCGTCGGCGTCAGCTACGCGCACACGTTGACGGATAAATTCGCGATCGGCGGCACGGTCAAATACATTTATGAGAACATCTCGAACTCGCGGGCCACGGGCCTCGCGGTTGACGCCGGCACGATTTTCACCACGCCGTTCCGCGGCATTCGCCTCGGCGTCGGCATTTCCAATTTCGGCCAGAAGCTGAAAATCACCGGCGCGGATTTGCTCGTGCAAAAGGACGTTGATCCCTCAATCAGAGGCAACAATGAGAGCATCAACGCCAATTTGTCGACCGATGCTTTTGAGCTGCCGCTGAATTTGCGTCTCGGCCTCGCGTATGATCCGCTCAAATCCGAGAGCAGCCGCCTGACCGTGACGCTGGATGCGCTGCATCCGAATGACAACTCCGAAAGCCTGAATGCCGGCGCGGAATGGGCGCTGTTCAAAGAGCGCCTCTTTCTGCGCGGCGGTTATCGCAATCTCTTTCTGGATGAAAATGAAAATTCGTACACCGCCGGTTTCGGTTTGCAATATCGCTCCCAATCGCTGCGCCTGCGCTTCGATTATGCGTATTCGGATTTGAAACATTTGCAGGCGATTCATCAATTCGGTTTTTCGTTGCAGTATTGAGTCAATAACAAATCCCTTTATTCACTTTTAACCTAACAGGAGAGCAGTTATGCGATCAATGTTTCGAGTGATGCTTCTGGTCGGCCTCGGCGTCTTCCTGATGTCGGGGGCCGCGTTGGCGGACAGCACGACTTTCAAAGTCAACATGAAGGTTGTGAAGGATGCCGGACTTTTTGATCCCGCGAAGCAGACGGTTGGAATACGCGGTAGCTTTGATGGTTGGTCCGGCGGTGGCGTTAATTTAACCGATGCCAATAATGACCTGGTTTATGAAGGCAAAATTAATGTCGGCACCACCAGCCCGGTTTTTTACAAATTTGTTGTCAAAGAAGGAACGACCGTCATTCATGAGGATAATCTTCTTGGCAAGGGCAACCCCGATGGTAATCGTCCTCTGACTCTGACCGGCGCCAATCAAGTGCTTTCTGCCGTCGAATGGGCAGATGGCGTCAAATTCAGTGTAAACATGACTACCCCAATTTCCAGCGGTTTGTTCAACCCCGCTACCCAGTTTCTTTCGGTCATGGGCGGTTTCAACGGCTGGGCTTCAGGCGATTCTGCCGTTGCAAGAAAGTCTGAACTAAAGGATCCCGACGGGGACAAGATTTACGTTGGAAATATCGAGCTTGGCTCTCTCACGAACGAATTCAAATTTACCATTCAAAACAATTCGAACGGTAAGCTTGCGACTTGGGAAACCCATGGCAATCGCTTGGTCAATTTGAAAACCGCCACTTTGGCGAGACCCAGCCATCCCGAATTGCCGTGGGACGGCGATCCCGGCGTGGCGGTCACCGGTACATTGTTGTTTCAGGTGGACATCACGCCGTTGCAACAACTCGGCATTTTTAACGCGACGGAAGGCGATACGCTGCAATTGCGCGGCGCGTTTAACGATTGGAATGCTTCCAATCCCGCGCGGTCGATTATGCGCCAGTCCTTGCTTAATCCGAATGTTTATGATCTGCCGATTACCGAAACCAAAGTTCCAGGAACAAAACTGGAGTATAAGTTCTTCATCCAATTTAACAAGAATCGGCCCATCTGGGGCGGCAAAGATCCCATTGCCGGTTGGGAAGAACCGGGTTCAACCGGTGGCGGCAACCGCGTGATCAATTTCCCCGGCGCAGGCAATACGGCGCTGCCAGTGCAAACGTTCAACGATATTTTCGTTGTCATTCCAAAAGATACGTCGGTGACCATGGTGTTCAAGGCCGACATGCGCTGCTTCCTGCGCAAGCCACCGATTCCGGTCGACCGGAGCAAAGATACCCTGCGTTTGGAAGTTCAGGACGAAACCTGGCACTTCTTCAACAAGACGCTGCAATACAAAGACGCCAACAAGCTGGTCGGCAAAACGCCGTTTGATTTTACCGACGCCAACAACGACAGCATTTATGAGTTGTCGTTGACGACCAAAGGCGCGATTCAAAACTGGGTGCAATATCATTTGAACTGGCAAGGCTTCACGGAAAAAGCCCCGGGCTTCTCGCTCGGTCGCCGGCGCGTGCGCTACGTCCGGCCGAATGCGCAGGGCGTGTTCCGCAACAAGCTCACGTTTCAATTTGGTCGCGACTACTTCAGCGACGTCGAAAAGCCGCTGCTTATTGAGAATCCGAATGGCCCGACGCTGAATGACACGCCGATCTGCAGGAACCTCACCAGCGTCGCGCAAACGCGTTCCGGCGTACCGAACGATTATGTCCTCGGCCAGAACTATCCGAACCCGTTCAATCCCTCCACAACGATTGAATATGCGGTGCGGCAGACTGGCCGGGTGAAAATCACGTTGTACAATTATCTCGGCCAGAAAGTCGCGGAGTTGCTCAACGACGTGCAACCGGCCGGAACCTACAAGCTGACCGTGGACCTGAGCAAACTGGTGCAGGCCACCTCCGGCATTTACTTCTATCAGATCGAAGCCGGCGATTTCAAAGCCACGCGCCGCATGTTGTATATCAGGTGACCCGTGAGCAGTTAGCAGTAACCAGTGTTCAGTGATCAGTGTTCAGTAATCAGTTAGCAGTTATGCTCGTTAAGGTTTATTTTGTAACGTCATTGCGAGCGTTTCTCAGCGAAGCAATCCTTTGAAAATTAAAAGATTGCTTCGGCAAAAAACGCCTCGCAATGACTGTAGTTTTATCCCTTAACGAGTATAGCAGTAATTCATAAGTCAAACTGATTACTGGTCACTGATTACTGGTCACTGAAACTTTGGCACAGGGCTGAGAGAAGTTGAAAAATTCTCTTTCAGCCCTGTGCTGCTTTTTGAGCAAAATGAAAAAGAAACCGGCTGCCAAACAACCTCGAGCGGAAAACGTTGTGTCGGGAAAAAAGAAAATCGTTTTCTCCGGCCTGCTTTTGCTGTTGCCGATTTTTCTTTGTTTAATCGTAGAAACGCTGCTGCGGATTTTTAATTACGGGGCCAATCTCGATTTAATCGTCGTCAAAGAAAAGAACGGGCAAAAATATTACGCGCTCAACCCCGCCGTCGGCCGGCGCTATTTTTCCAAAGGCATTCTTGCCGTGCCGGAGTTGTATGAAGAAACCTTTGCGTATCACAAACCGGCGAACGGCTATCGTATTTTCTGTCTCGGGGAATCCACGACTGCATCTTTTCCTTATGAATTAAATGCGCGCTGGCATCGGCTGCTGCAAGATCGGCTCGTTACGCTATTCCCCGAAAAAAATATCGAAGTGATTAATGTCGGGCTTTCGGCGGTCAGCAGTTTTACCGTGCGCGAGTTTGCGGAAGAACTGATCGATTACGAGCCGGATTTGTTCTTGCTTTATCTTGGCCATAATGAATTTTACGGTGCGCTGGGCGTCGGCTCCACGCAATATTTCGGCAAAAGCCACGGCGTCATTCGGCTTTATCTTTGGCTGCAAAAATTCAAAACGTTTCAGTTGTTGCGCCATACCATTTCCAGTTTGCAAGGCGAAGCGGCGAAACCGCAAAACGCGGCACCCGATCAGACGTTGATGGAGCGGATGGTGCGGAATCAGTATATCGCCTTCGGCAGCGATGACTATAAACGCGCGGCGCAATCCTTTCGCGAGAATTTGACGAACATTATTGCAACCGCGAAGCAGAATAACGCCGGCATTCTGGTCAGCACGTTGACGAGTAATCTCAAAGATCAGCCGCCTTTTCAGTCGTCATTTTCTGCCAACACCGCGCCGGAGGCGAGAACAAGATGGGAGAAATTTTTTCAAGAGGGCGCGGCGTGGGAAAATCAACAGGCGTACGAGCAGGCCATTGCCGCTTATCGCGAAGCGGAAAAGCTGGACGCGATGCCGGCGCGCTTGTACTTTCAAATGGGCAAATGTTACGAAGCCTTGCAAAATTTTCCCGCGGCGCTGGCGGCTTATCAAAAAGCGCGCGATTACGACGCGCTGCGTTTTCGCGCTTCCGGCGAGTTCAACGAGATCATCCGGCAGGTCTGTCGCCAGGAAAATGCGCCGCTGGCGGAAATGGATAAAACTTTCGCCGAACATTCCCCCAACGGCATCACCGGGAACGGATTAATCTGCGAACATTTGCACCCGAATTTTGACGGCTATTTTCTGCTGGCCAAAACTTTCGGCGCGGCCATGGCGGCAAATGGTTTTATTGCGAAGGCTGCGGAGTGGAACCGGCAGCGCGACAAAACCGATGCGGAATACAAAGATTTCTCCGCGGTGACGGAGTTTGATCTGGCCATTGGCGCGAACAAAATCGAACGGTTGACGAGTCACTGGCCGTTTCCGGCCCCGGTGCAAATGATTGGCGGGATGGCCGATGCCGCTATTGTGCAACGGCTCGTAACGGCCTATGCACAGAAGAAAATTTTCTGGAATGACGCGCATTATCAACTGGCGGAATTTTACGCGACGCAAAAGCAATTCGCCCGCGCGGAAAAAGAATATCGCGCCGTGCTCAAAATCGTTCCGGAGAATTATCATGCTTATTTTAAAATCGGGGAGTTGTATCTGGCGCAGGAAAAATTTCCCGAGGCCGAGGCCTGGCTCCAACAGGCGCTGCAACGCAATCCACGCTCGCCGTTTGTTTTTGCCAAACTGGCGACGGTTCACTTTTTTGCCCGGGCTTACGAGAAAGCGATCGCGCATTTCGACACGGCGCTGGCTTTGAATCAAAGGAGCGGCGAGTTTAGCGCTGACGAGGCCGGCTGGGCGGAATATTATAAAGCCGTGGCGCATCTGCAGCTCGGGCAGAAAACGGAGAGCATCAAAGCGTTGGTCGAGGTGTTGCGCTTGCAGCCGCAAAATAACCAAGCCAGACAATTGCTTGCGTTGTTACAATCCAATGCCGCCGTGCGTCTGGAATTTGCGAAATAACCTTGAGAGCAAGGATTTCTGGGCAAAGAAATATCTCGGCAGCTCGAACCTCGTCGCGCGGCTGATGCTGCCGTTTATGCGTTTTTCCAAACAGGATTGGCTGGAAGTTTTGGACAATGCCATCACCGGCGTGTTGGATTTGGTGAACCCGACTGAGGGCCTGCGGCGAAGCAAATATCTTGATTTTCTCACTTACTATTTTAAATTAGATAACAAGGAATGGGAAATTTATCAGGATTACAAAAAAGCCAAAAACGAAAGCGAGGTCGTTGATATGATTGGAACTTTGCTCAAAGAAAAAGGCAAGATCGAACATGGCCGGGACGTGCTGCTTTCGCTCTTTCCACGGAAGTTGGGCCCCATGCCCGTGGAAATTGAGCAGGCGATCCACGCGCTCAACGATGTGAGCCGTATTGATAATATTTTGACGCGCTTTATGGAGATCAATGACTGGCAGCAGTTGAAACAATATTTGAACTGAAAACTTCAGCACAAGTTAGTTTTCAGAGCATGCGTTCCTTAATTCGTCCTTGCCGGAAAACGGGACGAGGGGGATTTATTATTTTTGGGGGCTAAAATTAAATCGTGCGCGCGCCATGAAAATTTCTCCCCTTTTTTGCCTTCTGTTATCCTTATTTTTCCTCAATTGCAAAACCGCACCTCCAGAAATTTCCGTCACCGTCCCCGACTGGGCCAAAGACGCGATCTGGTATCAAATTTTCCCCGAGCGTTTTTGCAACGGCGATACGACGAATGATCCGGCGTTTCGCGACACGTTCGGATCATGGCCGCACGACACGCTGTCGCCGTGGCAAAAAAGTCCGTGGACCGCGGATTGGTATCGCCTGCAATCGTGGGAAATGGCGAACGGGAAAGATTTCAATTACAATGCGGGACGGCGTCGCTTCGGCGGCGATTTGCAGGGCGTGATGGACAAGCTCGATTACCTGCAAGAACTCGGCGTGAATGCAATTTATTTGAATCCGGTTTTTGAAGCGCCGACGATGCACAAATACGACGGCGCGCGCCATCATCATATCGACAACAATTTTGGACCAAATCCGGCGCGCGATCGCGAGATCTGGGAGAAAGAAAGTTTTGCTGATCCAACGACTTGGCAATGGTCCACGGCGGATAGCCTTTTTCTGAAGCTCATTGCCGAAGTTCATCAAAGAAAAATGCGCCTCATTATTGATGGTGTTTTCAATCACATCGGCGTGAGTAATCCCGCCTTTCAAGACGTGATGAAAAACGGCAGGCAATCGCCGTATGCGGATTGGGTGATCGTCAAGCGCTGGGATGATCCCGCCACGCCGGAAAATGAATTTGATTATCAAGGCTGGTACGGCGTGAAAGATTTGCCGGAAATCCGCCGCGAAGGCGATGATCTCGCGCCGGAGCCGAAAGCGTATTTCAAAGCGATCGTGCAGCGTTGGATGGACCCGAATCGCGACGGTGATCCTTCGGACGGCATCGACGGCTGGCGGCTCGACGTGGCCGAGCTGGTACCGAAAGGTTTCTGGCGCGATTTTCGGAAATGGGTGCGCGAGATTAATCCGAACGCCTATCTTACCGGTGAAGTCTGGTGGGAGGATTATCGCAACCACAAAATGTTCAACGCCGCGCCGTGGCTGCAGGGCGATATTTTTGACGCGGTGATGAATTATCGCGTTGCCGACGCACTGCTAAAATATTTTGTCGATACCCAAGACGCTTTTGACGCCAAACAATTGAATAAGCGCCTCCAGCAATTGCGTGATGAGTATCCGGCCGAAGTGAACTATGTTTTGATGAATTTGATGGACAGCCACGACACCGAGCGGCTGGCTTCGATGGTGGTAAATCCGAATCGCATGATCGATCACGCCAGCAGCGCGAGCAGCAAGGAATTTAATTTCGATGTGCGCAAACCGAACGCTGAAGAAATCAAAACGCAAAAACTCATTATCGCGTTTAAAATGTTGTATCTCGGCGCGCCGATGATTTATTACGGCGGCGAGGCCGGTATGTGGGGCGCCGATGATCCCGATGAGCGCAAGCCGATGGTGTGGCCGGATTTGATTTACGAGCCGGAGAAATCGCATCCGCTCGGCAAGCCGCGAGTCGAAGACGCGGTTGCCTTTGATCATGAGCTGTTCAATTATTATAAAACTTTTGCATCCATCCGCCGAGAAAACCGCGCGATTCGCCGCGGTGATTATCAATTTGCCGAGGTCAGCCAAAGCCCGGAGGTCTTTGCATTTATCCGCAGTGATGAGGAGCAAAGCATTTTGTGCATTTTCAACCGTTCGGGCGCATCTGTAGAAATGATGCTGCCGCAGAGTTTGGCGCGAAAAAGATTTTTCTTCGGGGAAGAGAATTGGACGCCGGTAGCGGAAGGCAAATTTTCTCTTGGCGACAAATCTGTCGTCGTGTTTATGTCTGTCGCGAAGTGAGTTTTTAAACAACCGGCAACGAGCTACGGTCAACGAGCTACTTTTCATATTCCGCAATAAAACAATCCCGCACAATTCCCACCGCTTTCAAACTATCGGCCGCGGTTTGCGCCGCCTGTTTGCTGCGATATTTGCCGACGCGCAGACGATATAAACGTTGCGACGGCTCGGGTTTGAGAACATTAACTTCGAGTCCGCGGCGACGCAATTTTTCCGCTTCGCGTTGCGCCACCTGAACGCCGCGTAGCGCGCTGACCTGCAACGCATAAAAAACTTTGGTCGTATCTTCCTGTGGCGGCGCCATTGCAGAGGTTGGGGTTTTGCCGCTCCCACCCGATAGCGCCATATAACCCGCGCCGATGAGAACAACAACGCCCGCCACGGCGAAAATAATCTTCCATTGCGCCTGCAAGCGCGAATACAATTCCAGCAGTTGTTGTTGCAGGTGAAAGAAAATTCTTTGCAGGCGAAACTTCAAGGACTGCGCTTGCTTTTCCTGTTTTTCAATTGTCCAGCCCGCGATCTCAGCCGGCATGAAATCCGCCGTGATGGTTGCCACGGCTCTGGCCGGCGCATCATGACGGCCAACCCGCTGCAATTTCTGCTGCTTTTCATAGAGCAACCGGCGCAGAACCGCATTGTTTTCCTCGCCGTGCTGAAAGGCGCGAATATAACACCACAGCGCAAATTCATCCTGTCGTCCCGCTTCGCGGGATAAAAGCTGATCGAGGCAGAGCGCGACAATCTCCGTAGCCAGCGGCCCGTTGCGCGCCAGATATTTGCTGAAAATATGCTCGGCGCGCCAATGCGTCCGGCGTTCCTGCAAATACTGCCGCGTCAAAAAGGTGAGGAGATCATGGTCATCCGGCTGCCGCTCCAATAACTCTTCGGCGAGATCGA
>Ga0247727_10011318_pt1 | contig 15597 bp, 11 predicted proteins | sample WisWelCaveWW1625_FD_202498 | JGI IMG/M metagenome (GOLD analysis project Ga0247727, IMG submission 202498) | Biofilm microbial communities from Wishing Well Cave, Virginia, United States - WW16-25 | ecosystem: Environmental > Aquatic > Deep subsurface > Groundwater > Cave microbial mat | place...
ACTGGATGGCTTTTTTGCTCGTGACGACATGTCTTCTGATTATCCCGGTTTGCCTCTCCCGGGTGGCGGTACTAGATTCCCGGGCATCAGTTGTGCAACAACAAATTTCAGTTGCGAACAGGCAGAATGGACCTGTGGCAATAAACATCGCACTGTCTATCATGGTGGCGATTCATCGCGAAACGTGCCGACCGCAGATCAGATTCATGGTCTGTTTGTGGGTTTTGCATTGGTATCGCGTTGCCTTTCTGATGGCGAATTAGTCGTCAATGGGGAAGATGTGAGGACTATGGCTCAAACCTATACCCATTTGATTACCAAATGGCAAAGCAAAGGTTTCTGGAGCATCATTGATTTCCCCTTAAGTATTCTTGCCGTAGGTTTTACTCCCTGCATAGTCTCGCCCTTCAGTTGGTGGATTGGCAAAAACCCGGATGGAAAAGGCCTGATCGGCGACCTTTCTTGGGGATGGCAATATTCATATCCGATGGCGGAGGCGGGCAACTACATAACCGGGAATGATCCGAATAAGAATTTTTATCCGGATTACAATGACTTGCACCCCATACTTTTGTATAATCCGATTTCGATGTTTTCATATTCTCCATTTCCTTTTGTTCCATGCATACCTTGGCTCGGATTTTCAGGATTTCACGGGGCGATTCATTGGAATGCAGTAAAAAAGGCGATAGAAGACAGCTTGGTACTTGCATGGCAGGACTTGGATTCAATTCTTTATTTTAATGTCAACAACGATGTCACCCTTTATCAGGCAATGAGCATAGCAGCCATTTCAAACAATTGGACCTTGCCAGAATTTCAAGGAAAGGTTTTAAAATATCACCTGTATTTCTTTGACCTGTTGCGCGCTTACCTGCACGGCACCTCAATTCTCAGCGGCAACAAAACTGGTGCAGATTACCTGATTGACGTTGCGCCCTGCGACCGCTTTTGCCATTGTAATCCGAATCAATGTCCACGGGGACCCGGTCAAAACACAGCAGGCGATTATTGTGATAGCCTGATTTGGGATTGCCCAAACACCGGTACTAATGAGTGGACATCTCCGAACCGCTGGAGCCACGCATTTAAGGCAAATTTAGTTAACAAAGGGGATGTGACTCCTGATGGAGATTATAATGGTCTCGATTTTCTGATTTTATACAATGTTTATCACCTTTTGTATCCCGGCGAGCTGCCCCATGATTATGGCAAGAGTTATGTAAACACCCGGTCGGTAAGCAATACTTACCCCAAAGTAAAAATCACTCAGGCTTTTGGAATACCCATTTACCAAACCTGCACCTATTGCCATAATGCTCCCCGTGAAATATGGTCATTTGACGATATGAACATCACAGCTGACTTTTTGGGCCCGGACGTATACAATTTCTACGCCGAAGTCGTAGTTCGCGCCGGAACCGAAATCAATGTTCTCCCTGGAGCCGATTTTGAAAACGGTTCCGAAGCAAACTTATTCATACAACCTTTTCAATGCGGATTGTCACCAATCAACTTTTTCAAGAATGAGAATCACCGAAGCACCGATTCAGCAAAAAACAGCGCAAATGAAAATCCCGTTTATATTGAGGACGAAATAAAGGTATTTCCTAATCCGAATTCAGGCGCGCTTCAGATCGAATTTACCTGCCGGAACAATGACTTGGTGAAGATTTCTGTAATGGATCTTCAGGGCAGGATTCTTTCCATTCTTCATGATGGGGAAAGCAGGCAGGATGGAATGTACCGGCAGCATTACGATATAACCCACCTCGCCCCAGGTGCATATATCCTGGATGCCCGGGCTGGAGAAAAACGATCGGTTTTCAAAATAATAAAACTATGATGCCCATAAAATATTGATACATTCTGGTATTTCTGCTGTTCGTTTCGGCTTGCTGTTAAAAACAGGAAATCAGATATGTGGACGAAATCGCCAAAGATTATTGCGACTACGCGACAGGCAAATATTGGATGTACAAATCTTCAGATTCTGTATCATTCAACTCCATCTTTATCAAAGAAAATGAACATTTTTTTCATGGATTTACACCCCTGGGAGAATCAGGAGACGGTTATTGCGAAGGAGATAAATTCCGTTATGAACTAATCCAAATGAATTTTAGCCGATTCGGTAAGTTTGCTCGTGAGGGACATAGTTTTGCCATAACTGTACTCCTCGATCCTGAAGATTTCACGTTTGAATCAGCCTATGGAGAAGCAGCCATGATCGAACCTGTTAAGGGAAATAACCAAAATAATGCCATGATTGTTATTGATGTATTAGACACAATGACCGCACAAAACGTTTTGTACAGTGATGTCGTTGTCATTCAAAAACCATTTAACGCTTTTATGGATATGGATGATGCAACTACAATCGATTACTTCTACTTTGTTAAGTTTCATTAACCGGTCAAATATAGGCGCTGGATGGCCTTTTTGGCCCTTTCGTGGTCTCTGGTTATGAATCGAATCTTTTGGTTGATCATGTCTTCATCATCGGTCAATTTTACTGCCATCAATGCGGCCACCTCGGCTAAAGTGAATAATGGTTCTTTCTTTCGGTATCGAATTCTTTCCGAAACCAGAAAGCTCATTGCCAGCATGACCAATGCCATGTGATGGTACCATCCATACCATTTCCTCATTTGATAATCGTCCATTCCCAGAACAGTTTTCCCGTTTCGGAAGGCCTGTTCTACCCAGAATCGCTGGCCCTGCATCCAGGAAAGTTCTTCCCAGGTTGTTTCTGATAATTCAAAATTGCTCCAACTGAATTTGAATTTGTTCTTCTTTCCTTCCTTTACCTTCTTCATGACAAGAAGTTTTTTTCCAACGCCATGATCCTGATTGAATAGCCAAACTTCCCGTACATAAACTTTTGCGATGATCCATCCCTTCATCCCTTGCCTGATCCGGAATTTTTTGAAAGATTTTCGATTTTCCAGATTTCCGTGCAGCTAAGCGGTTCAGCATCCGGATTTTCTACTGGGTCATCCATATAGAATTTGAAGCTGGGAGAAATATCAAGCACATATTTCTGCCCGATGTGATCCAGGTATGGCTTCAGTTCCGGACTGTCTCCGTAAACGCTATCGCCCCCAACCCAGTATGCCCTGTGCCCGTTGGAAAAGTAGTCCTGAGCCATTTCCGCGACGATTTGCCCTTTGGTTCTGAAGATGATGTCCTCTGTGGGAATTCCAGCTTCAATGCACCTTTTCTCGTTGTTGGTCCAATCTTCCGGCAGGTACAACCATGTATTGCTCAGGCAAACTTCGTCTTGCTGAACCATTGCCGTATAAACTGCGACCTGGCAATTATCAACTTTTCCCTGCCGGCCATTATACTGACGAGAAACGCCAACAGATTTATCCCCTTTTTTCGAAAAACAACTCTCGTCAATTATGAGACCGATCCTCGAATCTTCCTTCAATTTCCTGAAATCCTTCTCAACTTCTTTTGTAATCTTTTCAAATAAAGACACATGGTTCCAGGCGGAATCCGTTACGAACTGTTGTAAATCTTCGTATTTGACCCCTTCCAGTTTATCTGCGATCCTTTCCATATTTCGTAATCCACGGCCTGTCAGCATCAAACCCTTGACATACGACAGGGCAAACTTCAACTTCTTATGTGTCACTGTCCGGAACTCTTCCCGATAAACCTGAATTTTAGCCAAAAGACGCCCCCGACGCGTCGGGGGCGATCAGTGATTTTTGCTCATATCTATTTTTTTTGTTTTTCAAAAAGGCTGGCTTAAATACTTGATAACCATCCCTGTTTTTTTTCGGATCTTTGCTTTGGAAAATATTCCACCTCCAAATCAAAAATCCAAGTTAAATTCAACAGCTAAGGTCTTGGTAGTCAATGTAGTTTATCCACATATTGTAAGTTAACAAAGTAGAATTACTACGCCAAAGGTTATTGGCGTATCAAGACCGTGATTGATTCCACCGGTGAGACATGGGAATTGGTAAATTACCAATTCATACCGAGGGAGTAGGGTGAAAGCGACTCCAGGTTTACTATTGATTTCGCATATGTAATGCGGAATCAAAATCGAAATTGTCTGATTGAAAGATTGTGATTCCTGAATTAAATATCAATTGACCTAAAATGCGCAATAGCCTCTTGATAGCCCGATAATCAAAAGAAATTATGCAAGAATTTCTAATGCCTGTCAAAAGAAAAAAATCGGGCCACGCGGTTGATACTCAATAATTTAGTCATCTATTTTTGTTCCTATTCTCGCATTCAGGTTGCTACAAAATCGTTATCTTTTTCCGGTCAATTCGCGATATTTCATGGAAAATCGTGTTTGCTCCTGATTTTCCTGTTCGCTTTAGTTATAATTCGCACTGTCTGCCACACAAACGCAAAACGCATTTTGGGCTTAGGGTCCCTTCAATAATTTCTCTAAGACAGAGAAGTTATTATATATACCATTATTGTATATTATTATTTGATAAAAGTTCACAAAAATAAATATTATTCCAATAAGAAGAATCCAAAGTTTTCTTTTACCAGAATAATATTTTGTTAAAAAAGAAGCTAAAGCGAAAGCATAAATAGCAGATCCTTGAGATAGCGCCCGCCCGGCGTAAGACACGCCATACTTCCAGTCTGCCCAAGATGTGATTATCCATATATTTACCAATAAAAATGTAATTACTGATTTTTTAAAAGGTTGATGTTTCATGAACCATAAACCAGCAATAAAAATGAGTGTAATAGGCGTATAAATAAACCATCCGCTATAAAACCCGAATAAAATCCGAAACCAAGGAGTCAAAAAATTCCATTTACTTCCTGTATCGTACACAAAGCTGCCGGTCGCATATTTCCAATATAACAACTGTGGTAAAATACCAATGAATGTTCCTGAGATAGCCACAAAAACATGAGCAAGATTTTGTTTTACCAAATCCCATTTTTGGTTAGAAAAATATTTTGTTTGACACCCCCATAGGAGAGGTATAAATAGTATAATAATTTCTGTCGGACGTGAGATGGTGGCAATACCACAGGTTAAACCAATGAAAAAAGCAATGGCCATAGACGGTTTTTCATGCCATCTGTATGTTAGCCAGAGCATGAAACAATACATAGGAAAAATCCAGCTATGACTCATAGCTCCATCGATCGATATGTATTGCGGTAGATTGGTAGCTAAAAACAACAGAAGAATTGTTAAACCTGTAATGATATCCGTATAGAAATGAAGCATGACCTTTCTTAGGAAAAGTATGCCAACAAAAAACCAAAAGATTGCTCCAAGCATAATGGAATATTGATATGGCCAGGAAAAACCATCTTGGGGCACATTTTCATATTTGGCTATTGTATGGCCAATATAAAAGAAGGGCAATTGCAAAATGCAAATCCCTCCCAAATATTTGAAGACAAAGTTGCCATTAGATATTTTTTTTGCCTGATAAAGTTTGCCTCCAGTTACATGGTAAATAGAATCTATTTGAGGAAGCCATTGCAGATTGTTAACATCCCCATATATTAAAAATCCAGGTTGATACATGTAATAACCAAGTGCATCCCATGATGTTGCATTATACCCATTCGCAGAATTGTTATTCCAATAACAGAAGCGCAGAATCATTGCTGCCAATAACACAGCAACTATAGAAGTGAGAGAAAAAAGAGATTTATTTAACATATGCATTTTAGGATATAAAATAATGTTGGCCAACCTAGATCAGTTCTGAAGCAAAATTGTAACCGCCCGTGCGTCATCCTATTTTCTGCCATTCGGCCTTTCGGTATATTTGTATAGAAAAGATGGAAGCACCAAAATCAAACTCCCGCAAAGGCTCCCGGACCCGTTGGGAAATGTCCCGGTTATTGTTACTATTCAGCCATTGCATTCAAAAGTGGTCATAAGGTAAGCGAATATCTGGATTGTTTCAAGAGCTTTTCATCGAAATTTGGCTAAAACAATCTTATTTTGACATTAGAGGAGCTCTGCAAGCAGCAAGAGAAGGTTATCAAGGAACTCGAGAAAGTAATCTCTGAGCTTCGTAATGAGATTGAAAAACTGAAACGCAAGGTAGATGTTTGTCAAAGCGGCTTCGGCTCAATAGCGGCAATAGCCACCAGCCCCCATCCACCGATGGTTTTCGCAGGAAAATAAAAAACAGACGGACGAAGACTGGTAACCCGGTCGGTGGTCAGGCCGGCCATCCCGGAAAAAGGCTGGAGCCGGTTAGCAATCCGGATCACGTTTTGAATCACCGGAAATATTTTTGTGAATGCTGCGGAGAAGAATTGAAAGGAAAACCCGATCCCTGGAACGGGGGCACCAAATTTATTGAGAATCAACAACTGAATTCCCAAAGAATTGCCGATCGCAATATTCCCCAAAAACGCCAAATCGCCCGTATTAATGCCCGATACGGTGGCAAATTACATTTCAAGCGCCGACGCGCCTGTAGCGTAATTACTGGCACCTGTAATTGGAAAATAGAAACCTTCAAATCTTTGCGAATGTGAAGTGAGAAAAGCAATGGAAAATAAAAATACAGACAAAGGCAGGTGTAAATATTTCATAATGCGATTTTTTTTATTTCTATTCAATTGCAAAATACTCTATGATTCACGATTGTAGCAGTTGAATTTTTGAATTTAGCAGATACTGTCCATTCCTGGCAACTTTATTTGTAGTGATCCCGGCAAAAAGGCACAAAAAATAAACTTGCGTTGCAAATCAAATAACGGCATTTCGAACAAGGAATGATAAATTCCAGGCTCCAATACGAGGTATAGCGGATTGTAATGGTATCGGGGGCGAATACTTGTGAAGCACCAATTGTCAGCTTCGGAAACCTCAATCAAAGTCCTATGAAAACTTGGAAAAACTATTAAATTTCATCAAATTCAGCGATTTCTGCAATTTTTTTTAAACAAACCATGCATTCATCTAAAAAAACAGTATTTTTAAAGGGAACCTCTAAAAACAATGAAGTTCGAGGCGGATGAACAAGTGAAAAGCGGAGTTTACTGTGGTAAATGAGCATTTTCACTTGGAATCCAACGAAGAAAATCGAAGTTTTTAGAGGTTCCCTAAAGAAAAAGAAGCGATCAACAATGCAATCGGCCCGAAACGCAATTGTATTTTTGTACTGTATAAGCGGTGCCATGGTTTATTCTCAGGCGCCAGGCTTGGACTGGGCAATTCAGGCCGGCGCCGCGAATCTCGATCAGGGTAATTCAATCGTACTGGATTCGGCTGGCAGTTCTTATGTATGTGGCTGTTTTCAAGGATCCACCGATTTTGATCCCGGACCAGGAACATTTACACTTAATTCGGCAGGAAGTTCAGATGCATTTGTTTGCAAATTTGATAATAATGGTAACCTGTTATGGGCAAAACAATTCGGGGGCGTCAATTATGATTGCGCATGGGGAATTGCATTGGACCACAAAGGCTGGCCCGTTGTATGCGGCGATTTTACCATTTCCGGGGATTTTAATCCTGGTCCGGCTACCTTCAACCTGACTTCCGTTGGCGTCAAGGATATCTTTTTGATGAAACTCACTCCTGCCGGAAATCTTTCCTGGGCAGGAAGCTGGGGGGGAATTAGTACCGATGAAGGCAATTCCGTAGCGACCGATACATTTGGGAATATTTTTGCGGGCGGAACGTTCAAAGGAACCGTGGATTTTGATCCCGGTCCGGGAACATTTACAATCGTGCCACCTTCGTCAGCAGATCAGTCATTCTTTAGCAAATTTGATTCCGCCGGAAACCTGATCTGGGCGAAGCAATTAGGTGGAATCGGAAATGATGGAAGAGTCAGATCTTTCATAGATAAAAAAGGGAATGCGATGCTAAGCGGAATTTTCGCGGGTAGCGGTGATTTTGATCCCGGTCCCGGCATATTCACTCTTAATTCAGCCGGTAGTTTCGATGTTTATGTCTGCAAGCTTGATACTGCGGGTGATTTTCTCTGGGCCTTTAGTATCGGACTGACTTCTGATGACCGGTCGGGTTCGGTAGCTGCTGATCAATCTGGAAATCTTTTAATTACCGGTTGGTTCACCGGCACCGTTGACTTTGACCCGGGTGCCGGGACTTTCTACCTCAGTTCTCCCAACTACAAAAATATTTTCGTTGCCAAATACAGCCCCGGTGGCAACCTGGTCTGGGCGAGACAGATGGGAAGTTCAACAGCAGATGATTTTGGTTATCATGTAAAATCAGACAACTCAGGCAATGTGTATTCCACAGGAACATTCATTGATAGTGCTGACTTTGATCCCGGTTCCGGGCTTTTCATTATTTCTGGTTTCTTTGACGCATTTGTGAGCAAATTGGATTCGGCAGGCAATTTCGTGTTTGTAAGTCAGCTCGGGGGTGCGGGAGCAGCATTCGGGTATTCCTTGGCGCTGGGGCCCGATCCCGTGGTATTTGTTACCGGCACGTTTTTGGGCAATTGTGATTTTGATCCAAGCCTTGGAAACTACAGCCTGACATCTGCCGGCAACTACGACATATTTGTAGCAAAGCTCGATAATTCAGGAATATTGCCAATTGCTGACCTTGGCTTTGCGGCAGTTTGCAATTCAAGTGCAGTTGAATTAACCTTTTCCCGGATCACTGGTCCTGAAATACCACCCTGGACTATCGAACGCAGCAGCGATCTGGTTATCTGGGAAAAATTACAAGAAAGAGATATTGAATATTTTCCAGGAAATGCATTGATTGAAAAGGAAAAAGTAATTGACCTGTTTCCCCTGCCGATAGACTCCTGGTACCGGCTTAAATTTCAGGGAAGTGGTCTTACCACCTGGTATTCCCAACCGGTAATCGCCAGGTCATGTCGCGAAAATTCATTTCATTGTAGTTTGTTTCCAAATCCATCAAGCGGGGAATTTTATGTAAGGGTAGCAGGAAATTTTGAATCTATAAATATTGAAATCATAGACATATTTGGAGTCGTTGTGGAATCAAGAGCTCATTACAACCAGGGTCTGATTGCGATTGACAGGGTATTGTTACCCGGGCTTTACTTTGTTAAGGTCAAATGCGGCGCTGAAGAGAAGATGTTAATAATGATTAGACTGAGCGATGAATAATATACCAGTTTGATCCGATTTTCACAGGCTTTGAATTTCCTTCTTCTAACCGGGTTGCCAAGTATCAGGCACAAATTGTATCCTGAAAAGAATTTCACGGTTTCAAACGAATCAACTACGGATCGGGCATCCATGAAAAATGGCGTTGGATCAGGGACAAATAAAATGGCCGGAATCCGGTTCAAATCTGTAACTCGTTGGATCTGCATGGTTGCGATAATGCGCTTTCAAAGAATCAATAAAACAAATATTCAATATGAAAATTCTGCCTGTACAGTTCCCGCAATAAGCCTGCGAAATTCCAATTCTTTTGAATTCACGCACGCAAAATCGAGAGATGCAGAAGGAAACAAGAAATATGGGGTTAAATGAATGGGTACATTTCATCCGATAGTATTGTTTCCATATTTTTCCGGCAAACATATGCGCGAAAGTGAGGCGGGGCAAGATGGGCATGGCAGGATGCTTACCGTCTGATATCAATTTTAAACCCGCCGGTCAAAACGGAATCGCTTTATTCCACACTGACCGATGAATGGCGATACCCGCTTCGTTACCTGGAAACCCTAAAAGACACCTTGTTTCGGTTTGCAATTAAGCAGAAATGGTAGAAAAAGCAGCTCCCTTTTGAAAAATTGCAGCTTTTTTCCTTAACCTGATAGCTATGGGGGCAGGGGTGTGAGAAGGAAGTGAAGCGGAATTTGTCTCTTACCATGACCTTAAAGTATTGTGTTTCAAATCAGTGACTGAATTTTACAAAATCTGCTAAATTGAAAAACCGGTCCTCTGGAAACCTGCATCAATCCCAACACCCGGAAGCAGGACTTTTCCGTACATTCATCATAGCTTCCTCCTATGTTTCCCCGACCGAAATCAACCGTTCCCACCGCAGGAAAACGCTCAGGATTTGCAAAAACCATCTTTCCCCTCCTTCGTCCGGGTGTAGAAAGACTGCTGCGGATCAGAAAGCTCAGCAATTTATTTGAACAGGTTCGCGGAAAAACGGAATCACCGGGTGAATTCGCGGAGACGATCCTCGAAATTCTCGGCATCAGGTACGAGATCCCGGAAAAAGATATCGGTCCCTTGCGGGAAATCAAGGGCCCACTGATCCTGGTTGCCAATCTGCCGCTTGGCGGCGCAGAAGCTCTTGTGATGGTAAGGATTCTGAGTTTGATCCGCCCGGATTTCAAACTGGTTGCCAACAACCTGCTGGGACAAATAACGGAACTGGAAAATTCTCTCCTGGTTGTTGATCAGGCCGGCACCGAATTTGCCAGAAACGAAAAAGACCGGCTAAAACTTGTGCGATATCTGAAAGCGGGCGGACTTGTCGGCGTATTTCCGGCCGGTGACAATCCGCTCTACAATCCTGCTTCGGCGAAATTCAAGGATCCGGAATGGGACCAAAATCTGGCAAGGATCATTCTCATTGCGGGGGCAACGGTGGTACCGGTTTATTTTCATGGAGAGAACAGCTTGCTCGTACAATTGGCCGGATTGATCCACCCAAAACTGCAACAGCGTCTCAGGATCCGGGATATCACCAAACGCCGGAGCAGAGAATTAAAACTCAAAATCGGAAAAAGGATTGCACCCGGAAGGATCAGACATTTCGATTCGCCGGAAAGCCTGATTCAATATCTTCGCGCAAAAACTTTCATGTTGTCAACCGGATTTGTCGAATCGGGAGTTGATTTCCGGTTGGTACGATCGCGACGAAAGGGATTTGAAGCGTCAATTGCAAAAAAACCACTCCAGGGAAAACTACTCGAACAGGTATTGCCGATGCTGGAAGGGAACCGTGTTCTGGCTTCGCAGGACAAATTTGTTGTATTTCGTTTTTACAAATCTGAAGCCCCGGACCTGATGCGGGAAATTGGAAGACAAAGAGAAATTGCATTCCGGGCAGTCGGAGAAGGAAGCGGTTCGCCAATTGACATTGACCGGTTTGATGATGATTATCTTCAACTTGTACTTTGGGATAAGGAAGAAGCCCGCATTGCCGGCGGATACCGGATCGGGAAAATTGACAAACTGCTGGAATCCAGGGGTCGTCATGGAATCTACACTCATTCCCTGTTCAGAATCCGCCCGAAACTCTGGAAGGAAATCGGAAAGGCACTGGAAATGGGACGCTCCTATATCGTCGGTGAATACCAGAGGAATATCCTTCCGCTGATGCTTCTGTGGATGGCGATCGGCGAATATGTGTGCCGGAATCCCGAATACAAAATCCTGATCGGCCCGGTCAGCATTACTGCGGAAATGAATCCGTTTTCACGACAACTGCTGGTCGCATTCCTCGAAGAAAATGAGATGCACTCTGAACTGGAAAATCTGGTGAAGCCCCTCCACAAATTCCGGAAGGAGCCGGAAATCACGCGGGATTACCTCAATACGATTGCAGTCAGAGACCTTGCAGATGTGCAGGATATGATTTCAGGAATCGAAGATTCGGAACATGGTGTTCCGATACTCCTGAAACATTACCTGAAACTCGGCGGAAAGCTCCTTGCATTTAATATTGATCCCGATTTTTCCGATGTCCTTGACGGTCTGATCATGGTTGACCTGACACAAACAGAGGAAAGAATATTGAAAAAATATATGGGCGGGAAAGGAATGGAATCATTCCTTTCCCGCCACCGGATGACATTGAAGTCGCAAGACCTTAGTCCTGAGACGTGAGACCTTAGTCCTGAGACCAAAGACCACGGGCCCTGGTCTTCGGGTCCCCGTTATTCCGTAAAAAATCCCATGACTACCGCATAATAAGCGGCTTTGTCCATGGTGAAATTGTCTTTTCTGTCTGGATTTTCAACAACATAAATGTCCTTGTTCACAAACTTCTTCTGCTTCGCAATCAGATCTTTATAATCATCTCCCTTGAACAGAATATCATTGCTTCCGATAATCAGCTTCACTCCGAGCATGAATTTCTGTGGTGCAATATCCATGGCATAAATGGGTTCAAACCTCTTTTCATATCCGGCAAACGGAACTTCCATCGGCGTGTCCCAGGAAGAAAATCTTTTCTCCAGGTCTTCGATCGAAAGAAAAGGAGTATCAGCTATGATTTTTTTGACTTCCACCCGGTTCCAGCCTACTCCAAGCGCCAATCCGGCTCCAATTCCCCATCCATACATATAGAACGTTTGCACATGTTTGCTGCGGGTCCAGTCTATCATGGTCTGTACATCATCGAGGAAATGCGGATAGATATACATGTTGGTGTCAATTGCGAAATCGCTGCTTGCCCCAAATCCGCGGTAATCGAAAATCACAACATTGTAATTCGATTGAAACTGATCCACCCTGCGGAGATAGTCGGCCATGTTGCCTTCTCCGTTGTGGCAAATCAGCACCAAAGCTGTTGTCTTGGTAGATTTGCAGGGAAAGTCCCAGATATTCAACTCAGCCTGACCGTCATTGGTTTTCACCTTATATTCGGTGTATGCCATGTTGTACTTTTCCGGACGATCTTTGTAAGTCTTGCTTGGATTCAAGGCAAAGCCAGATGGTGCCATCAAGCCAAGAATGAATGCAACTGAAAGAAATCGTGTTGTGTTTTTCATGTTTGGATTTCCGTTAATGGATGCTATTTCAAAGCGGTTACAAGTTTAGCAAAATATAGCCTGATTCGTAAAATCAGGATTTCCAAAATTGTTATTTTCGAAAGCAATATCCATGCCAGAGTGAGCCTCATCTGTTACAACGGAGAATTGCTGCCGGAAAGCAGCCATCCCGGAATTTCCGGATTTCGGAGCTTTACATACGGCGACGGCGTGTACGATACCCTTCGTGTCCGATTCGGAAAACTCAGGTTCCCTGGCGATCATTTGAGACGGCTTCTCAATGCGATTGAATATCTCCGGATTTCGGTGCCGCATGGTTTTGATACCCGTCTTCTTCATTATACGGTTGCGCTGATGGAATCCAACCAGCTCACCAATCCCGATTCCCACGGCCGGATTCGCATCCAGGTCTGGAGGGGCGGCGAAGGATATGCCACGCCGGAATCTGACCATCCCGATTTCCTGATCACCGCAAACACAATTGAAAGAGACACATATGTTAACCGGACTTTTAAGCGGCTCTGCACATTTGATGACATTGACGATTACCCGGCGAATTCGAGAAAGGTAAAACTGATCAGCCGTGTACCCTTTGTCATGGCGGCCATCAAAGCCCGCGATCTCGGATACGATGATGCTGTATTGGTGAATCGCAATGGATTGCTCGAATGTACAGCAGCCAACATCTTTTTCGTTGTCGAAAATGAACTTGTTACTCCTCCGCTTGCAGCCTGCTGCCTTCCGGGAATCACCCGGCAGAAAATCATTTCCTGGGCTGCCCGGGAAAATATACCCTGCCATGAAATGAAGGTAAGCAGTTCCGATGTTCACCTTGCAGCCGAATGTTTTACTTGCAGTTCCGTTCAGGGAATCAATGCCATTACCCGGATTGATGAGGATATTTTTCCGGAAGAAGAAGGAAAGATCACCCGGTATATGGCCGAAATTCTGGAAAGGGAATCGAGATGAGGGGAAGACGGGAGCAGGAAGTAGAAAGTAGAAAGTAGAAAGATGGAAACCCCGACGGTTCGGGGCAGAAAGAAGAAAGAGCAAAGATGAAAGAAAGCAAGAACCAAAGAAAGAAGGAAGTATCTGACGGATTGGTTTATTCCACGGAACGCGGATTCCTTAACCGGCCAGTATCCAAAAGATCCGTGTCCCAACCCGGGTCTTCAAAACAAACTTTAAGAATACGGGTGGACCGGCTCAGAGGAAATAAGAAAACCACGGTGATTTGGGACTTTGCCGGGAGCGAAGAAAGTCTTCAGGATTTGAGTAAAGACCTGAAGAAAAGATGCGGCGCCGGCGGTTCCGCAAAAGACGGAGAAATCATCATTCAGGGTGATTTTCGTGAGAAAATCGCTGCTTACCTGCATGAACTGGGGTATAAAACAAAATTCGTCGGGGGGTAAGCCTGCCGGCATTCCCGCTTGCCTGATTATTTCATATATTGGGATAACCGGATTGATATGCACATGAGAATTTCCATTGTCAATGCCCTGCTGTTGCCGTTCATGGGCCTGTTCCCATTTCTTTCGCCCGCCTTGTTTGGACAACAATTTTTCGAAGAAGACAAATCTGTTACTATCAAATATGAAACGCCCTACGGTAAGCCCGAAAGTGTGACAAAAAATTGCGGCATTGATACCATTGCCTACCCCGAGAACAAACTGACAAATATCCGGCTGCTCGCCGTCAATCCAAATACATCCGGATTCGCGATCAGTCAGTATTACGATGCACCTGCCCCGCTCATGGTGTATGGGTTTGACTTTTTCGGATATGCACCGGGCGGTACCGGACAAACGCAGACGTCCTGCGAAATATACCTCGCCGGGCCTGACTCCACTCCCGCAGGAAATCCCTTGTCAACTGTCATCGTTCCCGTTGATTCCAATCCGGGAGTTTTGACGCTTCCAACTTTGCGACGTAAAGCTGTCTTTCCTTCACCCGTTGCTATTGCTCAACCCTATTGCCTTGTTTTTCGAAATGCCAATACACAAAATGTATCCATCGCATTCAATGATTGGGATTTCAATGACGGCCAGGGAGAATGGCTGACAAGCGGATTGTTCCAGAACGGCGGCGGAGTGTGGACACGGGGTTATGACATGAAAGTTGGCACCATCCCTCTCGATGCCGATGCCTTGCTTCACCCTTATGTGGAATATGACGTAACCGCAGCCTTCGTTGCCGATATCACTTGCATGACGGGTAGCGGCGACTCCATTAACTTCTGGAACAAATCTTCGCCAATTGTTGACAACCGGATGTACAACGCCGCGGTTGCCCAGGGAATTGGTTTTGCTTCATACCGTTGGGATTTCGGCGATCTCTCGCTGCTTGCATTCGCCAAAGACACCAACCACAATTACTCCGGAAACGGCCCATACGATGTGATCATGACGATCGCGATGGGGACCTGGGCAATCTCAACCTGCAATGTGGAAGATACAGTAACTGTCGGTACCTCCGCTCCGCCGGAAGGCGATTTCCTTGCAGACATCCTGGGTTTCAAGATGACGATTACCGATCTGGCTTCCGGCGCAGTCAGCTACAATTGGGACTTCGGAGACGGAAACAATTCTACTTTGTCCGCCCCCATACATACTTACACCACGAACGGGAATTTCACCGTTACTCTCATCACGACCAACAATTGCGGCTCCGATACAACGAGCAAGACGATCACCATCAATTGCACTTCTCCGCCTCCCGTCGCTGATTTCGGTTATGTTCAAAATTTGTTCCTGGTGAATTTTTCCGACAGTTCGACGGATGCTGACACCTGGCTTTGGAAATTCGGTGACGGCGGCACCTCATCACTTCAGAATCCCGGTCATATCTATTCATTTTCCGGAATGTATTTTGTTGAATTGATTGCAAGCAATCTTTGTTATTCAGACACAACTGAAGATTCCATCTA
>Ga0247727_10011319_pt1 | contig 15594 bp, 19 predicted proteins | sample WisWelCaveWW1625_FD_202498 | JGI IMG/M metagenome (GOLD analysis project Ga0247727, IMG submission 202498) | Biofilm microbial communities from Wishing Well Cave, Virginia, United States - WW16-25 | ecosystem: Environmental > Aquatic > Deep subsurface > Groundwater > Cave microbial mat | place...
ACATCAAAGACAGAGACCTATCCATACATGGAGATTAACCAAGAAGATGCTACAGTTACCCATGAAGCAACTGTAGGAAAAATAGGAGATGAGCAGATCTTCTATCTGATGAGCAGAGGATTCTCAGAGGAAGATGCACTAACACTAATTGTAAACGGATTCATCGAGCCATTTACCAAAGAGCTTCCAATGGAGTATGCCGTTGAGCTCAACAGACTAGTAAAAATGGAAATGGATGGCTCTGTCGGTTAGACTGCCGCAAGCATAGCTTTTGTGATTTGGCATGGCGTTATTTGCTTTATCCACACTTGGTTCAAACCATATAGACGAGATCTCAGCTGCAAATAATGAACCATCTTGGCTTAAAGAATACAGAAAAAATTCTTTTTCAATATACCAAAAGCTACCACCAGAAATCTCGCCACTATACAACAAATATTCTGATGCAAACAAGATGGACCCACAACAAGTATCATTTTCGCTAAGCTCAGACAGTACAATTCCTGGCTTTATCAATGACAGAATCGCAGAGATTGCAGATAACCCATGCATAGTGCAGGTTGGCACAAACATACAGAAGATAAATCTGCCGCCTGAACTAAAATCCAAGGGCGTTATCATCTGTTCGATAAACGATGCAATACGAGATCATCAAGACAAGATAAAAAAATCACTTGAATCAACGGATCCTAAAAAGGACAAATACACTGCACTTAACAACGCACTTTTCAATTCAGGATTTTTCATCTATATTCCAAAAAATTTGATCTTGGAAAAACCAATACATGTACTTTCATTGCTTTCATCAGATGGAACTTCTACAGTCTCACGAAACATAGTGGTAGGAGAAGAAAGCAGCAAGGGTCTAATCGTTCAGGAGCTTTATGCCACAAAGAGCCCAAAACAGCAGGCATATCTTGAGCTACTAGACGTTCAAGTAAACCAGAACGCTGAACTTGATTTGGTCACCCTACAGGCCATGGATCAAAACGCAGTAAACTTTTCCACAAGGACAGGACATGTTGCAAGGGACGGTAGAATTAACTGGTATCTTGGATTGTTCGGGGGTCTTCTTTCAAGGTATAAAGTTGATAACTACCTAAACGGAACAGGTGCAATTGCAAATGACACCGAAGTTGTTTTTGGAAATAACAACCAGTCATTTGATATTACATCAAACCTGATACATGTGGTACCGTCAACTATTGGACGAGTTCTTGAAAAATCTGTTCTAAAAGACAAATCAAAATCTCTTTTTAAGGGAATGATACGAATTGAAGAAAACGCTCACCACGCGGAGTCCTACCTTTCAGGCCATTCTATTTTATTGGATAAAGGAGCCAAGTCAGACTCTATACCAGGACTTGAAATATTTACAAACGATGTCAAAGCTACCCACTCTGCATCTGTTGCACAGATTGATGAAGAACAGCTATTCTATCTTGCTACAAGATGTCTTGACAGAGAAGCAGGTCAAAAAATCATAATTGAAGGATTTCTTGAGCCATTGTCAAGAAAGATGTCATACCAGATCCGAGCTTGGATTAGCTATCTTATAGAATCTAAATGGCTTGGTCGAGAGCTTACAATAAAATCAGATGAACAACTAAAGGCAATACTTGAAGTGGAAGAAACAAGATACCGCGAGACCGACATATTTGAAAGCCACTACAAATACAGGTGAAAGAATTCTTGTCACAATGGGTAAAGGCTTGCAGTAAAGAAAAACTTGGAAAAGGTGAGATGGTTGACTTTGATTACAACGAAAAACAGATTCTTCTGGCAAATCTCAATGGAAAAATCTATGCCACTGATAGGATTTGTACACATGCCCAGGCTGATCTCTCAACAGGAATTTTGGGTGAGGAAGGAGTAACTTGCCCACTGCATCTTTCTACTTTTAATCTTGAGACTGGGATGCCACAAAATCTTCCTGCAGAAAAACCACTAAAAACCTACAATGTTAAAATAGAACAAAATGAGATCTATGTCGAGGTAGGGTAAATCTTGCAAGCCAGTACATTAAATATTGAAAATATTAGAAGGGACTTCCCAATTCTGCAGCGCAAAGTTCACACAGGCAAACCGCTGGTATATTTTGACAACGCAGCAACATCACAAAAGCCAATCCAAGTAATAGATGCGATTCGAGATTACTATCTTAATTATAATTCAAACATACACAGGGCAGTGCATCAGCTCGCAGAAGAATCAACAGCTGCGTTTGAGCTCACAAGAGACAAAGTTGCAAAGTTCATCAATGCCAAAAATCGTGAAGAGGTTATATTTGTACGAGGTACAACAGAGGCAATCAACCTCATTGCATATTCTTGGGGAAGACAAAATGTCCAAAAAGATGACATTATAGTAACCACTGAATACGAACACCACAGCAACATCGTTCCATGGCAGCTTTTGGCAAAAGAAAAGGGAGCAAAGCTGCAATACATCGGCATAGACGACAAGGGAGAACTAATACTTGATCAGCTTGACGAATATTTGGATACGGGACGGGTAAAGCTTGTAACAGTTAGTCACATGTCAAACGTTTTGGGAACAATATCCCCAGTTGAGGAAATAATTAGAGGGTGTCACAAAAAGGGAGTCAAGGTTCTACTTGATGCGGCACAGTCTGTCCCACACATGAAAGCCGATGTACAAAAATTGGACTGTGACTTTTTTGTATTTTCAGCACACAAGATGCTTGGACCTACAGGTGTAGGAGTGTTGTGGGCAAGAAAGGAAATACTGGACAGCATGCCACCATTTCACGGTGGCGGAGATATGATAAGGGAGGTACACAAGTACGAGACCACTTGGAATGACTTACCATTCAAGTTTGAGGCAGGAACCCCAAACATTGCAGACGTCATTGGGTTCTCAGCCGCAATTGATTATCTTAATGCAATCGGAATGGACAAGGTAAGAGAACACGAAGTTGAATTAACAAAATACGCACTAGACAAAATTTCCGCAGTAAAAGGAATCATACTATACGGTACACCTGACATGTCAAAACGTGGCGGGGTTATCTCTTTTAATCTTGGAGACATACATCCGCACGATCTTGCAACAATAATAGATGAGGATGGTGTTGCAATACGTTCAGGCCATCACTGCGCGCAGGTATTGATGGAAAGACTTGAGGTTGCCGCAACATCTCGCGCAAGCTTTTATATCTATAACACAAAGGACGAAGTAGATATTTTTATTAGGTCACTTAATAGAGCAAGGGAGTTGTTTAGAATTTGAGTAGTGCAGATATCTACAGAGAAATCATTTTGGATTATTATAGAAATCCGCGTAACTATGGTAAGATAGAAAACCCAGACATTTCAAAGCGTGACAGCAATCCACTCTGTGGTGATGAGCTTGAAATGCACATCAACATAAAAGACAACAAGGTTTCTGACGTGAAATTTTCAGGAAAAGGTTGCGCAATTAGCCAAGCAAGTGCATCGATGCTAACAGAGCTTATCATGGGAAAAGACTTTGATTATGTCAAAAAGCTAACAAAAGAAGACATCCTTGAAAACCTTGGCCTTCCTGACCTTGGACCTGCAAGGATAAAGTGTGCCTTGCTTTCCCTTAAGGTTCTCAAGTATGGCATCTACTCGTATTTGTCCGAAAAGCTAAATGATACTACCACTGCAGATAAAATAAAAGAAGAAGCATCCGGTCTATTTTAGCATGGGCGATCTGCCTGACATAACCTTACAAATACGAAAAGTCATCTTTGAAAAATTCAATGACGCAAACCTGAGATTTACAAACGATGAGATATTTGAGATACTAAAAACTTGGGGTACTAACAAGTCTTTGATCATTGATGACATGAAACCATTTTTTAATCAATTACACCAAGAGGGGCTTCTTAGGCCTATAGCACAGGATTTCACAACACAGTGGTTCAAACTCTTTGCCGAAGTCGAAAAACTCAAATGTAATTCATGCAACCTTGAGATCCACTTGGGTAAATTAGAAGACAGAGTCTGTCCGAACCCATCTTGTAAAGCATCTATTTAGCTCGGTATCTTTTCGCTGCTTCTTCCAAAGATTGAATCATTGGGAGCTTCATTCCAGCTAGATATAACACCAAGGCACCACCTGCTGTGCTGATGTGGTTTATTTTTTCTGCCAGGCCGTATCTTTTTAGAGCCGCAGTAAGATGGCCGCCACTCACAATTGTAGTGGCAAAAGAATCTGCAACTGATCTAAGTAGACTTTCTGTACCAAACTTGAAATTTTCATTTTCAAAAAATCCTGCAGGACCGCTGATAAATACAGTTCCAGCACTTTGTATTGATTTTGTATAGTGTTCAACAGTCTTTGAACCAAGGTCAAGTATTTGGTCTTCACTACCAAGCTCCCTAATGTCCATCTCAACTCTGGTGCCATTCTTATCAATTGCAATATCTACAGGAGTTGAAAAAACATCGGGATGTTCTCCTATCAGAGAATGTGCCTTTGCAATCACCTCTTCTTCTCTTTTTATGCCAAGGGGGGACTTGATTCTGCCCTGAGCTCGCATGAAGACATTTGCAATGACCCCTGTCAGCAATACTTGATCTGCTCTGCCACTTTGAATGAGAGTCTTTATTGCCTCAAGCCTGTCCATGACCTTTGATCCTCCAAGAACTACCACATGTGGTGCCTTGGCAACAGTCATTATCTGATCTAGCTTGCGCACCTCTCGCTCAACAAGCCTTCCTGCGCAAGCAGGCAGAACATATGAAAATCCAACAATGGAAGGATGTGATCTGTGTGAGCTTGGAAAAGAATCTAGCACACAAAGATCAAAGAGCTTTGAAAGCCTGCTGACCATTATTGTCTTTGCAGCTTCAACAGGTGCAAACTCATAGTTTTCTTCAGCACAAAGCCTTAGGTTGTCAAGCAAGAGTATGTCACCCTTTTTCATGTTTTTTATTTCTCTTTGGGCTTCTGAACCAATTACATCTTGAACATACTTGATTTTGCGATTTAGTATTTTCTCAAGCACCTTTGCATGGCTTTCCATGCCAGTATAGTCCTTGTTCCCCACTCTTCCTTGGTGCGAAGCTATGACTACCTTTGCTTCATCAAGATCCTTTAGTGATTCGGTAGACTCTCGTATTCTGCTTGTTTCTAGTATCTCCATAGTCTTGGGATCTATGGGGGAATTCATGTCTACACGGAGAAAAACGGTCTTTCCTTTGGTATCAAATTCCTCAAGTGTAAGAAGCCTCACGTCGATCCTATCTTTTGGTGCAGTTAAAATCTTTTAGTCGAAAAAATGGATCTATCTTTTAGATGAATTTTATTTCAACTCAAATCCTTCTATGAAAAATAAGAACCATTTTGTTCTTATTACTGCGCGTCAGAACCAAAATCAGGCCAATTTAGTATTAGAATCCTCCCAAGATTACAACTAATATTATCTATTGAAACATATTTCAACTTGGAAAATATCGGTTATGAATACAAATGTAACAACAAGTTATTATATCATATTTTGAGTAATTTCATATGCCAAGAATTATTCACTTTGACATTCCTGCCGATGATCCAGCAAGAGCACAGAAATTCTACCAAGACGTATTTGGTTGGAAGTTTGACAAGTGGAATGGCCCAATGGAATATTGGATGGCAAAGACCGGAGATGACAAGCAGCCAGGAATTAACGGTGGACTAGCAAAAAGAATGCCTGGGCAGGCTGGCGTGACAAATACGATTGACGTCCCTTCAGTGGATGAGTTTGCAAAAAAGATTCAATCCAAAGGGGGGAAGGTAATCGTACCAAAAATGGCAATTCCGGGAGTAGGCTACTTTGCACAGTGTTTGGACACAGAAGGAAACATATTCGGAATTATCCAGATGGATGAGAACGCAAAATAACTTTTTAGGATCTGGAACCAAGCATGCAAAATTGGATTTTTGACATAAGATCAATAAAGTTTTTTGTGCTCCTTGCATCTTTTGTTATCCTCACATTTCTAGTTCACGCAAAAATTACGCAGCCAATGGATGACGCAATTATAACATACGCACAATCGCTTGGTGGGAATCAAGCCTTGGACCTGACAATGCAGATCTTTACCGAAATTGGAAGCGTCTTTTATATGATAATTTTTTGCATCATACTATTTATCAAAAAAAAGACCAGAAGACTTGGGCTGGTACTGATACTTTCTGTTTTAGCAGGAACAATCGCTTCGGCATATATGAAAGACTTTGTGGGACAGGAAAGACCAAAGCTGGAATTTGCGGGAAAACCATTTCCCATAGCTCTTGAACAGGATTCATCTTTTTTTGGAATTGGTTCGTTCCCATCAGGACATGCCACAAGAACTGCAACGTTTGCATTCGTGATAGGATTTGCACTCTCTGAAAGATTTCCACGTGGCTGTTATCTTTTGTGGGCCTATCCGCTTTTGGTCTCAATTAGTAGAGTCTTCATACTGCAGCACTTTCCAATGGATGTCATTGGAGGTACGGTGCTTGGAATTCTAGTTGCTGATATAGTTTCAAAAAAACTAAAACTACATCTGATATTTGAGAAATCAAATGCCTAGCTCTTGTAAAACCTTTGAGCTTATCAACACCATGGCATAATGCAAGTTGTCATAATGGTATATCCAGTACATTACATCTCGCTCCTGTTTTGTCTTCCGTAACCCAAAGTTAAGCTCATCCATTATTACAAAACCAATTTTTTTAGCGACATTTTTGTCATCTGTCATCAATACCCTAAACGCACTTTTTTGTCCGGCAAATCCCAATCTTACCATTTCTGTTGCAGCTTCAGATGCTTGGGTTTCGTTGTTTACCTCAAATGTTTTAGAGACAGGAAGTTGGGAGGGATGAAATTCCATACGGTTTTTTTTATATTGCCCAATAAAATCTAGCGGGTAATCTGATCATATTTTCAAAATTTGCCAAAAAATCGCATAATATGTCAAAAATATTAACTTTTATGTCAATTACTAATCATACCAATAACTTAATCGAGTACAAAATCTCTAAAACACCATGAGTTCACTTTCAAGGCTTGCTAGATCATACAAAAACAAGAAAATTCAAGCAACAAAGCTAAGAAGACAAACCCAAAATAAACTCAAAACCGCTCTTTCATTAAAGCGAAGATCTTCTTCTGGTCTTTCTTCTCTAGAAAGAGGAAAAGAGACAATGATTACAAAAAAAGACGAGGTCTCGCAACTACTCAGCCAGTATTTGGCCCAAAGGGATAGCATACAAAGACTGAAAATTGCCGCAGAAGAGAAGATAATGCATGAAAAAGAAGCAAAGGAACGAGCTCAGCAAGAAAGCGAATTTGCTGAATCTCCCGATGACAAGGCGCGAGCTCTTGAGAGAATTAAAATGATAGAGCAAAAGATAGCAGAGCTAAACTCAGAGATAAGACAAAGAAATGCTGCAGAACAAAGGCTTGTTAAACTAATTGCAGATACAACAAAAGCCAAATCAAGGCTTGACTTGAGGATAAGACAGCAAGCAAAGTCAAAACCAACACTTTTGGTACAGCTAAAATCAAGCACAAAGGCAGGAGAGCGACTCCGCTCTCAGGTTCAAACAAAGCTAAAGCAGGAAGCGCAACTAGGTCGCAATTTAGTTACAATCAACGAGAAATTAAAACTCTTAAAAGCTAAAAGGCGAAAGGTAAAACGCAAAGCCAAGAAAAAGACAAAAAGAAAGGTACACAAATCAAGACGTAAGGCAAAAGCACGAAAAACAAGAACAAAAAGGGCCCCAAAAAGAAGAGCAAAGACAAGAAAAAGAAGAACAATAAAAAGAAAAGTAAAACGCAAAGCAGCAAAAAAATCTAGAAAGTCAAAACGTCGATAGAAATCCTACGCTTAATTAATATTGAATAACTTTTCTTTCTAGGCTGTGTCGTTTCCACAAAAAATCAAAGTTGAAGTTTCTGAAATGCCGAAGCTAAAAAATCCACAGCTTATCTGCGGCCTGCCAGGAAGTGGCTTTGTAGGCAAGCTTGCAGTTGATTATCTAATAGAAGAATTCAAGGCAGTCCAGTTTGCAAACATATTTTCCTCATCCTTTCCGCCACAGGTTTCAATCCAACCTGATGGAACAATTGATGTTATGAAAAATACGTTGTACTACTGTAAAAACAAACCAGCTGATATAGTTCTTTTAACTGGTGATGCTCAGCCAGTCACTCCAGAAAGTGAGTATGCCATGGCAGAAGAAATCATAGGAATTTGCGAAAAGCTTGGTGTTACAAACATCTATACACTTGCAGCATACATCACGGGCTCTTTTTCAAAGATTCCAAAAGTATATGGAACAAGTACGTCGCCTGATGTAGTTAAGGAATTTTCAAAGCAGGGAATTTTCACAATGAACGGAGGAAGCATCACAGGCATGAACGGCTTGATGATAGGAGCTGGAAAAACAAAGGGAATCACTGGGGTCTGTCTGTTGGGTGAGACATCAGGATATGTTGTTGATGCAAAGGCATCAAAAGCGGTTCTGGAGGTTCTCTCAAAGATGTTAGGATTCAAGCTTGACATGGCCACACTTAACAAGAGAGTACAAGACACAGAACATCTAATCAAAACAATAGAGGATCAGATGGGGCAGCGACCTTCAGGTGAAGCACTACCAATTCCATCACAGGATAAAAAACTAGGATATATTAGCTAGTCTAAAACTCGATTACGTTTAACTTTCCATACTTTCCAACATTGAGGGAATTTTCTCCCTTGAAGCTGTTGATGTAACCATTTTCTACTGTTACTTTGGAACCAGCCTTTACCATTTTGATCTGGGCATCCCATAGTGTCAGCTTGATCTGACCAGTATCATCTTTTATAATTGCATCAGCAACTTGTGCCTGCCCACCTGTTCTTAGGTTTACAGTTCTTGGCTCACCAATGCTATCTATGGTGCCTTCCACCGTGTCCAGTCTTGTCATGCCGCTTCTAAGCTGATTTATTGTAGTCATCAGCCAGATTTTTCGTGCTCAAATAATAAGTGTTTTGATATCACACTCTGTTCAATCTTAGGATCATTTGATGGATTTTCTCATGGTGTTCAATTAGGGGTTTGGTTATTCGACTTTATTTGTCCCTATAATCTGCCAGCTTGCACCATCATCTAAACTTCGATAAACTTCCTGAAAGCCTTGAGATGAATAACCAGCTATGTAGATTATCTTATTTTGGGAATCTACAGCTATGCTTGTTATGGTAAGGTCAGGTCTATTGATCTTTTCCCACGTTTCCCCAAGATCAGAGGATCTTGAAAGTCCGAATTGATTTGACGCATATAGAACACCATTTTCATCAAAAGACATAGCAAGTAGGGTTATTCCTTTGTATTCATCAAGCTGAATCCAGCTTTTGGCACCATCGTTTGACTGAAATATTCCTTTTCCAGTACCAGCAAATACTATTTGAGAATCATTAGGAGAAATAGCAAGAGCCGAAATGTAGTCTGGGTATTGCAGTGTCTCCCAAGTCTTGCCAGAATCTACAGTCTTGAATAAGCCACGACCTCCACTATCAAATCCTATAATTACATTAGGGTCGCTTCTGCTAACTGCCATGGCATGAAAATCTACTGGTGGTTCCAAGACTTTTGCAACGCTTTCCCAGCTTTGTCCGCCATCCGTACTTCTAATCAAACCAGTATTACCACCCGTTGAAGGGTGACCACTTGCATAAAGTGGAATGCCTGCACTTGGTGGTGCGTTAAATGCCATATAGTCAGCTCGCACAATGTCTACTTTGAATGGTGGATTACCATCATGGCTGTGATAAAAATCACCATGAGTTGCTATATACAAAATAATGCGATCCGCTGGCTCAATTCCTAATCCATGTATGTGTTGCCATCCTACAGTTCTTGAATACAATGGAGAAGCTGGAATCTGTGTGTTAAGGGCATACTGGATAGTAATCACCATTCCAATTACCATGATTCCAAGACTGATGGCAACGAGTTTCCTGTTGCTTGGTATTGTTAATCTCTTATTCATACGAACTAAATCACACCACTAGTTTTGCCAGATCACATAAAGACATTTTTCCAAATTTGTTCCAAAACTAAATTTCATTTTAGTATAGACAACATCTTTGCATATTAAACAATAGCACTTTACATTTGTAAAGTGCTAGATTGATATAATAAAAAGCACAATACAAGTTACCAAAATGAAAAAATTGATAATTGGTGTCATGGTAGCAATAGGAATTTTTGCAACAGCAACCTTGTACCACATATCTCAAAATATAGACGCAAACGCTATGATTGGATCAAATATGGGATCAATGATGAAAAGTGGAAATATGATGAATGTGATGAGCCAAATTCCTCAAGATGTAATAGTTAAAGTCACATCTGGACAGGTAACAAAGGCTGGAAAAGAATCCAAAATTACATTGTTGGTTTTGGATAAGGACACTAAAAAACCAATTACTAATTCTCAAGTAATAATTGGGATAGAAAGAGGTGCATCAATGACAACCATGAATATGGTAGGTGGGATGTTCAATGCTGATGATATAGGCAATGGAAAGTATATTGTAAGATTTACACCTGATAGCAAAGGAATCTACACAATGCATACGCATATTATTCCATCTGGCAAATCCATGCATTCAATGATGAACAATCATTTAGATATTGGAATTATTGTGACTTGAAGCCATCTTAATCAAATTTTCAGATTCGGGGTTTGAATTATGATAATGGTGGAACAAGCCAGTGCAAAATTTCTGGTGCAGGTATTCCCAAACCATAAATTATCAGTGGAATTCCTGTACTTGTAAGTAGTATTCCTGCTACCAGTCTAGTGATTCGTAATGGTACTCTTCTTATGACACCAATCCAAAATAAACCAACAATTAGACCAACAGCAACAATCGCACCTAATATTGCACTTGTCATCTCTATCAAACTAAATGTGGCTAATGCAACAGAGTTTTCTACAGCCTCTAGCATCGCGATGTAAAAGTATCCTATTCTGTACTTTGTCGCATCCTCTTTTGCATCCTTTTCAAAAAATTCCCTAAACATTGTGAAACTAAAAAATAGCAAGCCTATTCCTAATGCAATCTCAAGTATGTTAGTAGGAACAAATCCTGCCACATTTAGAAAAACAAAGTAAAGAACTATTCCAACTGACAAACCAAGGAGAGTTATCTTGAGAGTTTCTCTAAATCCGATTTTTGTTATAGTTCCTATTCCTACTAGTGCCTGTTCTCCGCCTTCCACAAAGATATACTTGAATGATGTAAAAAATACGATTAATTCAAACACATGTTGATAGCGTCATCATGTTGTAATGAGTCTTTTTAAAGCAACCATTACAAACTTGGAAATTTAATAGTCTGTACTTCTTTCTAGATATATTGAAAATCAAACTCATCTTGATTCTTGCACTCTTTCTTCTTGAAATTTTACCAGCCTTTGGCGAGCCTATTTTAAAGGATGAAGATTTGGTTGTTAAAAAATTTGTATCAAATCTCTCACACCCTACCACAATAGCTTTTGTAGGCAATGATATGTTGGTTTTGCAAAAAGACGATGGAAAGGTACGTCTTATTAGTAATGGAATGTTGCAAGAAAAACCAGCCCTTGACGTAAGTGTCAGTAATGATAGCGAGCGAGGGTTACTTGGAATCACTACGATAGATTCTACTGTTTATCTGTACTTTACAGAATCAACAACTGATGGTGGGCAGCCACTTGGAAATCGAATCTACAGATATAGCTGGGATGGGCAAGCATTGGTAAATCCAACATTGATCAAAGACCTTCCTGCAACACCTGGCCCCAATCATGATGGAGGAGCGATGGTTACTGGCTTGGATGGTACTGTATATGCAGTCATAGGAGACCTACACAGAAACGGTATACTACAAAACTATCCAAGAGGCGAGCCTGATGATACAGGCGTAATTTTGCGTGTTGTGCCTGAAGGACCCTATTATGCTATGGGTATACGAAATAGCTTTGGCCTGGCAATAGATCCAGTTACTGGTAATCTCTGGCAAACAGAAAACGGCCCACAAAATTATGATGAAGTCAATCTTGTGCTTCCAAACTTTAACAGCGGATGGGAAACAATAATGGGCCCTGCTACAGAATCTGAACTCTCACTTTTGCCTAGCTTTGAAAATTTTGTTTACAGCGATCCTGAGTTTAGCTGGCAAGAAGTGGTTACACCAACCGCACTCTCTTTTACTGATTCCGCCGGATTTGAAAAGTACACAAACAGCCTGTTTGTAGGCGATTGCAATTTTGGGAACCTATACAAATTTGAACTAAACTCAGACAGGACAGAATTTGTATTTGATGATCCAGCTTTAGCTGATAGGGTAATTAACGCTGGTGAAAGAATGGAAGAAATTGTGTTTGGAACAGGATTTGGCTGTATCACAGATTTGGAGGTCGCACCAGACGGTTCTCTGTATGTAGTATCACTCACACACGATGCAATTTATCGAATAACTCCAAAAACAATGATGGCTGATAAAACTCAAGATGTAGACTCTACCATCCCCATTCAATATCTAGAATTCATCACAATTGCAGCATTGATAATAATCGCTATAATTGTCCTCAAAAAAATGCGTAACAAGAATACACAATCAAAGACTGCTCAACCATAGGAAACTAGTTTCAGTTATATAATCATGATTTGAAGTTCACCTTGCAGGGGTATCGAAGCCCGGCCAACCGAGAAGGACTCAAGATCTTGGCAATGGGAAATCCTTTCCCTTAGGGGTTCGGGGGTTCAAATCCCTCCCCCTGCACTTTACGATTTTTTTTCTGTCGTCGTAATCGTTGCTTGCGATTCAGTTCATCAAAACCGCGATGGTTGTCTCCCATAAAATATTTTATAATGATGGATATTTCCATCTTTTTAAAATTCAATCCACTACAAAATAATTATAATAATTTACACTTTGAGCATCTGAACTTCACGGACAGCGTGTTTTGAGAGATCTTCGTGAAGCATTGCGTGGGATTCGTCAGTAAAAGTCAGATTGCATCTATAACACTTCCACGCTTTTGTACTCACATTATACAATTAGTCATTTTGACTTATAAGTATATTGACAATCTGTCTGTTTTATTATAGAACATCCGATCTAAACCAAATAAGATTACAATTTCTAATGAAATTCTACTTCTTTTTGCATTTTCATGACGCCTAAACTATCAAAGACAGAGATTTAGAATCAATTAAAGGATCTGGTAAATTTAGAAAGCTATTGGTAGACATCATTGAAACATTAAGCGAGCTATCATACCTTGGAATTTTTCTTTTACTTATTGCAATGAATACATCACCGATTTTAATGCCACCAACTTGGATTGTCTTGGCATCTTTTTACAACGTCGATCCAACACTAGACCAGCCTACACTTGTTATTGTTGGAGCAACAGGAGCATTAATTGGAAGGGTTATCCTAATGTATATCAGCAGATTCTTCCGTAGATTCATTGGTACTGAAAGAAAATCAAACCTTGACAAACTTGCTGAATTTATGAAAAACAAAAAATATGGATTTTTTTCCGCGTCGTTTCTTTTTGCGATAACACCGCTTCCAAGTAACTTGCTATTTATGGCATACGGAATAATGAAGGTGAAAAATATAGCACTTTTTGCAGGATTCTGGATTGGTAGGGCAATTGCATACTATATAATGTTGTCAATTAGCACCGTAACACTAAAGCCATTTTTAGAATTATTTGATGATAGCTTGATTGGCATATTAGTTGCAGATATTGGCAGTCTGGTCATGATTGTAGTGTTTGCTTGTATAAACTGGAACAAATTGTTGACTGAAAGAAAGCTTTCATTTGTAAAACCGAAATTGTGGCGATTCTAAATTGAGATCAATTGAAAAGCTAAAGATTGAAGTTCAAAAAAGAATGAGAAAAAATGATCCTGCACATGATTTTGAACATACGATGCGTGTTTACAAAAATGCACAAAAAATAGCAAAAAAAGAAAGGGCAAACATGAAGCTTGTCCTTGTGGCTGCACTCTTGCATGATATCATTTCCTTTCAAAAATCAGGTAGTAGATCAAAAACCTCGTCCACAAAAAGCGCCTTAGCGGCACAAAAAATACTCAAAAAATATGATTATTCAAATGATGAAATAAAGATAGTCTCAGAGGCCATATGTGACCACAGCTTCTCAAGGGGGCTGGTTCCACGCACCATTGAGGGCAAGGTGCTTCAGGATGCAGACAGACTTGATGCCATAGGTGCAATCGGCATAGCTCGAGCGTTTTCTGTAGGGGGAGCCGAAAAAAGGCCGTTTTTTAATAAACATGATCCATTTTGCCACACTCGAAAGCCAGATGATCAGACTTGGACTTTGGATCATTTTTACAAAAAACTTTTGCTTTTAGAAAAAAAGATGAACGCAAAGGCAGCAAAAATAGAAGCAAGGCGTAGAACCAAAATAATGAAAAAGTTTCTTTTTGATTTGAAAAAAGAGATCTAACCGTAATCTACGTATCTGTCAAATCTCTTTTCTACTTCAGGATTTTTTCCAGCAAGAATTTTTTCCATCTCGTCTTTGTGTCTTTTTTTGGCAAACGCAACCATTTCTTGAAAATCATCAGATTTGGGAAACGAATCTATAAAACTGTCTAACATTTTGACGTACTCTGCAACTTTGTTCCTGTATTCCTCTCTTGTCGGTTTTTTTATTTTGTTTACACGAAACCAGATTACTGCCCAGCTTGATCCTATGACATGCGGTATCAAATCAAAGGCACGATCTAATTCAAAGCTATCGTCTTCTTGCATTTCCTACCCATTTAACGTCTTTGCAGCAATCTTAGAAAGATATGTAACTATCATATCTGCACCAGCTCGTTTGATTGCAGTCAAAATTTCTAAAGTAACTTCATTTTCATCAATCCATCCTTGCATTGCAGCTGCCTTTACCAGAGAATATTCACCAGAAACACTGTATGCAGATATTGGTATGTTAAAACTACTTCTTGTCTTTGTAATCAAATCAAGATATGCAAGTGCAGGCTTTATCATTACAATATCAACTCCTTCAGAAATATCGGCCTCTACTTCCCTCATTGCCTCTGTCGGGTTTGTATATGGAAGCTGGTATGTCTTTCTGTCTCCAAACTGCGGGGCACAGTGAGCCATGTCCCTAAATGGTGAATATAAAGAAGAGCGATGTTTTGCAGAGTGTGACATTATTGCCACATCAGTAAATCCAGCATCATCTAGTCCATGCCTTATTGCTTTTACTTGCCCATCCATCATTGCAGAAGGTGATACTACATCGACCCCTGCCTGAGCTTGGCTTACAGCTATCTTTGTTAGGACATCCAAACTGGAATCATTGTCTATTTTATCGCCTTTGACTAGTCCGCAGTGACCTGCGCTTGTGTACTGACAAAGACAAACGTCTGCCATTATTGCAATTTCGTTGCCAAGGTTTTTTCTTATTTCAGAAATAGCTTTTTGTACAACTCCATTTTGTGCAAAAGCTGACGTGCCTTTGTCATCTTTTGTTGCCGGAATGCCAAATATCATAACTGCAGGAATCTTCAGGTTAGCTATAGAGTTTACTTCGGTTACT
>Ga0247727_10011320_pt1:5000-15593 | contig 15593 bp, 8 predicted proteins | sample WisWelCaveWW1625_FD_202498 | JGI IMG/M metagenome (GOLD analysis project Ga0247727, IMG submission 202498) | Biofilm microbial communities from Wishing Well Cave, Virginia, United States - WW16-25 | ecosystem: Environmental > Aquatic > Deep subsurface > Groundwater > Cave microbial...
GCTTCGCCATTTTGCCTTCGCACGACGATCTGATACAAGTAAACTCCGCTGGCCATGGAACTGCCTGATTGATTCTTCCCATTCCAATAAATTTAATTTTCTGCATGACCTAAAATTGCCGGTAGAATAATATGGGTAACTCAAACCACCGAATCGTCGTTCTTCACCCAGTAACCCGGAAAACTTTTCGGCAAAACGAGGGCCGCCCATGTAAGGGGTAACTCATTGGGTGCGTTTTCGAGGGGTTTTCCAATAAAGTCCCATGAGGTTGTTATGGAATCATCACGAGTTTTCTTCACCGTTGCCGCGCTTGTTATAACCCTGCAGCAGAGCGTGATCCCTGCTTTCGCGCAGCCCTCCACGCCGCGAGACAGCACGTGGATCACGAACGGCCCGATTCATGCCGTGGCTTATTCAAAGGGATTGACCTATATCGGCGGCGACTTCACGTACGTCGGGCCGAACACCGGTTATGGCGCTGCATTGAGCACCACCACCGGCACGCCGGATTTAAAATTTCCCAAAGTAAACGGGCCAATTGATGTCGTAACCGCTGACGGCGCCGATGGTTGGTACATTGGCGGCAGATTTACCAAAGTCGGTGATTTTACACGAAACTGGATCGCCCATATCAAGGCTGATGGCACGGTTGATCCCCACTGGGATCCCAACCCCTCTGGAAATTTTAATTCTAATGCTATGCATATTTACGCTATTGTTGTGAGTGGCTCGACAGTTTATGTCAGTGGCACTTTTTACAATATTGGGGGGCAACGACGAAACTACATAGCGGCGTTAGAGGCCTCGACAGGTCAAGCCACATCATGGAATCCCAATGCCTCTAGTTGGGTCCGCACGTTAGCGATCAAAGACTCAACAGTGTATGTGGGAGGGGTCTTTAGATCGATAGGTGGACAAAGCAGACAATATCTTGCCGCTATTGATATGGCAACGGGAAATGCAACCGCTTGGAACCCGAGGCTTAATGGAGAAGTCAATGCCATTGCTTTCAGTGATACTTTAGTCTTTGTTGGTGGAGCTTTTACCAGCGCCGGAGGGCAAGTAAGAAACAATCTCGCGGCATTTGGTATAACTTCCGGTCGAGTCACGATTTGGAATCCAAATGCCAACAGCCATGTTTACGTTCTTGCATCAAAAGGATCAACGCTCTATGTAGGCGGTTATTTTAATTCAATCGGTGGTTTGCCAAGATTCCATATCGCAGCACTTTCAATTTATTCGAACACAGCACTGAACTGGAATCCCAGCGCAAACGGCGCAGTTCGTGCAATATACTTGAATGGGTCGACATTTTATATCGGCGGCGATTTTACCCAAATTGGTGGACAATCCAGATATCGGATTGCTACCCTGGATGAAACAACGGGCAAGGCCACGGCTTGGACTTCGCAAGCGTCGGCGCTAGTTGGTGCATTAGCGACTAACAGCAACGGTTCGGTAGTCTATGCGGGTGGAGATTTTCGGAGCATTGGCGGGCAACCCAGAAATCGGCTCGCCGCATTAAATACCTCAACTGGTTCCGCGACCCCATGGAATCCTACTGCAACTATCAATAGAAGTATCTATGCCATGGCAGTAAGCGGTTCCAACGTTTATATCGGTGGCGCATTCACTATGGCTGGAAGTAGCGTAAGAAATCGCGTCGCTGCTATAAACGCCGTAACCGGCGCCGTTACAGCATGGAATCCCAATGCTAATGGTGATGTGCATGCCATCATGATCGACAACTCCACCGTGTATGTGGGCGGAAAATTTACAGTGATCGGCGGCCAAACCAGAAATTTTTTAGCCGCTCTTGATATCAACACCGGCCTGGCAACCAGTTGGAATCCCAACGTCGGCGTCGGCGGTGTGTACACCATTTTAGCGAACGGCGCCACAATCTATGCTGGCGGAGAATTCTACAGTGCTGGTGGTCAATCAAGGGAGGCACTCGCAGCCATCGATGCCAACACCGGACAAGCTACAGCGTGGAACCCTAATCTGAATGCCTACAGCATCGTTTATGCTATGGCATTGGACGGCTCAACACTGTACATCGGCGGCAATTTTAACACCGTTAAAGGGCAAACCCGCAACCGATTGGCCGCCGTTGATATCACCACCGCAGATCCGGCCGAATGGAATCCGAATGCCAATGGAATTGTGCGAGCCCTGGCGTTGAGTGGAGCAAACGTTTATGCCGGCGGCGCTTTTATGAGCATTGGCGCACAAACGAGAAATTATTTGGCGGCGATCGATAAGGTCACGGGAATGCCAACCGACTGGAATCCCAATCCAAACAATTACGGCTCCGGCTCCGCCCAAGGTCTCCTCGCTGTGGGTTCGGCGATTTTGGCAGGAGGCGCCTTCACCACGATGGGAGGGAACAGGCAAGATTATTTTGCACAGTTTGGCGATATCGTGGCAATAAATAATCCTCCGAATGCGCCAATTGCCATCAATCAATACAAGTCGGATGCTACGACTGTTATTTCCGAGGGTGGGACAAACAATGAGAAAAAAGTCGTTTTCAAAGGAACCGTTTCGGATCCGGACGGTGAACAGGTTAAGCTGCAAATCGAGCTGCGAAAAACCACCGAAGCCTTCACCGGCACGCCGAACCTGCAAAGCAGCTTGGTCAACAGCGGAGCTCCGGCGACCATCGCCGCGGAGAATCTTGGCTCTGCCAACTATAAGTGGCGTTTTCGGGCAATGGATGCGAGCGGGCTGGCCAACGCCTGGGTGGAATTTGGAACACCAAGCAATACAGACTTTATCGTTAATATCGAAACCGGGATCGATTCCAATGCAGAAACTTCGCTGCCGGCAAGTTATCGGCTTCTGCAGAATCACCCCAATCCCTTTAACGCCGGGACGTTGATCAAATATGAAATTCCCCAAGTCGGCCCGGTGTCGGTAAAAATTTACAATCTCGCCGGCCAGGAAATTCTGGAGATCGTGAATGCTGTACAGCAACCGGGGCGCTATCAGATCAACTGGAATGGGCGGAATAGCCAAGGCCAAATGGCGCCGAGTGGAGTTTATGTTTACAAGCTGCTGGTGAATGGGTTTGAAGAGACCAGGAAGATGACATTTATGAAGTGATTCTAAAACGTGAACCGTAATGCGTAAAGATTCACGTTTTACGGGTTACAGTTATGTTTCACGCTTTTACATTTTACAAACAGAGACGCCGCTTGCTCGTTAAAATGGAGCAGGCGGCGTTTTTGATGATTCTCAATTGTTGTTAGCAAAAAACAATTCTTTCCAGGTCGTCGTCGTAACGGCGATTAAAGCTAAAACGTCATCGACGTGATCGAGCAGCCTATCGGCTTGAAGCGCAAAGTTACCGAGGTCACGAAAACGAATGTCCCGGATGGAGCTTCTCGTTTTGATGTAAACGATCTGTCCGATATCGCCGGTTAGCGTTACAGCAGTATCCGTCGCCGCCCCGCCGAATGTGTCCAAAACAACATTGCCAAAACTGGAGACCGTTGCCGCTCCTGATGCAGATAAAACAAAACCAGTTGTGTCACCAAGAGAAAGTTGCGTATTTCCGGTGTTACCCCAGAAAGGCGCGATCTGCTTCCAAGATGTGGTCGTTGTGGCTTTCAGGAGCAGAACATCATCTTTGGTTTGCAACCTGATCGTTCCCTGACTCAACTTGAAATTTGTGCCATCTTGAAATACCAAATCGCGATTGTCACTGCGCGAACTGATGTATGCTACCTGACCGATATTGCCGGTGAGCGTCGTAACCGTGTCAAGCGTCGACGCCCCGAAAGTATCCAAAACGAGATTGCCAATCCCGCTTACCGTCCCCGCGCCTGGCGCTGATAAAACAACAACAGTAGTATCATCAATAGTAAAGCGATTGTTGTCGTAATTTTGCGTAAGCCATCCCATCTGCTTCCAAATGGTGGAAGTAGTCGCTTTTAGCACCAAAACATCTTCCTGCGTGCGTAAGCGCACTTTAGCGGAATTTAACCTAAAATTCGTGCCGTCGAGAAAAACAATGTCCCGATCACCGTTCCTCGTGCTGATATAAACTATCTGGCCAATTGTTCCGGTCAATGTCGTGCAGGTATCCAAAGTTGCCGAGCCAAAGGTGTCCAAGACCAAATTGCCAATCCCGCTTACCGTCCCAGTGCCTGCCGCTGATAAGACTACACCAGTGGTATCATCAATAGTAAAGCGATTGTTGTCGAAATTTTGTGTAAGCCCTCCCATCTGCTTCCAGATGGTGGGGGTAATGGCTTTTAGCATCAGAACATCCTCTTGATTACGCAAACGCGCTTGCGCGGAGTTTAATCTGAAGTTCGTACCGTCAAGAAAAACAATATCTCGATTACCGTTTCTTGTGCTGATATAGACCACTTGGCCCGTCGTCCCAGTCAGTGTTGTGCAAGTATCCAAAGCCGCCGAACCAAATGTATCTAATATGACATTGCTGGCATTTGTAATCGTTGCCGCTCCAGCAGTATTTAAAACGAAACCGGTTGTGTCGTTGACATTATGGACGTTTATATGATCGACGGAAGCAGCCCAGGTTCCTGGTGTGCCTGCCGTCACGCAAGTCCAATGTGACGGTGATCCTCTGCTGGGGTTACTGTTGATTGTAAGATCACCGACTGCCCAAGTGCCGTTAGTCGGTGCGGCGGTTGCATAATGCACGCGGGCGTTGCCTTGGACAGCGAATTTGTAAGGAATATTAGGATAGGATAAAATGCCCAGCGTCGGACTTAAAATGAAGGTATTGTCGCTTTCAATAAAATTGACAGATGTATCAGGATTGGATAATTCTATAGCATAACGGTCAGGATTGGTTGTGCTACGAAAAGTATTTCCACGAACAATGAAATCACGGGCGAGGTTATTGGCGCGAATGGCGCTGACTGAATCTTCTGCCGAAATCTTGACATTCTGAAAAACGTTGTTGGTAATATAAAAGCCTTTAATGTTATCAGCATTGATAAATCCTTGCTGTGTATTGGTAATGACATTTCCAGTTACCGATATATCTTCGTTATGTTGTGTGCTGGTGGAAAGCGCCGCGATGCCGATGCGTGAGTTATTGATTCGATTGTTGACGATTTGTACGGCGCGTGCCGAAGTGCGATAATAGGCTTCATCCAAATTGATGGCACGCAATCTGATACCAAAGGTATATTTAGAGAAGTTAATAACGTTGTTAGCGACCACCACGCTATCGCACGCGCCAAGCTGAATGCCAGCGGCATAATCACCGGAATAACCAGTGGCTAATGAAGTCATTTGCCCGTCAATAATCGTATTGCCCACAACCGAGACATTAACCGCCGGGAAACCATCCAAATGAATAACATCATCGCCTGGAGCACGATCAACCTTAATACCGGCAATCATTCTCCCACCAGAATGGCCGCGCACGTTATTTCCAGTTACAGAAATGCCTTTGCCGCCTAATATGGCAATGCCACGTGAATCTTGGGCGCTGCTACCGCCCTCAACCGTATTACCGGTAACAGTGATATTACGATTAGGCAATTGTTGCCCTCCCGTCCAAGCCACATAATCCGGACTGCCGACGGCTTGTGGCCGCTGGTAACTCACTACGGCAATTTTATCGTCGCCGGCATTATTAACCGTATTCCCCATAACCACAACATTTTCAGAAAAGAGCGTTCTGCCATGATTAATATTATCGCCATGAACCACATGAATACCGTCCCGCCTTACGCCATCAATGACATTAAAAGCAATGCGGGCATTTTTAATGGAGATAAGCTGCATCCCCATGCCAGGGGAGTTTAACACTTTATTGTTGTAAATGTCCAGCGTGTCGATCTCAACCAGGTAAAAAGCTGAGGTGTTGTTTTGGCTGACTTTCGGCACTGGCCGGTAGCGCAATGTGAAGCCGGAGATTTTGATGTTTTTAAAGATCGAGTCAGCTTTGAAAATATGATCGTTGGTATCGCTCGACACGATGCAAGTGTTGTTGCCGACAAGCTCGATATTCGATTTCAGGTCAATGTGGTCGTTGATCTTATAAACGCCAGGCGCAAAAGAAATGACATTGCGCTTGACGCCGCTGGCAATGGCCGATTCAATCGCTGTCAAGCTTGGCGTAGTCGAATCGGCTACTGCGCCCCACCATTCGGGATAAACGGCATCGACACTTCCTTCTTGAAATTTTACAGACCCGGCGCCGATGAACCGCCTTTGCCTGCCGCCGCCATCGAACCGGCTGCCGCTGGCGAACGTCAATGTTATGCCGCTCGAAATGTTGAAGTTCCCCTTTCCCGCCATAACGATGCTGGCGCCGGCCGGAATTGTTTGGTTTGACGTAATATTTAGCGTGTCATAATTGATGAGTTTCAACGATGCGTCACTCGCCGAAAACGTCATCGTCGATGCAGGATAATCGGGTGGAACGATCAAGACGAAATTTGAATCAAGCGCTTTTGTGTGCGCGTTGGCGAGGCTTGTTTCATCCCATGCGCTAAGACCGCGATCAACAAAAAGATTATGCAGATAAGTGAGCTTGCTGCCGGGCCGCGCTTTCAGCGAGTCGTGATTGATCGATATGTTTGCCTCGTTGGCCGGCGATTCGGACACGTTGAAGGTCGTGGAGAAATCGAGCACGTCGAGTGTATCGACGACGGTGATGTCGTTTCTCTGCACGATCAATCCCGCCGCGCTCATGGTGCCCAGCGGCTGCAGGGAGTCATACGTATACGTCCAGCCGCTTGGGGCGGTAATGTTGACGGGGACGCCGCCAGGGGTGTTGAACTCAGGAGTTTCCATATATACCGTGCTGCCCTGGGGGACTTTAATAGATACGACACCAGAAGCGTTGGACAAATAAGTAGCCGGACCACGACTTATTATACGGCCATTTTTTACGACTTTGGTGACTGTGACTCCTACTCCTTCAAGCGGAGTACCGTCGTTTTTATAAAACGTCCTTGAGATTGTGGAGGTCGCTTCGCTGCTTGTTTGTGCATTGGAGCTGCCAACGATACAGGCAAGGGAGACAAACAAGAGTGTTTTCAGAAAAACATTGTTTTTCATGACAAACTCCTTTGGTTGAGAGGAGCGTGGACTTTCTAGTCCACGAGCATCGCGGATAAGAATGTCCGCACTCCTCTAATGAAATGCGTTTTATAGAGTTTTGGAATCATCTCGACAGAGAAGCGAATCACAACCGATTTGGGATAGTTCGGCGTCCCTCCCAAAATCAAAGGTCGGCGTGCGAGGAGAGGTTTGGAGAGTTACGTCTAAAGGGCGTCGCGTCCCGATTCCGACATTCCCTTCAAAGCATTCGGTAGAAATCCAATATTTCGTTACAAAATATAAACATATCTTTCGGCAAAGTCAAGGGGGTTGATCAAAAAAATGGAAGGCGGTGTGTCGGATGGAGATAAAAAACAAGAGTATGGCGTATGCTTGACGCTAAAGCTGAACGGTAGAGATCTGAAAAATGAAGCAATGCGTTCGAGCGAACTTCTCTTCGGATTTTATTTTTTCAATTGTGAAAGCGTGGCGCATAGAGCAAAGCGGCAACTTCTGCCCTCCGCTCTATGTCCTCAGCTCTCTGCTATTTCAAAAGCAGCATGCGTTTAGTTTGCATAAATTCACTGGCCTGCATTCGGTAGAGATAAACCCCATTTGCGACTGATTCGCCAGAGTCGTTAAGCGATATAATTGCCGGGAAAGCCGAAGTCTTCAATCTCTCCGTCGATTTTCTCGGCTGGAATAACATTAAGTTCATCGGCGCTAAGCGGCTCATTGGGATCGACGAGGCCATCGATGCCGTTGTCCTCAAGATAAAGATCGCCGGTGATGGGGTGAAACGCCATGCCCGCCGCATTGCGCAATCCCGTGGCAATTTGAGTCAGGTTGGAGCCGGTCACGCTAAAGCCGTGGTCGGTAATTCGCACCATGTAAATTGCATCGCCGTTCAGCATGCCCTCCACGCCGATCGTGCTGGTGAGGGAAAGCGTTAGCGTCGTCGTTGCGAAATTTTCAGAAGAACCAAGTTGGAAGAACAAATCATAGCTGTTCGGCTCTCCCAGAGTTGGGCGGACAGCCAACGCTGAATGTGGATGTAGCCAGCTTCCGCTGTAATCGATGGAGAGCGTGCCTATTTCAGTTAATTCAAAATCCGGGCTGACGCCGAGGCGATAAATGGTAATCGGTTTTCCTCGACCCTGCCCGGTGGTGAAGACAAGATTGCTTGCAATTCGCAGCGCTGTCAATCCTCCTCCCGGCACGTTGTCAAAAAGGACGGTCCGGCTTTCAGCCACGCCGTCGTTGTCGCCGTCCACCAGCCGAATCAAACTGCCGGATGAGCTGCTGAAAAAGGCGGAACCATTGCTGACGGCCACCAAGATTGAGCCGTCCGGCAATAGCGCCATTCCCAGGGGAAAATTCAAACCGCCGGCGAAAGTAGTAATCTCGAAATCACCGGGATTGACGCGCGTATCTCCGCCGACGGTGAATTGCGCTTCGGCCGTGCGCCATATCAAGCACAATGCCGCGAGCGCCACGGCGATTGAGTTCACTTGTTTTGCCCTAATGATTTTTCGGTGGACTCGGTAATTTCGGCGCCATTCGTCGGAAAAGAATCACCGCCGAGTGCCACTGAGAGGGTGTTGAAAAGTAGAAAAATGAGACTGACCGGTCACTTAAAATAGTTGAATTGCAGAACATTTTGTGCCTAAAAGTGACCGGTCAGTGACTTTCCAAACGCCCTCAGAGCACCGAGTTTCGCCGAAAACTTACGGTAGCTGTTGCTATTTAATGATCAGCACTCGCTGCGACAACTTCCAAGCATTTCCGGTTATTCTCAATAGATAAATCCCCGAGGCCATCCCATTCGTGCTCAACGTGACGTGCTTCTGATTCGTCGTTGCCGGCACATTATGCGTTTGCACCAACTGCCCCTGGATATTGTACAGTTGCACGACGGCATTGGACGTCGGCTGATTCAGTTCAACCGTCAGCACCTTTCCGCGGTTTATCGGATTGGGGTAAACTTTCATTGCCGGTGTTGCCGGCACTATCGCCGTTGCAGGGGCGCGGTCTGCCACGCCGGTCGTCTGCCCCGTGAAATAGCGTTCAGCGAGGTTGAAGGCGTTGGCGCTGATTTTCTTGCCAATGAAACGTCCCGCTATATCATCAGCCGGCGGATGAATGCCGCCCCAAATCCGCGAGAGGCTGCACTGATCGGAGGCATCTCGGTAAGTTGCCCATTGCAGGGTCACATCGACGCTCGGGCCCTCCTCAACCTCCAGATATTCGTTCTTTTTCGCGTGAAACTCCCCCAAGCCGCCGGGGAAATACGCATCGCCGGTCAGCAGCGTCATGATCTCTGCCGCCGCGCGAGAGTAAGTAGAATGGCCGGAGATATAACCGGCAAATGGCGGTGTGACGAAAGTTTTAAGTTGATAAGGCCACCAATTCTCAGCCAGAATCCAGTCCGCACCGGCAAAATCGGTTTCCGGATCAAAAATATAGTCGTGTCCACGCCAAGCCTTTATCTTGATCTTGCCGATATCTTCATTTGTTACGGCGAGAGGATCTCCCGCCTGCACCATCCCAATAAAGCCGTTTACCAAATGAATGCCGGCTGGATGGTATCTCGGGAGATTCGGATCCGAACTCTGCCCGCGATCCGCCATCGCCCGGAGGGCCGAAATAGGGCGGACGGAATCATACCAACCCTTGATCCCCCAAGCGGAAATTGCGACATCGTGAACGGCTCCGCCCAAGACAAAATAGGCCTTCACATCCCATTCAAGATCATCGAGAACCGGCCCCGTGCCTTTAAAGCGTTTCTGGAATAACGGATGATCATTGACATAATTCAGAATCGTATACCAGTGGCCCGGAGGGGTTTCGGAATTGAGACCGTCAGCCCAAAATTCAGTGAGCACGCGCGTATAGTCGCCACGCGGAACGATCTGTGGTTGGTAAGGCTGTCCGGTGCGGGGGTTTAACGCGTATCCTTGGCCAATATCCCCACCTTCCCGCAATCTATAAAAGTTCCGATGTTCGGCAAAGGTTTGAGGAAGTTCTTGGACATTGCCGATAGACGCAGGCGAAATGTCCCACATCACGCCATCCGTTGCATCATGATGGCTTGACCAGACCGAGACCAAGCCGTAGGTCCATTTATATTCATCCGATTGCCCGCCAACTTTTGTCGTGTCAATGAGAGGAGGCGCGCCGGGATCATGATAGACTTGGTAATCAAATCCATCGCGATTATAAATCTTTCGATCGGCGGCGGTGAGAGCAACGGTCACGACCTGTCCCCACTCCGGGCTGAGAAATCTGGGCGTATTGCCCGGGATGACATTGCCGGCTTGATCGATAAAAATTTCCAACGTTAGCGGCTGCCAACGGTTCAAATCCAAAATATTCGGATTACCGGGCAGAAGTGGAATCAACGGTGGATTAAAAGGTTTGTAGTACACGTAGCTAGTGTCCGTCCGAGAAATAAAAAGATAATAAAATAATTTGCTTTCGGTAATAGGTTTTATTATCTTTTAATAAAGACTCATTAAAATTTGAAACACTAAATCATTGATTTAATTACACATT
>Ga0247727_10011321_pt1 | contig 15592 bp, 17 predicted proteins | sample WisWelCaveWW1625_FD_202498 | JGI IMG/M metagenome (GOLD analysis project Ga0247727, IMG submission 202498) | Biofilm microbial communities from Wishing Well Cave, Virginia, United States - WW16-25 | ecosystem: Environmental > Aquatic > Deep subsurface > Groundwater > Cave microbial mat | place...
ACACTGGCCGGCCTCGGCGCGGGCGCGATTGACGCGGGTTTGAACACGTACGCGGCCACACACTTCAGCGCGGCCTCGGTGAATTGGCTGCACGCATTCTTCGGCGTTGGCGCAACGCTCGGCCCCAGGATCATGACAAGCGTGCTCAATGCGCAGCAGCCGTGGCAATGGGGCTATGTTATCGTCGGCGCAGCGCAGTTGTTGCTCGCAGCATGTTTCGGCCTCACGCACAAGCTGTGGGCAAACGATCAAAACGAAGTCGGGCTTGCGCAAGACAGCGCAAGTCCGATTTCACCGGCTGCAACCCGTAGCACTTTGCGACTACCCGTTGCGTGGTTGGGCCTCGGCGTCTTCTTCATTTATACCGGAGTCGAGGCCGCAGCAGGAGCGTGGTCGTATAGCCTCTTTACTGAGAGTCGAGGCGTTTCACTGATAACCGCGGGAACATGGGTGAGTGTCTATTGGGGCTGTTTAACGGCGGGACGCATACTTTCCGGCTTCGTTGTGAAGCATGTGCCGGTGCCTTTACTGCTGCGTTTTTGCATGCTCGGCATCGCGCTAGGCGCTGCCATGATGTGGCTCAATCTTACAAGCTTGTTCGGCTTCTTGGGATTCGCTATGATTGGACTATGCTGCGCGCCGATCTTTCCTTCTTTGATTGCAACCACGCCGGAACGAATCGGCGCGGCGCACACGGCGAATGCCGTCGGCTTTCAAATCGCCGCGTCCGTGCTCGGCCAAGCATTATTGCCGAGCCTCGCCGGCGTGCTCGCGCGCAACTTCACTTTGGAGATTCTCGGCCCATTTGTGCTGAGTGCAGCGCTTCTGCTGTGGGTTTTATTTGAAGGAATGGCGAGGCCGTGGGCTAAAGTTTTTTGATAAATAAAAAAGGAGACGTGTAGCATGGAAAAAGCAACTTTTGGCGCAGGATGTTTTTGGGGAGTTGAAGCCGCGTTTCGCCGCGTGCCTGGCGTTATTGCAACCGCTGTGGGATACATGGGCGGGAAGATGAAAAATCCCGCTTATGAGGACGTGTGTACGGATGAAACCGGCCACGCCGAGGTCGTTGAAGTGAATTACGACTCCGCGCGCGCTTCGTATGAAGATTTATTGCAGGTGTTTTGGACGAACCACGATCCCACCACTTCAAATCGTCAAGGGCCGGACATTGGCCGGCAATATCGTTCCGCGATTTTTTATCACACCCCGGAGCAGCAAGCAGCAGCGCTCGCTTCAAAAGAAAAATTACAGAGCACGGGTCGTTATCGCCGGCCGATTGTCACGGAGATCACGCCGGCCGCGGAGTTCTATCGCGCGGAAGAATATCACCAGCAGTATTTGGAGAAGCGCGGTTTGGCGAGTTGTCATTTATAAAATTGCTCTGCCACGGCTGGGCCGTAGCATGGGCATGGGCTGTTCATTCATGCTTAAATAAAATCTTGGCTGTGCGGTTGAAGTTGGTCGCAGGCTTTTTTATATTTTTGTCAGACGAAGACTCACACCAAAATTTCAAGGACGGCAAAGATGATAACTTCTCTCAAGGTTCGCAATTTTAAAAGTCTCGAAAATGTCGAATTGAGGTTAAGCTCGCTGCACGTGCTGGTTGGCGCGAATGGCTCGGGCAAGAGCAATTTATTCGACGTTTTTCAATTTTTGCGAGAACTGGCCATAACCGGCGAGTCGGCGGTACATTCGCGCGGCGGTTTTTCGCAATTGGTTTGGGGTGGCGATCTCAAACGCACCATGTTTTTCGAGTTGCACGCCGATCTCAGCAACGACGCAACGAGTGCGACTGAAATCGTTTATCAGCTCGAAATCGCAGGCGGGCCGCTACATGCCAACATCGTCAAAGAACGGCTCGCGCTTTTAAACGGCAAAGGACAAGAGCAACCGATTTTGCTCTATCCCTATGAATCCAACCAAGCCGCGATATTCTATGCGAACGGCAAAGCATGGGAACCGCCGCGCATGGAAGGCCGGCTTCTTCTGCACTACCTGCAAGACGAAGCGCGTTCCGGAGTAGCCGCCAAGTTTGTCAAACAATTGCAAAGCTGGGCGAGCTACAACTTCGAGCCTTCGATTATGCGCAGGCCAAACACCGTCAAGCAGGATTACCACCTACAAAGAACCGGAGAGAACTTCTCCTCGGTATTGCACTCCGTCCAATCGGAGCATGCGGCGCGATTCGGTGAGATTGAAAATATTCTCAAGACCGCCTTGCCCGAAACTCGGCGCTTGTTCACCGCGCTGACCAAGGACAGCCAAACGTACGCCTCTTTGGAAGAAGCCTCGTTTCCGTTGAAAATTCCTGCTTGGGCAATGTCGGACGGCACGCTGCGCTTACTCGCGCAACTGGCCGCATCGTTTTCGCCCGAGCCACCGGCACTCTCTTGCTTCGAAGAGCCGGAGAACTTTCTGCATCCTGCTTGGCTGGCGCTGGTTGCAGATGTTTTGAAAAGCGCCGCCACTAAAAGCCAAATTTTGATCAGCACGCACTCACCTTATTTGCTCAACTTTTTTTCGCCGGAGCACCTTTTGGTCGTTGAGAAAGAGGAAGGCAAAAGCGAATACCAATCTCTGAAAGGGAGGAAAAGATTGAAAGAAGCTTTGCGTGTATTAGGGCTTGGAGAGTTGTGGTATTCTGGGGAATTAGGAGGGACACCGTGACCATCGTTTTATTTACTGAAGACGGCCCGACTGGAGAGGCCATCAGTATTCTTGCAAGAAGGATTTTGTCAACTACAGGCAAAAACGTGAAAGTCAAACGGCGCCAAGTCAATCGCGGCGACATTTTCAAAAATCCTCGCAAGCTGGCCGCATTTATTAATCTCGCCCAACAAAAAGAAAAATCTAGAATCATTGTCTGTGTCGATTCGGAATGCACGCCGTCCGCCGTAACTGAACAGAATTTAAAGCCGTGCAAGGATCACGTGCAAAAGGTCAAGCTTGCTGCTCATTTCATCGTCGTTGTTCACGCATTAGAAACCTGGCTGGCCGCGGATCCCAACGCTTTGCGTTCGGCGTTTAGCATAAAAAGCGAAGTCAAAGTGCCGGGGCACCTCGAATCAGAATGTCGTCCGGCGGATATGCTCGCGAGGCTCATAAAAAAGCACGGCTTTGAATTTATTAAGAGTAGAGACGACGTAAAGATCGCAGGCTATGCTGATCCGAAACTGCTTGCGCAAAGATGCTCGAGCTTCGCGCAATTTCAAAAAATTCTTTTGGCAAAATAAATTGCCTTGTCAACGCGCTCGCGGGACCTGAAAAGAAAAGCATGGATCCCCTTGGAGGAATTTCGCCGGAAAAAAACCGGCTCACTTCCCCCTCAAGCGCTCCGCGGCTTTTGCCAGAGCAACCCGCTCGGCTTCGGCATGCGAGTCCGCCTCGGCGCGCGCAATCGTTGCGCCCGGATCGAGGTTCGCCACGTGACAATAAAAGCGATCTCCAATTCGATAAGAGGTCACGCTCACCATCACGCCCTGGAGCTCTTTTTTTTCGACATGATAGTCTTCGGTTTTCATCGTCTCATTCCTTTCATGATTTGAATTGATGGCGTTGTGGAGCGATGGAGTTTTGAAAAAAAACCATTACTCGACCACTGACTCACCAGCGCGGCAAAATTTTAAACCGCGCCAAATCCGTAGCGGCAATCGTGTTCGGAAAAACAGCGCGGGCCTCTTCTGCCAACGAGGGCAACTCTGCCGGGCCAATCGTGCCGCTAAAGTGCGTGAGAAAAAGCTGTCGCACACCGCTGCTTTGCGCAACCTCGGCCGCATCTTTTGCCGTCGAGTGCCCGGTTTGGTGCGCCCATTTCTGCTCGCCGGCGGGAAAAGTGGAATCGGCAATAAGAGCGTCGGCGTTTTGCGCGAGTCGCACTTGTCCCGCGCAGGGCGAGGTATCGACGCAATAGGCGATTTTTATTCCCGGGCGAGAAGGCCCGAGAACTTGTTGAGAATGAATCTGCAATCCGTTCGCAAGCACAATGCTCTCGCCGCTTTGCAGTCTCCCGCGTTCCGGCCCATCGGGCACGCCGAGCGCATCCGCGCGTTGCACGTCAAACTTGCCCGGGCGAGAGGCTTCGATCAAAGCAAAGCCGAGCGTGAAAATGCGATGTTGCAACGGCTGCCATTCGAGGTGATATTCCGCGGCTTGCCACACGATCGCCGGAGTGTGTTGCTCGATCTCATGAATGTGCAAAGCATAATCGAAGCCGAAACTGCACAACGTTTGATGAAAACGGATATACTCCGCAAGACCTTTCGGGCCGAAAAGATGAAGCTCGTGCTGCAAATTGGCCATTTGCAGGCTCGTCAACAACCCCGGCAAGCCGAAGAGATGGTCGCCGTGAAAGTGCGAGATAAAAATATAACGCAGCTTGCCCGGCTTCAAACCCGCGCGGCGAAATTGCATCTGCGTGCCTTCGCCGCAATCAAATAAAAAAATTTCGCCGTGGCGCAGCAAAGCCGCGCCGGAGAGATTGCGATGCGACAAGGGCACCGCGGAGCCGGTGCCGAGGAAAATAAGATCAATCATGCGAAGCCTTGGATTTGCACAACCAGAGCGCTAACCTTGCTCGTTGCTCGTTCCCACACTCTGCGCGGGAATGCAGATTAAAATTTCACCATACCCATGACCTCCACCACCTCCGCCATAAATCCCCAACCTCCGCCGCCGTTTTCGATTTTCAACAACAAGGTGTTCTTGCCTTTTTGCACCGGCGCGATGACGAGGTCCGAACCCGAGGCCACGCCGCGGTGCACGTCGTTGCGATGCACCTCTTTGCCGTTCAACCACATGGCAACGCCGTCGTCGCTGCCGAGCAGAAAGAGCATTTCGCCGCTCGCGAGCGCGGTAAATTCGGTGTGGACGTAGGCATTCGCTTTCTCAGTCGCGCCAAAAGTTTTGGTTAAATCAATAATGCCATCCGATGGCGCGGTCAAACTTTGCCAGCGGATTCGTTTGCCGGCGTTGTTCACATACAATGCGTTCGCATAAATTTTCTTTTCAATGGCATGTGTTGCGGTCAAGCCGTGCTCGCCTTTGTATGGAAAAGGTCCGGCTGCTTGCCAACGTGTGAGCGGCTTCTTGCGCGCATGCTGGCGAAACGCGGCCTGGAGAAAACGCCGCTCTTTCACTTCTTTGGCACTTAGCAAAGCCGTTTGCCATTGCGCTTTCTCGCCGTGATCCACGCGCGCGAGTGCGATCAGCATTTTCTCCAGCGGAAGCTGCGCTTGCGCGGCGGCGCGCTGCAGCGCGGATTTCGCCGGCGCATTGCGTTCGCGCGCAAGTTGTTTATAGATCGCCAAACGCAAATCCAAATTGGCGTGCTCGAGCAAGGGCGCGAGGATTTCGGTTTTATTCGCCAGCGCGGCTTGCGCTAAATGACCGACGGCGGCTTTCATCAAAACCGGCTGCGACGCAAGAGCGGCAACCAACTCCGCCGGGCGTTGCGACTGCTCATGCACCAATTGCGTCGCACGCTCACGCACGGAAGTGAATTTGCCATCGTTGTCCGCATCCACCCAAATGGGATTCGTAAAACCCAGCGGCGTGATCGGCACGGGCGCATCGTGAATCAGCGGCGACATCGGCCTCGTGCCGCTGGCAATCACCAGATACCACGTATCGACTTGCGGCAGTACCGTGACGGTACGTTTGAAACGCTCGACGCTATCTTGGGCAGACACGGCAAAAGTTTCGAGCACTTCGCCGTTGCCGACGAGCTGCACGGTATCGCAAGTAATCCAACGCGGAGCTTGCACGCGAATATGAAAATCAACTTTGCCTTCTTGCGCCGCGATTTGCGCGCCGATCGGCACGCCCGCGTTCGCGGAAAATTCCACATACAAGCCGCGATTCACCGACACGTTTCTTTGTTTGATGCTATTAACCAACTCGGCTTCGTTCAGCTTAGCGGGATCAGCGCTCGTGCTGGCGAGGTAATTGCGCGGGACGCCGGCGATAATCTCCAACACGTGATGGCTATCGGAGTTGCCCACGCCGGTGAAACGTTGGCCGTTGTTGAGCAGGTTGTACCAATCCTGTTTCACCGAGATCGGGTTCTCTTCTTCTGCAATCCAGCCGAGGCCGCGATTCTCATTGAGAATTTCAAACGCATCGAAGTCCCAACTCCAATTCGGATTTTTCGTGTCGGCATAGTTTTCATCAAGCTCAAGCTCCGTGAAATACGCCGCGCCGGGCCAGCGCGGATGATTGAGTTGCAGCACACGCTCGCCGGGAAGCTCGCGAATAATTTTGAACAGCTCGTTCGCGTTTTTCAAATCATGTTTGAGGGGAGGATCGAGCAACGGCACGGGATAGGCATTGAAGTGGCCGATGGGCGTGCTCACTTCATTGCCGATGGTCGTGGCCATGTGCGGCGTGAGGCCAAGCTTATGATGGACCGGCGCATAATCGATATGATGATTGTGATCGGTTGCGACGGCCCATTCCAAGCCTTCGCCAATGCAAGAAATGATGCGCTCTTCCACATTCGAGTCGCCGTGGCCGGAGTGCGTGAGCGTGTGCAAGTGCATATCGCCGCCGATGTAACCGGGCGTTTCCACTTCGCGTCGCAAGTGCGCGAAGAGCTGCACTTGGCCCTCGGGCGTGATCTTCAATTGCTGCACGTCCGCGGAATATTCCAGCCCGCGACCGGCCCAGACTTCATAATCGCCCACGGGAATTTTCACCGTGCCCTTGCCGTCGCCGGTGTAAATCGTGCTCTCGCGGCTCGCAATGAGGCCTTCGGATTTCACGCCCAGCTCGAAGGGTTTGCCCTCGCGCAAAAAGACGAGCTTGCCGGGGATGAGCGTGTTGGAATCACGATCGCGAATTTCGAATTGCAACGTGCCGAGGGCTTGTGGGGTTTGGGCTTGCGCAGAAGTTGACGTCACACAAAGGCAATTCAGCAAACACAGAATACGAAAGTTCATGTTGACTGCCGTCCTTTTTTTTTTTACACTGCGTTTGAGATTAATTCATGGAGCTAAATATGATCGAAATTACTTTGCAAGTCCCTTCTCAGCTTTTGGAGCCGCTGCAAGAAGTTGCCGATCAGCGCTTCGAAGGCAACTTGACCGCGGTCATGCACGCCGCGCTCGAATCCTATTTGCTTTCCAAGCAAGCCGAGCGTGAAAAGCTGAAGCAGCTCGTTCAAGAGATTCGCCAAGAAGTTATGGCAAGAGGCGGCATCGACGAAAAAGACTTGAACAAAAGAATTAGAGAGTACCGGAAAACCGCGTATGCTCGAAAGTGATGAGGAGACGATGATTGAAGGTCGTCATCGACACCAACGTTCTATTTTCCGGCCTTGGCAACCCACTCGGCGCTCCTGCAAAGCTGATTGAGCGGTGGCTTCATGGGCAATTTGATCTGATTGCCTCGAATCCCATCTTTGCTGAATACACAAAAATCTTGCTAAACCATCCTCACGTTCCCATTGAAAAGGCCGGAAACTTTCTCGGTAGTTTGATCATTCTCTCCGAATTTGTGCAAATCCCAGAAGCCCTCCTCGCTTGTAAAGACCCTGCCGATAATGTTTTCTTGGAAACTGCCGTCGTCGGCAACGCCGAATACTTGGTGACTAAAAACATCAAGCACTTTCCCTTCAAACAGTACCAAAGCGTGAGAATCGTCCGGGTTTCGCAGATGCTTTCGGCGCTTGAAAAGAAATTCAGCTAAAGAGTTTTCCGTCATTTCTTCACATCGCGCATCCACAACGGCGCGGTAGCAAACCACAATACTGTGCCGAGAAGCATGAGATGTGCGTGCGTTTGCCAATCCAGTCGATTGAGAAAAACGAGCACGGAAGGAATCACGGTCAAGGCGAGACCAAGCAGCGCAAGCGCTATCATCGTCGTTTTCATGCCTTCCCTCCGGCAAAGCATTTTTGTTGAATAAAACTGAACCCGAGATACAGCGCCACGGCGCAGAACCACGCGGGCAGGCCTTTGAAGAAAATTTCCAGCGGCAGCGCGAACGCGAACAACAACGTAAGGCCCCAGGTGAGGCCCGCGGGCCAACTGAAACGCAGGCTCTGCATTTCCGCGAAATTGGCGCAGAGTTTTAGTTTGGGAAAGAGCCAATAGTCCGCAAAAATCACGGCGCCCATGGGCATGAGCAACAAGCCATAGAGCGCGACGAAATCGAGCAGCTTCATCATCAACGCGGGAAAGAGCGCGGCAATCGTCGTGACCGCGCCGGCTGCGAGCGTGACTTTCCAGCGCTTCCAATTCGGCGTGGCGGTTTGCAGCGCAAGGCCCGCGCGATACAAAGTTGGATTCGCGGTCGTCCATCCCGCGATCACCACGCACAATGCTCCGCTCACGCCCGCGCCGAGATAGGCAATCGGGCCGGGCGCGATATTGCCCAAAGCCGCGGCGCACAAAATGCCCGAGGAAATCCACGCGAGGTAATGGCCGAGATACATGCCGAACGCGCTGAGAAAACCATATTGCCATTTGCGCGCGTAACGCAGCAACGTGAGATCAGCCATGCCGAGGTGCATGGCCATATTGCAAAACCACGCGAAGAACATGATGTGCCAAAACGTGAACTTGGTTTGTCCCGCGAGCGGCACACCGGTCCAAATTTTTTCATTGGCCACGCGCCAAAAATCCGCGAAGCTGGTGACGCCCAGTTGCGGCAACACGGCAAGCGGCGCGGCAATGAACACGAGCATCATCCACGGCGCGGCGATTTTGGAAAAATGCGCGAGCTTTTCAAAGCCGAGAATAGCGAGCGCCGTGACGAGGCCGCCCACGATGAGCACCACCACGACCCACGTGAGGCTGTTCGGATACAGGTCGTTCAAGCTGGGCATAACCATATCGAACGGCAAGCCCACCGCGGTCGCGGACACGGAGATCATAGAACCCGCGAGAAAGCAAAACATGAGCGCGTTGACGATATTGTAGACGAACAAGAGATAGGGGCCGGTGATTTTGCGCAGCAGCCAGTATTGATTCAAGCGCGTGCGCACCGCGATGGGCGCAACGATGAACGCCCAACTCAACACCGCGAGCAGATTGCCCACGAGCAAGCCGGCAAAGAGATCGATCGCGGAAACGCCGTGCGCAACAAACAGCGGCCCGATGACGAACTCGGTGCCGGCAATGTGCTCGCCGCTATACACGCCGATAAAATTGCCCGCGCCTTGCAGCTTGTCGGGCGTCACCGGCTCGCGGTCAAATTCATACAAGTGATCGAGGCGAGCAACGAGGGGGGAGACGGGAGCGTTGGGCATAATTTTCTTTTCGTTGCCACATTCCGCATGGACAGTGGTGCAAGACGCTCCGCGTCAAAGAGAGTTTAGTGGTATGAAGGGGTGAAGTTCGTGTGAAGGTAAAAACGGCGTTGCACTGACAATCTGGTTTATGGTGAGAACGATTCTCTTGGCCTGCTTCACGAACAATTCGACCTCTGCCCGGGGGAACACGCGCGCCTCCGCGGGCGCAATCCAAACGGTCGTTGCGCGAAAAGGATATTCAGTGTTTCTTTTCGTGAGATTCTTTTGAGGCGCCAGCAAGGAGAGTTCCTGCACGACTTTTTTCTCTGGCGCCCCGAAAAGCTTGCTCAATTTCTTGAGATGGCCCTCGTTGAGATGAAGGGCGTGCAAGCGGTGCAAGAGTATAAAAAGAAGCTGATCGCTGCGGTGGGTTTTGGGGAAATCGAGATTGCCAAGGCAAAGCGCGGCTTTGAGGGATTTCTCAACACTCTGCTGGCACTGCGCTACGACGTGGCACCAAAACTCTTCTTTTCTTTCCTCCACTCGTGCGCAAAATTTTTGGAACAAATAATCGCTCAAGGCTTGATTGGAGCTCGCCTGTCGCATATAAGCAGAGGCTTCTTCCCATCTTTTACTCATATGGCGTTTAGGCGTGAAGTGAAAGAATTTGATTCAGCCGTTGTGTACCGCGTTTGTCTTGAAAAAGAATGCTAAAACTTCCTTGCAGCAATGACGACCGAATGTCCGGCGTGCCTCGCCATGACTCTTTGAAAGCGGTCAATGCTTCGTCCGAATTAACCAGCGTGAGATAAAGTTTGCCTTGGCGCGCGATCGGGAACTTGTCCGAGCCGCCAAACTCCACGGTGAATAATTCGGAATCGCCGTTCCCGTTCGGGAAGCCGTCCACGATCTCAAAGAGATAGAGATTTTTCGGATGGTCTATTTTATACCAAACGGCTAGACGCAACGTTTGCCCTTTGGCTTTGCGATGCGAGACGACCAACTCATTCATTTGGCACGCATATACTTTGACTGCACTCGTTGAGCTTCGCGAAGGCGCTTGGCGCGAGCGTTTCTGTGTGATGACGGAGATTCCCATTTCACTCTTCCTGATTGTTTCGGTTCATCTGGCTCGACTATTTGATTGTGCAAACATGATTGTCAAACTATTGTGCGAATGGTTGCGCGAGGTTTGCAATCGCCGTATGATTGAAGATACTAAACGCTTTGTTCGTGGTCAAGCTTGACGAAGAACGCGAGTGTCTTCGGCAAAGTTCACTTAAGGCTTGCCAACATTCCAAAGTGCTTTAATCAACATAACGAGTAGTTTGAAGGCTCCCACAATTGCTGATAAAGCAACAATCATTGCCGCAGCACCCCAGAATGTTTCACTCTTCAAGATAGAGACGATTGACCAAACACCTACAATTCCAAGAATTATTCCTAGAATCGCACCACCTAATCCAGCATAAATAAACCCCATTACACCACCTATCAAAGCCCCTAAAGAGGAGATGAGTATCGCAATTCCAAAGTCATCGGAAAAAATTGCTTCCATCCGAGCGTTCTTATTTTTTTAAGCGCGTGGCGACCAAATGAAAAAGAAAAAATTACCAAACATATCAAAACTAAGGCCCCTAAGATTAATTCTGTCGCTTCAACCTTCATATCACACCTCTTTTGTTTTGATTACTTCGAAAGAGTACATTTATCTGCTGCTCATCACTTAATCACCAAAAACCTCCCCCTCTGCACCTTCCCCGTGGCGAAATCTTCGACCGTGTAGAAGTACAATCCCGAAGCTAGAGCTTGATCATCTTTCGTCACGAGATCCCATGCGTGCTCGCCGCCGGCGTAGACGCGGTTGCCGCGCGAGAATTTTTCGGTCCATTGAATGCCCTCGCCTTGATAGGTTGCGGCCTCGTGCGCGAAGCTATCCACGAGATCGCCGGCGAGCGTGTAGATGCGCACTTCGCAGCGTGCGGGTAGATTGAAGAAGTACAGCTTGCGGTCGCGCTCGAGATTGCCGTCCCACGTGGCTTGCACGCGATACGGATTCGGATACACGCCCACGGAAATATCTTTCTCCGCGCTCGCAGCGCGTTGCGCTTCGGCTGTGGGCGAGCCGGGAAACACGCGCACGGCATTGCTCAAACGGCTGCTCTCCAAACTCTGCAAACGAATCTCCGGATCGCCGCCATCGAACGCCGTGACCGAATACGCATATTGCCAGCCGTTCAAGAGATTCTTATTCACCAAACGATAATGATAGTACAAAGGCTCTTGTTGATTCGTCGCCGGATTGAAAGCAGTCTCGCCAAACGTAATCGCCGCGGGCAAACGCGCGATCTCAAAGCCGGTGTCGTAGCCGATGCTATTGCTCGAATCATACTCGGCGATGAGCGAGAAGGAGGAAAACAAATCTCTGCCGGGCAAATCTTCGCCGAGCTGCGTGCGATACACGCGAAAGCCTTCGAAATCTTTTTTGCCGCTGATGAAATCCACGGACTCTTGTGAGGAGCGATCCCAATAGATCGTGGCTTCGCGATCCGAGGGCACGATCTTCACGCGCGGCGTGGTCGGCGGCGTGGGCAAAACGTAGCGATCAAGCTTGCCGTCGCGATCAAGGTCTTCGTTCGCGTCGAGCTTGTTGTTGCCGTTGCGGTCTTCACCGTTGTATGCGGTCTGCGCCCAAAACGCATTCGTATAAAGATTCTGCCGGCTCTGCTCCGTGTCGCGGAAGTTGGCGTCGTCGCCAAACTTGCTCGCACAGATCACCGCGAACACAACGTTGATCGACGAATCCGGCGCGAGCCGTTTGAACGGGCCGGTCGTGAGCATCGTCATGAAATTGCCCTTCTGGCCTTTGATGCGCGAGGCAATGGTGATGGGATCGAGCGGCGCGCGTTGCTTCTCGTAATTATCAATATCGGTCTGCGGCGAAAACAACACCGGATCGCTCGCATCGCGAAAGAGCCAGGCGTTATAAGCAGAGCGAATGCGATAGGTCGTGTCATTCGCTTGCGGCGTTGCGCCGAGATGTTTCATTGCCGCATACAGCCCGCGATCGGTAAAGCCGGGGTCGCCGTCATAATCGAAAGTATAAACCATACGTGACGAATCAATGTAGCCGTCGCTCTTGTGTTGATAAAAAGAAGCGCCCACGCGCGGCGGCGTGATGTTCACGTTGCGCACGACCAAATCGGCCCACAGTGAAACGTACACGTCGTTGAGATTTTTCCCGCCGACGTTTTTGATCGTGTAATTTAAAATCACGAACGCATCGGCGAAAGGAAAGTCCCACGCATACGTTTCAAGATGCACGGCGAGGCCGATGGGTGTGTGCTGCGGAATGCGAATCGTGGTGCCGGGCACGACAAGGTTCGAATCCGTGAAGTCCGCGATGAAATCTTGATGGCTAATGGCATTCGGATTATAGAAGGGGTTTTCAATCAAACTCGAACGTTGCCGCACGACGTCGTTGGGATCGGCCGTATTCGTGAACTCAAAGCCCGCGGCAACATCACGCAAAGAAGGAATATCTTTCGCGCCGGTGGTGACGAGCACAGTGCCGTCATCGCGACGGCCGCCGACCCACAATCCACCGACGAACATGTGCTCGATGCCCGAGCCTTTGGGATACTCGCAAGAAGGTTGGTCCTCCGGCGATTGCGTGGCGAAGCCGTCGCCGATCGTGCCGAAATTCGAGATGGTCATGCCGATGCTGCCGACCGTGGTGAATTTGGTGTCGTCATCGACCGTGGGCTTGCGCAAGCCGGGCGTGAGATCGCTTTGCGCAAAAGCCGGAAAAGAAGCCGCGACGAAGAGCGCTCCGATCAACTTCCAAAAGCAAAAGCGTTCACGCAGAGACGCAAAGGCGCAAAGGCGCGCGAAGAAAAAACTTTGCGAGTTCTTTGCGTCTTCGCGTCTTTGCGTGCGCGTTTTTTCGCCCATTGCTGGTTGAGGTTTAATGAAGCCATGACCTCCCCCTGTCCCCTTCGAGGGAGGAATGTGCGAGTGCGTTTTTAAATTTTTCATGATCGCGGAGAGAGAAGCTGATGCGATGCGCGCGGCTTGTGGTTTATAAAAAAGCGCGAGCAATCTAACCAACCACAACAACTTTGTCAAGCCGAGGGCAGATTTAGATGAGCCGGTTCAATACAATTTCAGCACTTGCGAAAACATGGCAGAATAATTCTTCGCCAAAATAATTTTCAAATCATTCTGCCGATAAATTATTCTGCCTGTGATTGTTGCGCGTTTACGTAGCGGCTGTGCCTAATGCAATTTGATAATCACAATCGGTAACTAGGCGAGCCCCTCACCGTGTCATTCAGAAGGAACCTTTTTAAGTTCTGGAGTTGATGCCCAGTGCCTAAAAGGTTTCCTTCTGAATGACATGTTTGGAGGAGCGATTACCGAATTTGAAAATCAAAACTCATAAGGCACTACTACGAACCTTCACCTCATCGTCGTCGCGGGGCGCAATTGCACCACGCCTTCTGCTTGCATGATCTTTTCGATCTCCTCCATCGTCGTGGGCATGGACTCCGTAAAATTTTCCACGCCCGTTGCGGTTACGGCCACGACTTCTTCCATGCGCACGTACAATTTTTCTTCGTGTACCCAAAGCATCGGGTCAATGGAAAACACCATGCCCGGTTGCAGCACGCCGGCTTTGTAATCGCCCACGTCGTGCACTCCCATGCCCACGGGATGCGAAAGATGCCCGCGAAACTTGAGCGCCTCGCGGCAAGCTTTCTCATAGTGCGGCTTCGAAAATTTTGCGGCCCTCAAATACTTTTCCATATCCGCCGCGGCCTCGTCCATCACTTGCGCCGCGCTTACGCCCGGCCGAATGTACTTGAGCAACGCATTGCGATACGCGATGATGAAGCCGTACAACTCGCGCTGCGCCGGCGTGAACTTGCCATTCACCGGCCACATGCGCGTCACGTCGCTGGTGTAGTAATGATAATCCGGCGCATAATCCATGAGCACGAGATCGCCGTCTTTCAGCGCGGCATCGTTGTGAAAGTAATGCCCCATCCACGCGTTCGTGCCGCCCGCGGTGATGGAAGGATAGCCTTCGCGCCTGGCGCCATGCACTTGAAACACGTATCGCGCCGCGGCGTCGAGCTGATATTCAAACACGCCCGGCTTGGTGCTGCGCATCGCTTCCATCAAAGCCAAGCCCGCGATCCGCGAGGCGCGACGTATCAACGCAATCTCGCGCGGACTTTTGATGGTGCGCATCGCATCGAGTATCGGAGAGAGGTCGCGAATTTCAAATTGCGGATAACGTGTGCGCAAGAGATGAATGAAATAACCTTCGCGCGAGGGCCGGCCATCCCACGGATCGGAACTCATGCTCGCTTGTCCGCTCAATGATTCGTCGCGGCTGTCGGCCTCGGTTTCGGAAGGACTGAACGGCGTATAGATTGTCGGCGCGGGCAAACGCACCAATCCGCTCCAAATCCAATGGCGCGGCATAAGCTCGACGCCATGCACCGCCTCCACGCCCGTGAGCTTTTTCACCACCTCCGCATCTTCCGCGCAGAGCAATTTGCCTTCGTTGCGTTCGCGCGCGTCGTCGCGATGCGGCAAATACAATGTTGATTTGCGGCTGCGGCCATCGAGCAGCAAATACGCATGCGGCGTTTCGAGTCCGCAGAGATAATAGAACTCATTCGACTGCCGAAAAATTTTGAAGCCGTCCACGCCCGGCGCGCCTTGAATGATGGCAAGAGCTTGATTGCCGATCTTCTCAAAAATTTGCGTGCGCCGCGCGGCAAACTCTTCCGGCGGAAAGTCGGATTGATAACGATGCTGTTCTTGCGCGAAGAGGGACGTTACGATGAAGAGGAATGCGAGACTGCGCAAAAGAGTTTTGAACACGGCGGCTCCGTTTGAGGTGAGGAAAAAGTTGGAAGGATTTGTTATTCGGCGAGAGACAAAAACATGAAAGCGGTCGCGAGCTAAAGCTCTTGCCATTCTTCTACGGAAACTTCGGCATCGCGAATAATCTTGCGCAACAAGCCGATGCCAATATCTTTGCTGCCGTGCGTAGGAATGGGAATGACTTTTTTCTTGGCGCGGTGAATCATATGAGCGTGCCGGCCACCCGGTATCGGACCTTCAAAACCCAATGCCCGCAGCTTGTGCGCATGACTTCACCGGCTTTAAGTGGCGTCAGCTTCGGCATATTCGACTTCCTTTATGTCCACGCCGGCGATGGGCGGAATCTCAAAGCCGAGCTGCAAAGCCACGACGAGATTGCATTCGATGGCATCTTTGAGATTCACCCGCGCTTCCTCGAAATTCTCGCCCTGCGAATAGAAGCCGGAAACATTGGGCACGGAT
>Ga0247727_10011322_pt1 | contig 15590 bp, 13 predicted proteins | sample WisWelCaveWW1625_FD_202498 | JGI IMG/M metagenome (GOLD analysis project Ga0247727, IMG submission 202498) | Biofilm microbial communities from Wishing Well Cave, Virginia, United States - WW16-25 | ecosystem: Environmental > Aquatic > Deep subsurface > Groundwater > Cave microbial mat | place...
CCATCTTCTGACCGAGATAACTTAATAAAGTATAGGCGTGATAAGACGGTTTTGGAATACCCTGATTGTTAAGCAGCCCAAATCCGCCGTGAAACGGCAAAGGTGAGGCGCGGCTTTCTTCAAAATGATCCGTTATTGTCCAAAAAGAAAGCGAATCCGTCTTGCCAATTGTGCGCAAGTGACTCTCAATAATAAAGGACGTTTGAAAGAGCGTATCGTGTAAAACATCGCGCGGACTGGGGGACGTATTCCACTCTGTACAATGGATTTCCACATCCGGAAAGTGAGAAGATTTAATCAGCTCGTTCAGCCAGTCCAAGTGTTTGGCTGTATTTCTGACTTCAGGAATAAGAATCTTTAAACTGGAATCCGGATCCATGGGCATCCAGGTGAGATGGGGGTAGGGATGAACGGAGATAAAGTCCAGCGGAAGATCCTTCTTTTTACAAAGTTCTAACAATTCCGGTACATTACGGAATCCATAATCCGGAGGTGTCTTTGTGTGAAACTGGGCTGCCGCCGGCCCGCCCACTTTTAGGAAACGGTCAACACGCTGTACGGCTTGGACACTGACCTCGTACAATTGCAAATATTCTTCCGCGGTACCTTTCCAAAAAGCCGTTTCCGGCTCATTCCAGACTTCAAAATACCATTGACGAACCTCCCGATTCCCATAACGTTTTACGCAATGCCGTACAAAATTTTCAACAAGATCACCCCAGCGATTCCAGTCCTTCGGAGGTGTTGTATAGCCCTTCCACCAAAAATTATGGTCTGTCCCCCGTGCCAGCTGCAGCGGCATAAAACCAAATTCCACAAAGGGCCGAATTCCATGATCGAGCAACCAGTCATGAACGTGATCCACATAATCGAAATTATACTCGATGGACTTGTCTTGTCTCTCAAAATAAACCATCATTTCATCCTGAAAAACTCCGTGGTAGCGCATGTATTTAAAATCGATCTCTTGTTTAATTTTTTCGACCGCTGCGGTCACCGGCCAACGCAGGAGTTCATGCGCCCGGCCCACACTCAGACAATGCTGCCAGAATTTTTTGTAGGGGCGAGCCGCCTGTTTGGCTGACAAATGAATTTTGGTCATACTGTTTTAAATAGAAAAATTATTTCAGTTTAATCAATCTCTGCGGATGAATTCTTTGGCCATCACACATCAATGAAACAATATAAACCCCGGCACAGAGGGACTGACCATTCCAGTGAAAATAAGGTTGATTATTCAACAAGGTAGAGTATGCCACCCCTCCTGCCACTGTATAAATTTCTAGCCCAACGGGCTGATTAAAGTTTTGAAGATCCATTTTGAAGTCAACGCTGTTCGTAAAGGGACTCGGAAAGAAAGACAAAACAGGTTCCGGCCTGAAATTAACAGAAGGTTGTATCGTAACAAACCCATAATTTCTGGTTTCTTGAACGAACCGATCCCATCCAGCCTTAACCACCCCCAGTGTATCATGTAATCCAAGGGTACTTAAAAAAGCAACAAAGTAAGGATCGCTGAAACCGTAGTACTTGGTAAAAACCTCTACTTCAGCACGGGTCCATTCCCACTCTTTAAAAAAATTGATAAAAACGATTTCATTTTGGTGTTTTTCCCAGGCCTTGAAACTGCTGCTGATAAAATCTGCTTGTTTCAGTTCACTGCTCTTTAATAAAGAAGAAGAAGGATATCCTAATTCGGAAAAAAGAACAGGCTTACCGGGAATCAGATGGAGCACTGAATCCATGACCCATTCCACCTTTTCTGGCAGAGGGACAGAGTCTCCTTCAATCCCATAATAGGTGCCGATCAGGACATCGGCCTGATCATGGAGCTGAATAAGATTCACCTTAAAAATAGAGTTAAGAAAATGACCGAATTGAACGGCAATGCCCGTCGCGATATCCGGTCTTAAGAGTTTTAAATGGGCCGCTGTTTGTTCAAAAAAATATTGGTAGCGGCCATATTCTGCCGCTGAAGTAAGATAGGCATCGACCTCATTACCAATTGAAAAATAAACGGTCTCTTCACCCAGGTAAGTAACAACGGTATCAAGCAACCGATTAAATCGTTGAATCATACGCGGGTCATCCCAGGCTGTATTTTTCAGATCAGCCGGCACTTCTTTGATATTGGTATTGATGGGATTAATATAAAAAATAATTTTCAGCCCCGCCTGGCGGAAAAAAGCCGGCGCCCACATAAAGGTAGACTCAAAATCATAGGTTCCGGAATCGGGCTCCAGTTGCGACCAATGGAGAAAATGCCGCGTCGCGTTCATACCCATGGCTTTATTCTGGACCAGAGAAGCAGAGTAGTCCTGGCTCGGTCCTCCGTCACCGATTTCGATCGAGAGAAAGCGTTGTGAATATAATGACTGCTGAAAGGAAAGCAGGACTCCGAGCAAAAAAAGACACCCATTCATTGGAATATTCAAAATATTAAATTCCGCTAGATTAGAATTTGATAAACAAAGGAAAATAGAGACAAAGATTGTGATTCCACTTTGAAGGTTAAAACTAATAAAAAAACTTTTCTCGTTGCAATAAAAAACTTAACTTGGTTTTAGATAAAATATTCATTGAATTATTCCCTGCCCCACACTCTATCTTTCAGGATTCGTTATGCCCCGTTCCGGTTTTGCCCATCTTCCCCTCCATAACGGCAAGGCCCCCCGCTGGTTATTCACATTAATGACGCAGCTCGCAAGAGAGATCACCCGGGCCATTGTCAATAATGCCGGCTCCCAGGAATTTCTGCGCCGCATCTCTGATCCAATCTGGTTTCAGGCCTTGGGGTGCGTGCTGGGTTTTGACTGGCATTCTTCGGGAGTAACGACAACGGTTTGTGGAGCGCTCAAAGAAGGGATTAAGGGCCTTGAGGGAGAACTGGGAATATTTATCGCCGGCGGAAAGGGCAGGTCATCGCGTAAAACACCTCAGCATATAACGGACTATTGTCAATTTCTTGCTCCGCAACTTAACCCGGCTTTGTTGATTGAAAAAAGCCGCCTTTCGGCTAAGATCGATAATACTGCCCTGCAGGATGGGTATCAGTTATATCATCACACTTTCTTTTTTAACAGGAATGGCCATTGGGCCGTAGTCCAGCAGGGAATGAACGAGGAAAATCGTTACGCTCGGCGCTACCACTGGCTCAGTGAAACCATTACCGATATGGTTAACGAACCCCATGCGGGAGTATGCTGTGACGTTAAAACCCAGCCGTTGAATCTGGTCGCCCGGCAAAGTTCTGACAGCCGGCTGGCGATTACCACGCTGACCCGTGAGCATCCAGAAAAAAATTTAAGGGAGTTTAAAAAAATTTCGGCCCTGACTCTGCCGGCCCATCATCCTGTCTATTGGAGTGATGTACAGCCCCGACATCTGGAAAAAGTCCTTATCTCAACTTACGAGCGGTCTCCGGCAGATTTCAAACAGGTATTACTAACGCCCGGCTTGGGCCCCAAGTCCCTCCGCGCTCTCACGCTTCTGGCAGAAGTCGTATTGGGTGCGAAACCTTCATTCGAAGATCCCGTTCAATATTCTTTTTCCCACGGAGGCAAGGATGGCTATCCCTATCCGGTGAATCGTTCTATTTATGAACGTTCGATTTTCGTCCTAAGAGAGGCTGTCGACAAAGCGCGGGTCGGGGAATATGAAAAAATGCGAGCGTTGAAAAGATTAGAAACATATTATTCACTTTAGTGAAATATTTACTTTTTTTCTTTCCGTCCCGCTTTAAAAAATGCTCGCGGGGCTTCCCTTTTCAGAAAAAATGCCGATCGGAATAAATCAAATTGACTCCGCTGGATCACTCTGAAAAATCATCCCTTATACGCAATCGCCTCGATTTCGATACGAGCATTCTTGGGGAGCTGAAGCACGGCAATCGTCGAACGGGCCGGGGGATGTTTGGAGAAAAAACGGGAATAGACTTCATTCATTTTAGAGAAATCATTCATGTCTTTCAAAAAAACAGTGGTCTTCACAACCTGTTCTAAAGATACGTTGGCGGCTTTAAAAACTTCCTCCAGATTTTTCAAAACTTGTTCAGTCTGAATTTCAATAGAACCCTCAACAATTTGTCCCCGTGAATTGATGGGGATCTGCCCTGAAGCAAAAACATGTGCTCCTGCTTCAATCGCCTGACTATAGGGACCGACAGGAGGCGCAACAAAGGAAGATTGAATGACCGTTTTCTGAAAAGACATACCGATGAAAACTAAAAATAGCTCTTTACTTTTTGGCAGAATTCTTTGGACTTATCCTTGGTTCGGGCCTCGGCAATAATGCGTAAAATCGGCTCGGTATTTGATTTTCGCAGATGCACCCAGCCATCTTCAAAAGTAATCTTGATCCCATCCGAAGAATCAATATTTTGTCCTTTGAAATTCTTGGCAACCTTCAGCATCGCCTTGTCGGGATCTCCTTTCACTTTCACCTTATCCTTGATAATATGATAATGCGGAATCCCCTCACATAAGAAGGAAATCGTTTTACCCGATTCAGCCAAGTTTTGGAGGATCATCGCCATCGCCACAACCGCATCGCGTCCGCAGTGAAGAGCGGGCAGGATCACCCCGCCGTTTCCTTCTCCCCCGATCACGCATCGTTCTTCCAATATCTTCTGAGTAACATTGATTTCCCCGACCTTGGTACGAAAACATTTCACTTTATAATGATTACAAATATCATCGATCATCCGCGAAGTCGATAGATTAACCGCTACGTTTCCTGTTTTTTTAGAAAGGTAGAATTTGACACATAGAGCCAGCGTCCATTCCTCACCAATCGGTTCACCCTTTTCAGAGATCACCGCCAAACGGTCCACATCCGGATCCGTTGCGAAGCCCACATCGGCCTTCACTTCTTTAACTTTGTTGGCAAGGTCACTGAGATGTTCGGGCACCGGTTCGGGGGGATGTGGAAAAATCCCACTTCCCTCGCAGTGAATTTTTACAACCTCACAGCCCAGCTGCTCAAGCAACTGGGGTAGAATCCGCTGGCCCACCCCATTCACACAATCGACGACAACCTTTAATTTTCTTTTTTTGATTTTGTCTGGTTTGATAAAGTCAAGATTGACTATTCTATCCAGATGAGTCTTAATCGCATCACTAAAAAAATTAACAGATTTAACCTGTTGCCAGGAAGCGAGTGTTAAGGGTCCCTTTTGATAGATCTCCATCAGCCGAGCATTCTCTGTACTATTTAAAAAAAGTCCCTGGGCATTCAAGAACTTAAGGGCATTCCATTCAGCAGGATTATGGCTGGCCGTGATGATGATCCCTCCGGCGGCTTTGAGTTCCTTGGTCATGATTTCACAGGTGGGGGTGGGGCATTGATCAAGATCAATGATCTCGCAACCGACACTGAGCAGTCCTGAAAATACCGCATGCTTAAAGAGCGGTCCGGAAGGTCTCCCATCCCGTCCGACCACGACCTTGCCCCCCTGGCAATACTTCCCAAAGGCCTGGGCAAATTTAATCACGGCTTCCGGAGTAAAAGAATCTCCCACAATCCCCCGTATGCCGGACACACTGATCATTAAAGAAGACATAAATCCCTTTCCTTTTTCACGCTAGGGAAAGCACCGCCTAAAAAACAATCAGCCAACGAGCGGGATCGAACCGCTGACCTGATCATTACGAATGATCTGCTCTACCAGCTGAGCTACGTTGGCCTATTTTTACGGAATGCAAAATAGATTCTAAGAAAAATGATGTCAAAATTTAATTAAGACGAAGGGCCTCTCGTTATCTTAAAACACTCCAAAAACACAGCAATCTTTATTTTCTATTGACATTAATCTTTTGATTATTTAATTTAAATAAATTTTAAGATGGTCGGTACCCTTAAACCTTTTTGGGAACACATCGTCAAAAGGTAGGTGATTCCGATCTGAAAAAATTCACATCTATCTTCATTTTAAAAGGCTATTCATGGCTTCAACATTAAAATCTTCTGTTTCTTTGGATCATGCCAAATTTAAAAATCAGGATTCTTCCTTAAAGTCTTTTATGAAAAAAATTGAGGAAGAGTTTATTCCTTTCAGTATGACATTGGAAATCACGCTACGTTGTAATTTACGTTGTCATCATTGTTACAATTTTGACCGTGAACTCCCCAAACTGCAGCACGATCTCCGGCCCGAATTAAATCCTCAGGAAATTTATAAAATTATAGACGAAATATCTGACGCGGGTTGCTTGAATTTAACCCTGACAGGCGGCGAAGCCCTGATCCACCCTCATTTTTTTGATTTTGTTCGTTATGCACGGAATAAACACATGGCACTCACTTTAAAATCAAATGGGGTCTTGTTGGATCAGGACAAAGTCAAAAATCTGATTAATGCTGAAGTCATGGATATGGAAATCAGTCTCTATGGGGCCAGCGCCTTAACACACGATGCCTTTACTCGCGCAACGGGATCGTTTGAAAAAACCTTGACTGGCATTAAAACAGCGAAATGGGCCGGTGTCAAAACCGCAATCAACTATGTCTTAACGCGACATAATTATCAAGAACTGGAAAAAATGTTGGAATGGTCAGAAGCATGGGGAATAACCTTAAACATCGACCCCCATCTAACGCGACGTTATGACGGAACGCTGACGTCTCTCGATAACCGGCTCAATCGGGAGCAACTGGTCGAAGTCTATGCAGGTCCTCTCTCTGCTACTCTCCCCGCTGCAGATCTTGATCCGCAACGTTCAGTTCAGTGTGGTTGTGCGCTCGCGCATGGCGCGATCTCTTCCCGCGGAGACGTTTATCCCTGCATCGGCGCCCCCATCCCAGCCGGAAATATCCGCGAGCAGCCCTTTGCTGAGATTTGGTTTCATTCACCCGTTCTCAACCGCATCCGGCATTTACAGTTAGATGATTTCAAAACCTGTAAGCCGTGTCCGCATCGTCCGTATTGTCGACGGAATTCGGGGGTGGCTTATTTAAATTCTGGAGATTATACGGGTCCGGATCCCTGGACCTGTATGGAAGCCGAAATAATCCATACACAGAATGAGAAAAAAACATCCCCGCATGCAGTTACATCTTAATATATCTGGAATTAAACTGTCCATCCTCTTTCATCAATTGCGGTTATTTCAAATTTGCCGGTCCCGATATAGAGCCTTTTTAATTAAAAAACCAGGTGTTCTCAAAATAGAAATTCATTCCCCGCAGGGGAGAATTCACGGTCCTTCCGAACTTACAACGATAGAGGGCAGGCAGACCCTCGTCTACTTTCGCGACGGGTTGAGATTAACTGCGGACAAAGATAATTTATTAAAATGGGAACTCAATGTAAACCGCCTCGCCGGAGTCGACACAGCTCTCAGAGTTTTATTGGCCCAGGAATTGCCCCGCCGGAAAGCGGCCCTCATCCACAGCGCAGCCTGGGAATGGCAAAAAAAGGGATGGCTCTTCCCCGGACGCTCTGGAGCGGGCAAATCAACGCTGGGACGTTTAATAAAAAAAAAAGGAATACTTTATTCCGATGAATTAAATATTGTTAAAAAAACACCCTGGGGATGGCGACTCTATAGTACCCCCTTCTGGGGAGCCATGGCTGGTACTCCGATTCATCGCGAAGTTTCCCTTAAGGGTATCCTCTTTCCGGTAAAATCAGAAAGTTGGGGAACCCGTCCGGTCCAGACAATAGCCGGAATAAAAGAATTATTGAAATGTATTTTAAACTTTCGCATTCAAAAAACACAAATGGATCCTCTTTTGCAGGTGGCCGCCTCACTTATTGAGGAAACGACCGTGGGACAGATTCATTTTAGCCGTTCAGCCAAGGGCCGAAATACTTTTTATACATTCACCCAAAATTAGCGGAAAGCCCGATGACCCAATCTTCTTCAGTACTCACTGGAACAACGCTGATCCGTCGGCACCCTAACTTGGCCTGGCGCAAGTATGGAGATGAAATGATTGTCGTGACGATTCGAAATAGCCGTATCCATAAATTAAATACCACCGCCGCCCTTCTCTGGGAGTGGATCGGAAATGCCAGTCTTTCTTTAGAAGCACTAATTCAGAATCTGGTAACACAATTCGAAGTAAAAAAGGAACAAGCCCAGGCCGATGTCGAAAAATTTGTTCAGCATCTCCTGGATGCCGGAATCCTGGAAATAATTCTAAGCAGGAAGAATGGATGAGCAGCCCCTCCATCATACAAACTCTCGATAAAATAACCGTTGAAAAGCAGACCCTCTTTAACGTCTTAATGGAACTCACCTACCGTTGTAATCATGATTGCGTTATGTGCTATAACGCACCGGAAAAAGGCCGCCAAGAACTTTCTTTGACGGAAGTTAAATCTTGTTTGGACCAGCTTCAAGAACTCGGCTGCTTTACGCTTATTTTTTCAGGCGGCGAGATCCTCATGCGTAAGGATTTTTTTGAAATTGGCCGCTACGCCCATACGCTGGGTTTCGCCATCACACTCTTTACCAATGGATCGCTGATCACTGAAAAAAATGTTCATCGGATTCTTGAGATCAGTCCTCTCGATGTAGGCATTACCCTGCTCGGTTCCACCGCCGAACTTCATGATCGCCTGGCAAAGTCGCCCGGATCGTTTTCACGGATTATCCATGCGATAGAACTCTTAAAAGAACTTCAAGTGCGGGTCTATTTAAAAGGTCCTCAAATGAAGAGTAATTTATTCGATTATGAAAGTTTATTGGCTTTGGGAAAAAGACTGAACGTCCCCTGCGAAGTTTCGCCCCTCATAACAACCAAGACCGATGGGGACAAATTTCCCTTACAGTATCGTATCTCGCAGGAGGACCTTTTAAATTTTTACCGGGATAAAAAAATATACCCGGAGGGGAATGAACCCAGCCTGCTGCCACCCGATATGGAAAGAGATTCTCAACTCTGCGAAGCCGGAATAACCGGTGCCGCCATCAACCCGTATGGGGATGTCATGCCCTGCATTCAGATGCCGATCGTGGCTGGAAACATCCGACAGCAGGCTTTGGCCGATATTTGGAGGAATGCCCCTATTTTCAATAAATTACGCGGAATTTCTGACGAGGACTTACACGAATGCCGGATCTGCCCTTACAAAGATTATTGCAGTCGCTGTCCGGGAATGGCCTATCTTGAAAACGGGGATCTTCTCGGACCCGCCAAATTATTTTGCCAGCACGCCCAGGCGAAATATCAGGTAACCCAGGAGCGTAAAACCGGAAAAACGGTTATGGCCAATGAATTTTCTTTGAGTCCAGAGAAAACTTATTTAAGACAGGAAATGAATCTCTCTCATTCTTGTTCAAGCTGTGAGCACTGTGCCTGTAGCCACTAAACTTTTTTGAAGGAGTCCGCTATGTCTGAACCCTCATCTGAAAAAAAAGAAACGGAAAAAATCCGCCTTCCCTACACTCCGCCTCAAATTGAAAGCGAGGAAGTCTTTGAAGCCCGCGCCCTCGCCTGCGGAAAATGCCGGCGCTCGAGCGAAGCCCGTCGCGCCTGTGCCACATTAAGTGCCAATTCATAATTGCCTCTTTTATTTTTGTCCGTAGGAAAAGCCAGAGATAGTATCTGGCTTTTTTGATATGCTCAATTATCACAAAATTTTATTAGCTGATAAAATCCGTCTGCAGAAGTACCGACAGGCTATCTTAAGAACTGTAAAAAAAGGCGATGTCGTTCTTGACCTGGGTTGTGGGACCGCGATTCTTTCTCTCTTGGCCATCCGCGCCGGGGCAAGCCGCGTCTATGCCATTGAAGAAGGCGAAATTCTCGAAATCGCACAGGCCATTTTAAAAAAAAATGGATTAGAGAATCGCATTAAATTTATTCCCCGCAATTCCTTAAGGTCATCCTTGACGGAAAAGGTGGATGTGATTGTTTCCGAGCTCTTCGGTCATTTAGGGCTTGAAGAAAATATTATTTCCTATACCGCGGACGCGCGCGACAAATTTCTCAAAAAAAACGGAACCCTGATTCCCGGCCGACTGGAGATTCAGATGGCTCCGCTCTCTCACCCTCAACTCTACCAGGAAATTAATTTTTGGAAAAAACCCATCTCTGGATTTGATTTTTCCTCGGCCCGGGATTGGGCCGTCAATAACCGGTATTTTTGTAAAATTCAAAACTCAAACTTGTTAAGTCCTCCCCGGTTGCTTTTCGAAATTGATCTATACCGGCAAACTGAAAGTTTATTGAAAAAAACATTAATGTTTAAAATGAAAAGGAGCGCACCTCTCCATGGATTTGCCGCATGGTTCAGGACAGCCCTTGCCCCGGGCATCGTTCTTTCAAACAGTCCCCATTCCCCGGCAACACACTGGTCACAGAATTTTTTCCCGCTTCAGAAACCCGTTCTTCTTCAAAAAGGACAGTCTGTTTTTATTGAATTTACCAACATCCCATTTCAAAAAGGATCAATTTGGAATTGGATCGTGTTTGGAAAAGACGACCGGCATAACGCATTCCGTTTTGAACATTCAACCTTCAGGGGCCGCCCGACCACACAGGATCTGATTCAATCGATGAGTGGTTCTTTTGTGCCTCCTGTGACTCAGCAAAACCGGATCACCCGCGCGATCTTGAAACTTTGTAATGGTCAAAGGACAACGGAACAAATCGCCCGGCAGATACGCAAACGGTTCCCCCCCCATTTCCAGAACTTTCGGCAGGCCTTTCAGATCTGTGTAAGAATCATCCGCGACCATTTATGATTCTGAAAGTTAACATAAAAAGTTTTAAGGTTATTAAAAACTTTTTATATTTTCAATAAATTTTAGCTGTTACAAATCTTTGTTTTACTTTCTCCAAAAAGAACGGAAGGGAAAAAATGTCTGAAATTTTTCGAATCAATTCAGACTTGATTGCTGAACAAAATAAAAAACAGCTCAAAAAAATTCAGAAAGATTATCAGTATCTTAAAATCCGACTCTCACAAAAAAAAATTAATATTGACGATCTCACCCGCAAAGCCCAAAGCCTGCGGATTGCGCTTCCCTCCTGGGGTGTGGGAACCGGCGGCACACGTTTCGCGCGCTTTCCTGAACCAGGAGAACCGCGTAATATCTATGAAAAATTGGCGGACTGCGCCACAATCCAGCAGCTGGTTCGCATCACCCCCGCTGTTTCCCTGCACATCCCATGGGATAAACCGGACGATCCGCGAAAATTAATTGCCTTTGCCAAACGCCTAGGATTGGGATTTGACGCCATGAACTCCAATACGTTTCAGGATCAAGCGGATCAGGAGCTTTCTTATAAATTCGGCAGTCTCACTCATACCGACCCTGCGGTCCGCCGTCAAGCCATTCGTCACAATATTGAGTGTATTGAAATTGGAAAGCAGATCGGTTCAAAAGCCCTCACCGTATGGATCGCCGACGGCGGAAATTTTCCGGGTCAGCAGGACTTTAAGGAGTCCCTGGACCGCTATCTCCAGAGTTTGCGGCAGATCTACCGTGCCCTGCCCGGTGACTGGCGGCTCTATATTGAACACAAAATGTATGAACCGGCTTTTTATTCGACCGTCAATAATGACTGGGGGACGAGTTATTGGACTGCCTCACAGCTCGGATCCAAGGCACTTTGCCTTGTCGATCTCGGCCACCATGGCCCGAATACCAACATTGAAATGATTGTCGCCCGCCTAATTCATTTTAAAAAATTGGGTGGATTTCATTTTAATGACAGTAAATATGGCGATGATGATCTTGATTCCGGATCGATTAAACCCTTCCAGTTATTTTTGATTTTTCATGAACTGGTGAGTGCCCAATTGAACAAAGTCCCGGGATTTAATCCTGCCTATATGCTGGATCAGTCCCACAATATCACAGATCCGATTGAATCGCTCATCGTCAGTGCGGTGGAAGTACAGCGCGCCTATGTTCTCTCCCTTTTAATTGACCGCCAGGCCCTGCAGCGTTGTCAAGAAAAGAATGACGCCATCATGGCACTGGATACACTGAGAAATGCATTCCTCACGGACGTCGCTCCGATTCTCGCCATGACCCGCTATCGTTCCGGCGGAGCGATCGATCCCCTCGCCGTTTATCGTGAGTCCGGTTATCGCCCACAAAAAGCCGCTGAACGACCGGTGAGTGGCAAGACCGTGAGTTCAGGAATTGTCTGATTAGAAATTTTATTTTCGACAATTGAACCGCTCCTGAACTTCAGCAGCGGTTTGCTTTTTGAAAAAACCGGAATATGAATAAAATAACCTTGGGACTAATCCAATCCTCCTCTAACCATTCGGCAGAGACGAATCTAGACAATACAATAAAAAAAATAAATCAGGCTGCCCGCCTGGGTGCCCGCATCGTCTGTACACAAGAACTCTTCCGCACTCCCTATTTTTGCAAAACAGAATCCTCTCATAATTTCGCTCTTGCCGAACCAATCCCCGGCCCCACGACTGAAATAATGGGACGGCTGGCTAAACAATTAAAAGTCGTGATCATCTCCAGCATCTTTGAAAAACGGACAAAGGGTCTCTATCACAATACGGCCTGTATCCATGGCACGAATGGAAAATTGATTCTAAAGTATAGAAAAATGCACATCCCCGATGACCCGCTCTATTATGAAAAATTTTATTTTACACCCGGCGATTTGGGATTTAAAACCGTTCAGACGGAATTTGGAAAACTAGGCGTGCTGATTTGCTGGGATCAATGGTATCCTGAAGCCGCCCGGCTCCTTGCCTTGCAAGGGGCTGAGATTATTTTCTATCCGACGGCTATCGGCTGGTTAAAAAAGGAAGGAAAAAAGCAAGGCTTAGAACAACATCAGGCCTGGCGCACCGTTCAGCAATCCCATGCCATTGCCAATGGGGTCTTTGTCGCCGCAGTAAATCGGGTCGGTTTTGAATCGATCGGAAAATCAGGGATTCAATTCTTTGGACGGTCCTTCGTGTGCAACCCCCTTGGTCAAATTATAAAAGAAGCCTCTGGAAATAGGGAAGAAGTATTATTGGTTCGCTGCAATCTGGGGGAGATCGAAAAAACACGTCACACATGGCCTTTCTTGCGCGACCGTCGTATTGATGCCTATCATGACCTCACCCGACGTTATCTCGACTAACATCCAAGGATTGCGCTGGCCTGCCGAGTGGGAACCCCACTCCGCCACCTGGCTCACTTGGCCGCATAACACTTATGACTGGCCTGCTAAATTCTCTCCGATCCCCTACGTTTTTTCAGAATTTTGTAGAATTTTGACGCGGGGAGAAACCGTTCGGCTCATCGTCAAGAACGCCTTCGCGCGCAAACAATCTGAGCGAATATTAAAAAATGAAGGGATTCCGCTGGAAAAAATTGAACTCTTCCATGCCCCCACAAACCGCTCCTGGATTCGAGATAATGGTCCGATCTTTATAAAAAAAGGTACGCAACTCTTTGTCACGGATTGGAAATTCAATGCCTGGGCACGCTATCCGGACTGGCAATGGGATAATGAAATTCCAAAACTCATTGCTGGAAAATACAAAATTCCTCATTTAATTCCTCGCTATCATTTCCGAGGCAAGCAAAGACAGGTCGTTTTAGAAGGAGGCTCGATTGACTCTAATGGAGCCGGCACACTCCTGACAACAGAAGAATGCCTCCTCTCCAAAAAACAGCGGCGGAACCCCGGATTTTTGAGAGAAACCTGGGAAAAAGTGTTTCTTCAATTTTTTGGAATACGCAAAACGATCTGGTTAAAAAATGGTCTCACGGGAGATGACACGCATGGCCATGTGGATGACCTGGCCCGTTTTGTCAACAAAAACACGGTGGTTGCGGTACGCGAATACAACCGCAAGGATATTAATTACAATCCGTTGCTGGAAAATCAAAAAATTTTAAAATCGGCTCGGGATCATCAAGGGAAACAGTTGAATATCGTTGAATTACCCCTGCCAAAACCCGTATATTATCGCAAACAACGCCTTCCCGCCAGTTATGCCAATTTTTATATTGCCAATTCTGCCGTCTTGGTCCCTGTATTCAATGATGAGAATGACCGCGTTGCCTTAACTATTTTAGCTGAAGCCCTTTCTCCCAAACCCGTTGTCGGGATTTACTGCCGGGATATCATATTGGGACAAGGCTCAATCCATTGTCTAACCCAGCAACAGCCTTATTAACGTATTTTTTTTAAAAAAGTCTGCTTGCTCCGCATGCTAATAGATTAAGCTTCTGGTTTTAAAATTTCCACGTTAACCCATTTTTTCTCTCCCCACAGATATTGACTTTGATTCCCAGGGCATCCGCCATTGACGCCCTGACGAGCAAGGCGTGGTCTGCAGCCGTTTTATCCGTCGCATAGACTACTTGAATATGATTGGCCTTGTGCTTAGCCATCAACTGATCACGACTCACCCCATAAGTAATTGCGTGCATGATCGGCCACTGAGGAGTGGTGTTTTGCCAGCGCCGCCGGGTTTCCTGTTCAGGAAGCGCGATCGCTTCTCCGCGGCCGATATCCATCCATAACCGGTTCTGCTCAATATAAATTCGGCTCCAGATAATTTCACCCGCTTTGGAAATGCCTTTCAATGTTCCTCCGCCAAGCCTGAAATACATCGGCGGCTGGCGTTCGCTGCTTGCCCCGCTATATCCTCCGGACAAATGCGCCGGCGGAACAGCCCCGCTGATCTCAAACACCCACACCCATTCTCCGGTTGTCCCGGATTGATCCCAATCTCCCCAGCGCACGTCATGCAACGTGTTCTCCAGCGGCTGCCTCAGGGCCTTGTGCACACGCTGAATGAAGACCGCATCCAATCCCGCTCCCTCATCCGCCTCATTAAAATGCGGCAAAGGTTGACGGGGGTAGAGCAGCCGCTTTCTATCAGCGCTGTAAACCGGCGGCCGGTCGGTGTTATTCAACAGGCCTTCCGCCAGATCGCTGGCCGGCAGGCAGTCTTTCAGTCCCTGCTGATATTGAATCCCGATCGCCTCGCAGCCAAACTGGTCAGACAGCCTGACCGCGGCAATATACATCTTACACTGGGTCAGCACCTGCCCTTGGGTGAGATCGCTTGTTTCATTTTCTCCGATGTGAAATGTCATGCCTTTGTCCAGTAACCACTGATAGACCCCTTGGGCCTCTTCATCCCTGACCTGCGTTGTTTCATAATACAGAGCGGACTGGCTTAGCCGTTCTTTAAAGACCCCCAGCGGCATTAAGAGTTCATCGGGAATAATGGCATTATACATGCCCATACAGCCTTCATCAAAAGCACCCAGAATCGGTTTATCCCGTCTGAGCTGACGAGCCAACGTCTCACCTAACTTTTTTTCAGCGCCTAAAATTTTCATTTTCCGGAAGACTTTCACGTGCGACAGATCATGAACAAGACGGCCTTTTTTCAGCCAACTGAATATTCTTTTTCTGAAATCCGTACTCTTGCCGTTGTCCATGATCAACGTGGAATAAGCAATACCGGCCTTGGTAAGCGATCCTGCCAGATTCAACATCCCCACCAGACCCGGCCATTGCCCAGACCAGTTGGCGATGAGAAGGATCGGGCCGCGATGAGTGCTCAACCCCGGATAGAGGTGGTGCGAATACTGCCACACAGCCTCCGCCACGATTACTCCGGCAGAAGGGTCGATCCGGCTGAA
>Ga0247727_10011323_pt1 | contig 15587 bp, 9 predicted proteins | sample WisWelCaveWW1625_FD_202498 | JGI IMG/M metagenome (GOLD analysis project Ga0247727, IMG submission 202498) | Biofilm microbial communities from Wishing Well Cave, Virginia, United States - WW16-25 | ecosystem: Environmental > Aquatic > Deep subsurface > Groundwater > Cave microbial mat | place...
TAACGCTCTGAAGAGCCAAACCACTACTGGCATGACCTGATCCCTAAATGAAATCGTCATCGGGACGGAAAGTGTGGCTCGTGCGAGAAGCGTTTTAATGGCCCAAGCCAGCAACAACGGCAGCATAGCAATTAAAAGAATGAGCAAAACCAGATTTCCGCTGCCACGGCCTTCGATCGCTTTGACGAATGCCGATAATCCCGTCACAAAAGCCACCAGACCGGACTGAAAGCGATAGGTCTTGATCTTTTGATTGACGGTATCACTGGTAATAATCTTCAATGTCGTCCAGAGCAAGATCACTTCCAGCAGATTGAGAATGCTCAATAATAGTTCAAGCATAGGCTATTTCTTTACGATGACCGTATAGATAATGGCAATAACACTAAACACGACTGGCCATAAGCTGGGGCGAACGACTGCCCGTAAGCGCAGCTTGGGCTGGCTCACTTCCCATATCGCCATCAAAACGATGATCCCGAGGACTTTCAACGCATAGCCCAGCCAGGCCCAACCGCTTGCCCATAGGTCAATCCCATTAGTTAAAGTTGCCAAAGCTGGAATGGGCGCAAACAAATTAATCAATAAGGTAAGCAAGAAAGTGAGCTTGATCATTTCGGCCCATTCGATAAGCGCCAGATCATGCCCGGCGTATTCTAACAAAACGGCTTTGTGCGCCATCGTTAGTTCCAGGTGCGTGGCTGGATTGTCAATAGGTATGCGCTCGCTTTCGAACAGAATGAGAAAAGCCAGCGACAGGAAGAGAAGAAGCATCTCCGGATTAAACGGAAACGTACCCGTACCGCCGGATATGCCGGAGGCTAACAAACCGGAATGTTGTGCAATGATGGCGGCCAAATTGATCGTGTTCCAGCGAATGATGAGCGTGGCAATAATCAGCATCAAGCCGATTTCCGTCAGGAAGTGAAAAAACATTTCGCGGCTGCTGCCGAGTCCGCTGAAGGGCGCGCCCGAATCCAGTCCAGCCAAGCTGAGCACGAAGCGCGCCAGCCCGAGAATATACAAAATGACGATCAGATCACCGGACAGCAAAGTGGCGCAATGAAAAACCGGCACCTGAAAGGCCAACAAGCCGTAGGCGACAAACAAGATATAAGGTGTAAAGGCGAAAATCCAGGACGTGGTTTCGGAGCGAACCGCCGGTCTTCTGATCAACTTGAACAGATCGCGATACGGTTGCAAAATGCCGGCGCCCTGGCGGAATTGCAGCCGCGTTTTTAATTGGCGTAAAAGTCCGGCCAGCCCTGGTGCTATGAGAATCAACAAGAGGCCTTGCAGCACGCCAATTCCGATTTCGAGCATCGTTTTAGCCATGAATGTACCTCAGCCACAAAAACAACACGAGCACAATGAGGTTGGCAATAAAAATGTAAAACAAATATTGGCGCAGATCGCCATTTTGGATAAAATTGCCGATCGCCGTCGAGCGCTTCAGCAGCCAATCAATCACCCAGTTATATTGGCGCCGAAAATATTCGATGACGATTTGCGGGTACGATGAGCTTTTCGACATGACCAGAGCCTCCGGCAGATAATCCGGCATTTCGTCATTTGGGGTGTGCGGTGAAATCGAACCGACGGTGTCGCGAATCAAAAATGACAAAGCTGCTCCCGTATGTTGCATGTACGCCGGAGAGTATGATACGCCACAGGTCCATGGGATTTGCGGTTTCAAGGTCTGCCGGCGACGCCAGAACGACCGGACGACAACCGTTGCCGCCACCGCCAAAATTGCTGCCACTGCCAACAGTGGAATCATCATCAGCGCCGTTGCGCCTCCTTCGGCATCAAGCTGCAATCCCCAGGGCGAAGGCGTATTCACGGTCAAACTATTTGGCCAGATCGTCGCAACAACGCCGGAGAGGAAAGTCACGATGAGCGATGGGATGACGCCCAGCACGAAGCAGAACACGGCCATCAACACCATCATACTTCGCATCGGCAACTGTACATCGCGCAAGCTCCATTTGGCGCGTGTCTCCAGATCCGAGCGCGGCGCCCCCAAGAGGCTCATGCCGGCGATTTTGACAAAGCAAAAAGCCGTCAATGCAAAGGCGGCCACCAGAAAAATCAGGCTGAGCACGATCACGACGCCTGGATTTGACTGCAGCGCTTTGAGCAAGGCCTGCAGCGTCAGCCATTCGCTGATGAAACCGTTGAACGGCGGAAAGCCGGAAATAGAGACTGCGCCAATCAGGAACGTTGTCGCCGTCCACGGATAACGCTTGAGCAGCCCGCCAAGTTTTTCCAACTCGACGTTCTGGTTGGTCAAATTGTCGATGGCGCCAGTGCATAAGTAGAGCAGGCCTTTGAAGACGGCATGGTTGAGCAGGTGATACAAGCTGGCGATCAACGCCAAAGTCGTTATCCAGCGGGCCGTGCTGGCGGTGTCGACGGCGTAGATCAGTGCGATGCCGATGCCGACTGTGATGATGCCGATATTTTCGATGCTGTGATAAGCCAGCGCCGTTTTCAGATCGTGGCTGGAAATCGCATACCACACATTCACCAGCGCGGTCACCACGGCAAGCGTGAGCACCAAATATCCCCACCAAATTTGCGGCGGGAGAAACTGGAAGAAGCAACGATACATCAAATACACCGCAACTTTGATGGCGATTCCCAACGACAGCGCGTGGGTTGGTGTGGGAGAAGAAGGATGGACCAATGAGACCCAAAAGTGGCCCAGCGCGAATGCCCAGACCGGCCAGCGCGAGTAGAAAGATGATCGTGGCTACGGTTGGGTTCAGAGAAGCGGCGTTCTCACGCAACTTGTCAAAGCTGAGGCTGCCTGCGTGAATGGCGAGCAGCAAAAACGCTGCAACCAGAAAGGCGGTGCTGGTGTGGCTGATGATCATATACACTTGTGGCGCGAGGCGCGCGTTCTTTTCTTTTTCACGCTGCCCCGCTTCGTCATATAAATTCAAATCGTGTTCGTGGCCGAGATACAGATTGTGCTTGAAGAGCGCCAGATAACCGAACGCGAAGGTCATGATCTCGAGAACGACGATCAAAGAAAAGATGTCGTTCACAATGACGACCATCAAAGTCGACCACACAAAAAGATTGAAGGCGGAAGCGATACGATGGCATTGCTCTCTAAAATGCTCGGCTTGCAGCGCGGCAAAGGAATAGAACGCCACCACCATGGAAAATCCAGCGACGAGAATAATAAAGAAAGCCGATAGGCTGTCGATGCGGACTTCAAATCGCAGCGCCGGAACGTATGCTTTCAGCCACGAGCTTTCCCAAATGACGGCCGTTGTCACTTCAGCGTGTGGAATTCGAAGAAAGGAGATAACATCAATAACACTGATCAGGCTGCCCATCAATGCCAAGAAAAGAGAAACGTTGACCACCTTTACCCAGCGCCGAAAAATAATTGGCGTGATAGCACCCAGAATAAAAATAGCGGAAATGATGTAAACAAAGCTGCGTGGGTCGATCATGCTTTTATCCTATCATCTTCTCAGTTGTTGCGCCAATATCTCGACGGCTTGGTCGATAATGTCCCTTTTCTGAAAGATAATCTGATGCAGCCAGTTCTGAATCAACGGAATCGAGAACTTCACGCCGGCGCCGTTGGCGTTAATCGCGCCGGCAATTCGCTCCAGCCATTCTATGCTCTCATCAAATTTGCTGTTAAAGATATTATTGTCCAGTTCCATGGTGTGCCGCTGCAGCTCGGATTTGATCGCCAAACTAATTTCGCTTTGGTTCCGCGGATTTGGCCCACGGCTATCCAACACCCATAAGATCAGTTGTCCCATCCCGGTGGCTTCATTCCAAATAAAGCCGAGATATTGGTTGGTGGTATCGCTGTCTTCAAGCATTTGGTTGATGACCACCCGCACGGTGCTGATCTCGACCTTGTCCTGGCCTTTCTGATTCAAATAATCAATCACCCGCGCGCACAGCAGTTGGATTAAGTACGGTCTCAAGCCGGTCGACTCCAAAACCGGAGCCGCCGCTTCGACGCCCCAATCGAAGCCGGCATTCGCGCTGAGCTGGGTAATGAGCTGGGCTGCCGATTCCCAATCCATGCCTTTGAGCTCGATCGTTTCCAGCAGATTGAACCAGGGCGACCCATATTTGCCGACCGATCCCTTCGTCAATCGCGTGCTGGCGGTGATCCAGCTCACGCGTTTCTCGCTTTCAATGATATTGCGCAGGTTCACCGCCATTTCCTGGCGTTCTTCATGAAAAATTTCATCCAACTCATCGATGAGGATGACGACGCGTTCGCGTGAGCGCAGCTTGAAAACTTCGCCGAGTTGTTCCATAAACGCGCGCGGCGAGCCTTCGTAGGGATATTGGTCGCTAAAAGCCTGCGCCAGTCGCTGCGTCTCTTCGCTTTCCAACGCCAGTTCCTTGCAAATATCTTTGAGGACGACGCGAAGAAAGCCCTCGAAATAATTCGGTATGGTGCGATCCACCGATTGCAGATTGGCGTAGACAGGATGAATATTGCTGATCTGGCTTTGCAACTCAGGCGAAATGCCAATGGCTTGACGCTCTTCACGATTCTTGAGGATCAAATCAAGCTCCCGCAAGAGCGAGCTTTTGCCAATGCGTCGCGGCCCGCGCAAGACCAGCGGCTGGGTAAAACCCTTGGCGAGACGCGTCAAAATTTTATGCAGTTCATCGCGCCGCCCGAAAAATTGCGTTTTGAAGCCAAAAACCGGCCGCCCGACTTCAAAGGGATTGATTTTGGGCTTGAGACTCACGCCATAAGGCCGGCGCGCTTCCAGAATGATTCTGTTGTGCCCGGTTTGTTGTTGGCCGTGGCGATCGCGATAACGATAACTCAGGTTGAGCATCGGCTGCGGATCGTTGGCGCGAATCTGCAAATCTAAGCGGCGGCGCTCCGTGGGCGCAAAGACGGGCAGTTCCAGGGGCGCCGGTTTTGAAATCAACTCCAATCCGCTCGACCAATCCAGCTCCAATCCAAACTGGCTTGCCGCTTCGCTGCCGATATTTTGAACATCGATCACGATCGTCGCTTGCGAATCCAGAGTCACCGAAAGATTGCGCGGCGTCACCTCGATGATCGCCCCAGTTCCCAACATGGCTTGCTTGAAATGGTTAATGTAGTCGATGTCCGTGCTATAAATCCGATTCAAAACCACCCGCTCGTGCGCCGATGCGTGAATGACGCGCCGCCAACGTCTGAGGCGGTTCAGCAGTTCATCTAATTCTTCCACCGATGGACGCTCGGTGTAGGTCTTTTGCTGAAGCTGACGCCACTTCTCGTGCACTTCAAAATAAATCCGCGAAAATTGTTCAAAGATCGAAGATGGTTCGTGAATTTCTGTCGCATGGTCCACCACCTCACGCAAAAATTCGGCTATTTCCAAGCGCCATTCCGGCACCGTATCATCGCGGCGTGATAAACTTTTCTCATCTTCAGGTTGCAAGATGCTTTTTCCAATCCCGATGAGACTTTCCGCGGTTTTGTACCGCTCAGACAGCGCCGCTTGATGGCCCTGCTGCTGGGAATTTTCGAGGAAATTGCGAAAGGCTTGAATCATCCGATTCAGATTGCGCTCGTAGTCCTCGCTGGTAAAACAGCCATACCACTGTTGCAGCGCCCGGTAATAATCGCTCAGCGTCTCAGTTTCCGGATGCTTGATTTGGTTTTCAAAACATTTATCGAGATGAAGATAGCATTGGCGCAAAAAAACGCTGTGGCGCCCCTGTCGCCATTGCCAGGGATCGCTCAAACTGTAAATGAGCCCGGCGCGTATGGCCAAGCTGGTGATATCGGCAGGTTCGGCGTTGATCTGCATCCATTCCTGATACACACGCTCCAGGAGATCGCGCGAAAGTAACCAGAATGTACTCGCCAGATCGTTCATTTGGTTGGCTTTCGACAACGTCGATCCCAAATCGAGAACATGTTTTGTGTTCACACGTTTCAAAACGGGCGCCAGAACCGGAAAGGAAAGCGGCGACGTGTTATATTCTGTGGCGGCAACGCGTCCGAGCAGCAGTTCTTTCACAGAGTAGCGCAGACCAACGGGAGAAGGCGGCACGGAAAGTTTGGGTCTGGGCGTCCGATAAACGCGCAATGCGTCGCCGGTTTCGAGGAAACGATTGAAATCCTTATGTGGAAACAACGCGACCAATTCTTCTGTGTCTTCAAGCGCCAACCACGCTTCAGCCGCTAACGTATAAGCCGCATCTTGAAATTGTTGCTGGCCCGGCGAAGCTTCCCATTCGCGCCGACAACGCCGAGCCAATTGGCGGCAGGTTTCGGTGAGGACGTTGTCTCCCTGCATTTGGCGCAGGACAGTACGCAAATCGATGAATCGCTTATTCTGCTGTCCCCATCGCGCATCAAACAAATTGATTTCCTCAAGCGCCGCCACCCAATGCTCATCGGGATCAATTGCGCATTGACGCAGCTTGCTCACATCGTCGGGATGAGACGGATCGTTATAGAAGAGCCGATAGCCCTGTTTTTGCCGATCGAGATATTCGTCGAGGTCTGTAACCGGTAGCACGGCCACGAGATTGTCAATGGGGTGTCTGGCCAAAAGCGCCGGCAAAGCCAATTGGATGACTTTGGTGCAACCACGCCGCCAACTGCGTTGGTGCTCGGCGCCGGTCAGGCTCTTCAGATGTTGCAAAAGCGTGCAGGCCAGTCGATATGACGTTTCGGCCAAAGTTTTGAAATCACCTCGTTTACGAATGATTTGTTCAATCGAATAAAAATTGACGCCATGCGTTGGAACATCTTGCAAGATAACATCAATGGCCGACAGGCCGGCCACGGGACCATCAAAGCTGGCGTAATCGGTCCATTCAATATCGTGCAGTCGCAACACCTGCACGGCTGGGTTTGCTATTGGCGGGGGCTGGTCTTCCGTGTTGTAAACCAGCAAATAGCGATCACTATCGAGTTGACTAAAGACCAAGACCAGGTTCTCGATCGCAATGCCTTCGAGCATTTGTTCGATTTGATGTATTTTTTTAAATGGCAAGGTTTGCATGAGAAATCCTGTTTACAAAGGTGAAGTGATGCGGCGATCTTGCCAGATCAACTGCACAAAGGCGCCGATAAACAAAGTCAAACCCGTCCAAAGTATCACCAGTTTTGGAAAAAAGCCAAATACGTCTACCCCAGCCACTTGCAAGATCAGTCCATCCGCAATCAACTCGTGAAATTTTAAATCTGACGACAGGGCAGCTTGATAAAGCAGACCGGAGGAGAAAAGAACGGCCAGAAACGCACCGCAAAATCCAATCAGAAAGACTTTGACACTTGTTCTGATTGAGCGACCAAGTGGCTTCTGATTTTTGGGTTCCGGCGGCAACGGCATAAGGCGCAAGGTTTTGTGGACATCAATAAAGATGTATATAAATGAGAGTTCATATACGGCAATACAAACCAGAATCAGAATGGGCCACTTGATTTGCAAGCCGATTTTCCAGGTAACATCTTCGAGCAACAAAATCGACAATCCCACAACGATAGCGCCAAGAAGACGCGGCATAAAAAGCTCAACGTAATCCACACCGCTTCGCTTGAGGAAGCGCCAAAGGATCAAAATCAATCCGGCTAACACGAGCCCCGGCGCTAGACTGAGCAGTCCTGCGGAAAGCCACGAGAATATTTTGTGTATCATGCCGGTAACGGAACAGTCATGGATGAGCATGCTGGCGCCGGTTAAAACCATGAACAGGATTGCGTAAAAAGCGTATCGCAACGGCGAACGATAATAAGAAAGAATAAAGGAAAGCAGCCAGTCCTTTTTTTCCACGAAATCCCAGAAACCCGCGGCGCGGTCCAAATCATATTGTCTGAGGTAATAATCGCTGATTGGCCCGATTATTTTCATCAGTCGCGAACCATTCGTTGTCGGATTTCTCTTAGCATCCTCTCGTGCATCTTGAACAATGCTTTCCAAGCGTTCGAATTTGGCGGCTGGCGTCTCGTTGCATTTGAGCAGGCGTTCAAGGTAATATTTTTGCTCCTCAAAGTTCTCGTATTCGTTCTTGATGATGAAGGCACAGAGATCAGGAATCTTTTGAAGGAATGGAGCTAAGCCGCTAAATTGATCCAGCACTTTGAGGAGCGCCTTCGAGAAGTTGGAAAAACTGCGTAGTATGAAACTAGCGGTTTGTGGCTCTTCCTTGACTAATTGTGCCACAGCTTCGTAAAGTAAATCATAGTGAATCAATATTTCATGGAGAGTATCTGTATTTTTTTCATATAGTCTACAGAGCGAAGATAGCCATAATTCTTCGCGAATATCGTTCTGACTAGCTTCTTCTACAGAGAGAATCGAAAGGGGACGGAATTCATCCAGCACTATCTTGCCATTCACCAACACGCTATAGTAATAGCCCTTCTTGTCATAAACGGTTCGAAAATTGATTTTTTCTTTCAGAAATCGCTTGATCGCTTGTTGCGCATTTTGCCGTCCGGACAAAGAGGCGCTTGCGGAGTGCGCCAAGAATCTTTGCAGCGCATAAATGATTTTCCAAAAAGTAACGTGGTAAGCTTCTTCGCCTAAATTGCACCATCGAATTTGATCTGCACTTTGAACCAAGCGCTGGCATTGCAGAGAGCCATCGCTGGTTTTCATCAACAATAAAAAACCTTTCAACCAAGCAGAAATGGCATCTTGGGGAACGCGAAGATGAAATATGACATCATTGGTATCGCTCAATAGAATAGCTTCACGACAGTAAAAGCCTTTCTCATCAATTATCGTGCGTGAGTGAAATTTCATTTTTTGCGTAATGTAGAATTGGATTTAAGATTTAAACTCTTTGACCGTATCGCTCGAGATCTTTGTCAGTGACAATTGCCGGCTTGCTTCCAGCCCAAGGGTCACGCAGTCTTTCGAGACGTTGCAGTATTTCCGTCAAATGCCGTTCCACTTCCAGATCATATTTAACCCAGTTCTGAAACCAATTTTTGAGAAAACCGATGCGAAAGCTATAACTTCCATCTTTGTTTTTCAACACGAAGCCGCGCTTGGTGAGTTGGTCGGCGGCGGCCTTGAGCGAAGTGTCAACCGCCGCCATCTCCTCGGCGCTAACCCGGCCATTGCGCTTGACCAACAAAAGCACTATGGCTTTTTCACTGTCATCAAAGTGCGTCGTGTAGATGTTACTGAGGGCTTGCTCAACGCTTGAATTATCGACCGCAAGTTCCAGCGCCTGATCAAGCGTCGCCTTCTCGGGCGGCAATTCGGCAAGATATATCAGTAAAAGCTTGGCAAAATAAGGCCATCCACCGGACAACTCAAATAAGCGTCTTAAGTCTTCAGGTGTTAAATCACGAATTGATTCACCCAAGAGCCCTTCGGTCATTTTGTTAAATTCGTCCGACGAAAATGGATGTAAGTGTATTTGCTCGGATTTGGCGATAATGGGGGAGGACCGCGTTTCCGGTATGTTGGGTATACGAGCCATCGTCAAAAGCAGGTTGACCGGCAAATCTGTTATCTCGATTAGCGCATGGGCCAAGCCGAATATCTTGTCTTGCTCATCTGGAGTCGCATCTTCTACGATTGAATCAAATTCATCTATACAAATGATGACGGTTTTATCCGATATTAGCGTCAGGAGTTGGCGCAAAGTTGCAATAAATTCGCCGGTTGTATTAAGGTCGTGTTTAAACGATGCCGGCTGCTCACTATCTTGTCGTTTTTTGTCAATTCGTGCGCGGATACCCTGCAAGATTTCTTTGGCCAGCACATCGCGCGACTGAATACCTTGCCACGGGATGAGAACCGAAATGAAACGTTCGGAAGGGTCGTTGTCAAGTTTATCGGCAAGCAGTCGCAGCAGTGAGGTTTTGCCAGAGCGGCGTTCGCCGATGATGAGCGCTGGCTTCCGGCTCACAGATCTTAAAACCATTTCCACACGGGATTTTTCAATCTCGCGATCATAAAAATCTCTCGAAACTTCCTTCCGAAGCAGCGGATGGGTGTATGGCTCGTCGTGCCAAACCGGCTCGCCAAACTTAATAGTCGTCGGATCGAACATGAGCTTATCCTTTTAAATCATGCTGGATTTGAGTGCGGATGAGCGACGTTCGCAGCAAACGAAAGCCGCGGTTGCGCAGGGTCTCCAAATATTGGTGCGGTTTGCGTCTATCCTGCAACGCGTCCCTGAGCCGATGAATGAGTGCAGAAATGCGCTGGTCGTCTTTCGCGTGATACGCTTTCCCCCAAAGATGGTTGGTGAACTCACCTTTTGACACCACTTCGCCGGTGCGTTTGGACAAGTAAACCAACGCCCGGTATTCCAATTCCGTCAGTTCTTCTTCGACTTCGCGCCCATTCACATAAACGCGTTGCGTTGCCAGGTCTATACAAATACCTTCCGGTACAATTTGAACCGGCAAGTGCGCGGTGTGATCCATTGTTTTGTCTGTTGCTGGCGCCGGCGTTGTCTCGCGCACTTGCAGTCGTTCGAGCTCCGATTCGAATTTTGGCCAATCGCGCAACCAATCACGCCATAAACCAACTCGCCAGCCGTAACTCCCATCAGCCTGTTGCGTCAGATAGCCCCGCTTTTCCACCAACTGCTTCAAAGCGCTGGCCCGGCGCGGCTTGAGCGCTTCCTCTCGCGGCAATAAACTGTTATTGTGGCCGGCCAGCCATAACAAAATATATCTTTCGTCGTCGCTGAGATAGTTGCTATAAACATCATCCAGCACTTCATCCGCCTGGATGCTGCGCTTGGCCTCCTGCGCGGCTGCTTCCAGCATTTCTGCGGAGACCATTTGCTCTTCGTCGTGCAGACGATGGAGATCGACGAGCTTGATCAGCAATAATTTGATAAAATAAGGATGCCCGCCGGTGTATTCGTGCAGGCGCTCAAGATCGCCCTCCGTCAAAGTGCAATATCCCTTGAGCAAATCGGCTACCATCTTGTCCGCCTCGGATCGGCTGAACGGACGCAGAATAATTTTTTCGGCTGGGAGCGGGCTTCCATAAGAAGCGGGCAGCTCCTGCAAAATCGAGATGAAAAAGACCATGGGAAAATCCGTCGCTTCGACAATATGGTGAATGAGTCCTATGATTCTTTCATACTCCAAATTCGTGCATTGGTGGACGACGCGATCAAACTCATCCATGAAAACAACGAACGTTGTATTGGGCCGGCGCGCCTGAATCAAGCCCAGTTGGGAAACAAACCCGCTGAAGGTATCGAATTTGAAAGCGGCCTCAGGAGAAAAAATCGTGGTGCCGGCTTCGAGGCCGCCTTGTTGTAAACCGCGCCACATCTCTCTCGCAAAATCATCGCACGAAGAGATACTTTTGGGCTCAATCGCAAAGTGAAAGAACTCGCGCCCATGCTGTTTCTCCTCGTCCAGCAGCCGTTTAGTCCGGTTGAGCAGGGAGGTTTTGCCGATACATCGCTCGCCGCGGATGATGATCGGCATATCCGTCGTTGCCTGCAGCACTCTCTTAATGCGCTCCATCTCTTCTGTACGGTCATAAAAATCCTTGTTCTCTTTGACGGCGATCAAAAGCTTTTCATTGATCGGATTTTTGCGTTCGGCATCGGAAGAGCGTGCCTCCGGCGGTTTTTCTGTCTTCGAAACTGCCATAAGTTGACCAAAAGGGCAAAAAAGAATTCTTCTCCGCAGTTGAATTCCGCAGTCGGTTTTTAAGAGAAGGAATTGACGATTCCGTGCCGCATGATGAATCGGGCTGCAGTTTCCACTTCTATGCCCCGGTTGTCCCCAAACATTCCACATAACAACCTCTTCTGGCCTGAGGTTTCTTACACGAATCTGACATGTATCTTATAAAAAAATGACGAAAAATGATAAAACTATGTTTTCTGTCAATTATCCGTCGTTAAATAAACGGCATTTTAAAAAATTGTTAAGTTGTTGGTTTGTGTAAAACCAAAGCGACGTAGCAATGCGACGAAGATACATAAATTTTTTTGAAAAGTCAAGAACGATTTATCAAAAAAGAAAAAAAGCGAGAACGTTTCCCCATTTTCTTATCGTAAGCAGTGATGATCGTTTACTCGCGACTGGCACCCATGCCGCCAAACGCCGAGCCGGGATCAAGGCCGGCGAGCACGAGAAAGAACGCGCCGAGCAGACGCAACGAATAGCGGCCTTCGTAAACTTGCGAATAGCCGAAGCCGTAAATCGCCGCGGCCATGCCGAGCAGTCCGATAATAATGAGAAAGAACGCGCCGAGGCCGTCCACGCGCAAGGCCAGGCCGGTGAGTGGGAGAAGCTCGGTGATGGAAAATTCAAACGGAATGCCCGAGGCGATGATTGCCATGCCGAGTCCAAATGCGGCAGCGGCGCCGATGGTTGCGCCGGCGGCGGCCAATCCACGCCCGAGTGCGCCACGACCGATGATCAATGCGGACAGCGCGCCGAGGCCGTAGGCGGTGAGCATCAACAAAAATAAAAAAGACATGGCAAAGCCACTGATAAAATCCTGCATTCGTTTTCAGATTAACTGAAAACTGAAGTCCTGTTGAACGGGACAGCGATGAAGAAATCAAATTTTTCCCAACGGATAGATGAACCCAACGGATTACGTTTTTACAGTTGGGCTCATCCATCGTTGGAGGTCTAAAAAACTCAGAAATTTTGTATCTATTCAGCTACTGTCGAAAGTCAAGAAATTAAGGCAAAACCATTAAGGGCAAAACAATTGCCCCAACACGGATACCGGGAGCGGGACAACCAAAAAGAAAATCAAAAGCGCACGCAAAGACGCGAAGACGCAAAGAACCCGCAAAGCTTTTCTTTGCGGTACCTTTGCGGCTCTGCGTCTTTGCGTGAAGGTTTTTGCTTTTTTGCAACGATTGCAATTTTAATGGACTAAAAGCTTTAATAGTTTTGCCAAAAATTGTTTTGCCTTCTAAACAGACCTGAATAGTTACGAAATTTTTCTAACTTTTATCGACCTATGGTTTAACCGGCAACAACAATGCTCCCAACATCAACATGAGCGCGATGAAAATATAAACCAGATACGCGTGCAGCGAGCCGAACTGCAATTGGCGAACGCGCGAGCTGGCGCGCCGGATTTGCCGCAGCAGCGGCTCGTACAGAAATTCTTCAAACCAGGGCCGAATCTCGCTTTTGTAATCGATGGCTTGCACAAAATATTTCGACTCGGGGTTGAAGTCGATCGTCAATTCTTTGGTCGGGCGATACAGCTCGGCGAAGACGCGGCGCAGCGGCTCGGCGAAGGCGGTCGAGGTGTATTCCATGCGCGGCGTTTGGCCGATGCGGCCGCAGCCCCATGTGTCGCTGACGCGGCGTTGCCGATTGACGCGCAGAATTTTCATCATCATCAGCACGACACCGATAACGACCAACAATCCGAGCGCGGCCAACGTCGGTGAGATTTGCGCGAAGCCTTCGGGCATCTGCAGCGATAGATCGAGCGAAAATTTCGGCATGATCGCGGGCAAATCATCCAGGCCCGCTATCGCTTTTCCGAGCATGGGCATCACGGCAAACGGCGCGAGTCCCAGCACGACACAGGCGGTGACGAGCAGCGCCATTCCCATGCGCATCGAGAGCGGCGCTTCGTGCGCATGCTCGGCTTCGGGTGAACGCGGCATCGCGAGAAAGGTGATGCCGAACGCTTTCACGAAACCTGCGACGGCAAGGCCGCTGGTGAGCGCGAGCATGCCGACGGCGAGCATCATCAACGCGGCGGGAACCGGCTGCGGAAAGCCGACGCCGGGCAGCAGCGATTGAAACAGCAGCCATTCGCTGACAAAGCCGTTGAGCGGCGGAATGCCGGAGATGGCGATCGCGCCGACGAGAAAAAACAGCGCGGTGCGCGGCAGCCGCTTGATCAAGCCGCCCAGGCGATTCATGTCGCGCGTGTGCGTGGCGTGCAGAACGGAACCGGCGCCCATGAACAACAGGCTTTTGATGGCGGTATGATTGAGCACGTGATAGAGCGCGGCTATGAAGGCCAGCGCCGCGATGGTCTCCATGCCGTGCGCACCGAACATCAAACCGGCGCCGACGCCGATGAAAACGATGCCGATGTTTTCAATGCTGGAATACGCGAGCAGCCGCTTGAGATCGTTTTCCATCAGCGCGTACAAAATGCCGAGCACGGCGGAAATGGCGCCGATGAGGAGCACCAGCGCGCCCCACCAAGTTGGCCCGCCGCCGAGCAGATCGAGCCCGACACGCAGCACGCCGTACACGCCCATTTTGATCATGACGCCGGACATCAGCGCGGAGACATGGCTGGGCGCGGCGGGATGCGCCCGCGGCAGCCAGATGTGCATCGGCACGAGGCCGGCTTTGGAACCGAAGCCGAGAAAGGCTAGCATGAAAATGAGGCTGCGCAAATTCGGGTCGAGCAGCGCAGCGCCGTCGCGCATGTCGCTGAACGAGCCGCTGCCGCCCGCAAGGGCTTTGGGGCCCGACATCAAGAGCATAAACGCCGCGAGCAACAACACCAAACCGGCGTGCGTCATCGCCACGTACCAATTGCCCGCCTGCACCGTTGAGTCTTCCCACGATTCGGTCATCACCAGAAAATACGAGGTGAGCGACATGCCTTCCCACATCAACAAAAACGTGAGCACGTTGTCGGCCATCGTCACCAGGCTCATCGTGAGGAGAAAGAGATTCAACATGCTGCCCAGCAGGCGCAGCGAGGCGTGACCGTTTTCATACGCCGCTGAGTAGCCCGCGCCGTAAATCACCGCGGGTATCGCGCCGAGGCCGATGACGATGAGAAAAAATGCGCCGAGGCCGTCGAGCCGCAACGCGAGGCCGCCGGCGATTGGGAGCAAATCCGGGATCGACAGCGCGAAGGGCGAGTTCGAGATCATCACCGTTGTCCCGAGAGCAATTCCTGCTGCCGCGCCGATTCCGGCGCCCATTGCGACCAAACTGCGACCGAGTGCGCCGCGGATTCCGAGCAGCGCCATCACCGCGCCGAAGCCGTAGGCGGAGAGCATGAACAGAAAAAGAGTGTGCATCATCAAGATTTTACCACAGAAAAAGAATCCGCGCTGCAAATAAAGGTCAAAATAACTTGAGACAAAATCATTAGCCGTTATAAGTTCGATTTTTGTAGAGAAAGCCAAAACTGCAACAGGCAGAATGATTATACGACAGAATAATTGTATCATCATTCTGCCGAAAAATTATTCTGCCTTTTGGGTTCTGGCTTGTCCGAGTTGGGAAAGTTTTAATCATTTCGCCAGCAATTGTTTTGCATTTTTCGGCATGCGATCCAGCGCCGCCAAAATACCGCGCAAAATATCAGCGGGCTCCGGCGGGCAGCCGGGCACGAACACGTCCACCGGCACGACTTTGTCGACGCTGCCGAAGACGGCGTAACTGCCTTTGAACACGCCGCAGGTTTGCGCGCAATCGCCGACTGCGACCACCAATTTGGGATCGGGCGTGGCCTCGTAAGTTTTGCGCAGCGGCACTTCCATGTTGCGCGTCACCGGGCCGGTCACCAGCAGCATATCCGCGTGGCGCGGCGAGGCCACGAAGTGAATGCCGAAGCGCTCGAGATCATAAACCGGATTGGTGAGCGCCGTGATCTCGATCTCGCAGCCGTTGCACG
>Ga0247727_10011324_pt1 | contig 15587 bp, 11 predicted proteins | sample WisWelCaveWW1625_FD_202498 | JGI IMG/M metagenome (GOLD analysis project Ga0247727, IMG submission 202498) | Biofilm microbial communities from Wishing Well Cave, Virginia, United States - WW16-25 | ecosystem: Environmental > Aquatic > Deep subsurface > Groundwater > Cave microbial mat | place...
CGAGCGCGCCGTGGACGCGCTGGTGGGCGCGATCAAGACCAGCCTGAAGAAGGGCGACATGGTGACGCTGGTCGGTTTCGGCACCTTCTACGTCGGCAGGCGCAAAGCCCGTGCCGGCCGCAACCCCCGCACCGGCGAAGCGCTCAAGATCGCCGCGGCGAAAGTCCCCAAGTTTCGCGCTGGCAAGGCCCTCAAGGACGCGATAAACTAGCGCCCTTTTTTAAGGGTGCTTAGCTCAGCTGGTAGAGCGTCGCTCTTACACGGCGAATGTCGGCGGTTCGATCCCGTCAGCACCCACCAGAAAGACAGTAGGAGCGGTAGTTCAGTTGGTTAGAATACCGGCCTGTCACGCCGGGGGTCGCGGGTTCGAGTCCCGTCCGCTCCGCCAACGATTTTCTCCTGGGCACCGATGTTCGATTACGTCGCCAAACACAAACGCCTGCTGCAAGCCGTGCTGTTACTGACGGCGATCCCGTTCGTGTTCTTCGGCCTGGAGTCCTACACGCGTACCTCTCGCGGCTCGAACGATGCCGCCAGCGTGGACGGCACGCCGATCAGCATGCGCGAGTTCTCCGAGGAGACGCGCCGGCAGCAGGAGCGCCTGCGCCAGATGCTCGGCCAGGGCGCCGACCTCGCCCAGTTCGACTCGCCCGAGCTGCGGCTCGCGATTGTCGAGTCGCTGATCGCGCAGCGGCTGATGACCAACGAGGTCGCCAACACGCGCCTCGGGCTTTCCAAGGAGGAAGTGGTGATCGCCATTCTCGGCGCGCCGGAGTTCCAGGACGGCGGCCGCTTCTCCGCGGAGCGTTACGCGAACTACCTCAGGGCGACGGGCCTGTCGGACGAGGGCAATGTAATGCGGCTGCGCCTGGAGGTTCCGGCCGCGCGCCTCGCCAGCACCATCACCTCGACAGCCATCCTGCCGCGCGCCGTGACCGAGCGCCTGGTCGCGCTGGAAGGCGAGCGGCGCGAGGTCGCCGAGCTTTTCATTGCCGCTGAACCCCTCGTCGCCCGCGTCAAGCTGGACGACGCCCGGGTCAAGGCCTATTACGAGGCGAACCCCGCCGAGTTCAAGGTAGCCGAGCGGGTGCGGGCCGAATTCGTCGTGCTGTCGGCGCAGGAGCTGGGGCAGGGCGAGGCCGCGAGCGAGGCCGAACTGAAGGCCGCTTACGATGCGCGCGCAGGGCAGCTGGGCGTGGCCGAGCAGCGCCGCGCCAGCCACATCCTGGTGGCGAGCCGGGAGGAGGCTGAAAAGCTGCGCGCCGAAGCGCGCAGGAGCCCGCAGCGTTTCGCCGAACTGGCCAAGCAGCATTCGCAGGACACGGGTTCCGCGGAGAACGGCGGCGACCTGGGCATGAATGCGCGGGGCGCGCTCGCCAGCAAAGCGCTGGAGGAGGTCATTTTCGCGCTCAAGGCGAACGACATCAGCGAGCCGGTGCAGACCGAATTCGGCTTCCACCTGATCCGCGTCACCGCGGTGCAGGCGGGCAAGTCGCGCTCGCTGGAGGAGATGCGCGGCGAGCTGGCGACGGAAATCGCCAGGCAGAAGGGCGCGAAAAAGTTCGCCGAAGCGGCGGAAGGATTCAACAACCTCGTCTACGAGCAGTCCGACAGCCTGAAGCCGGCCGCGGAGCGCTACAAGCTCAAGATCGGCACCACCGGCTGGTTCGCGCACCAGCCCGCGGCCGAGCTCGGCGCGCTTGCCCATCCCAAGCTGCTGGCGGCGCTGTTTTCGCCCGATGCGACCAGACAGCGGCGCAATACCGACGCCGTCGAAGTGGCGCCCGGCGTGCTGATCGCCGCGCGGGTGGCCGAGTACCAGCCCGAAACGCAACGGCCTTTTGATGACGTCAAGGCCGGCCTGGCAGTCAAACTGACGCGACGCGAAGCGGCGGCGCTGGCGAAAAAGGAAGGCGAGGACAAGCTCGCGGCGCTTGCCAGGGGCGAAGGCGCCGGCTTGCAATGGTCCGCGGCGAAGACGGTATCGCGCCAGGACCCGCTGGGGCTTTCGCAGGCGGCCCTGCGCAAGGTGATGACCGCCGACGCGGCGAAGCTGCCGGCCTACGCAGGCAGCGAGCGTGGCGACGAGGGCTACACGGTCTACCGCATTGCGAAGCTAATTCCGGCCGAGGCCAAGACTGCTGCGCAGTACGACGAACTCGCGGCCCGCGTCGAGCGGCAGGCGGGCGCAGACCAGTTCGAAGCCTACGTCGCCAGCCTCAGGGCGAGGGCCAGCGTCGAAATCCGCAAGGCTAATCTGGAGCGGAAGTAGCGGCCCGAAAGGTAAGCCTACGTGGCGGCGTCAATGCCGCCGACCACGCGGCTGAATCCGCCGTCCACCATCAGCACCTCGCCGGTGATGCCCGCGGCGAGGTCCGAGAGCAGGAAGACCGCGGCATCGCCAACCTGGTCGGTGGTCACGTTGCGCCGCATCGGCGCATTGTCCTCGACGAACTTGAGGATCCGGCCAAAGCCCGCGATGCCCGCCGCCGCCAGCGTCTTGATCGGACCCGCCGAGATGGCGTTGACGCGTATGCCCTTTGGGCCGAGGTTGGCCGCCAGATAGCGCACCGAGGCTTCCAGGCTGGCCTTGGCGAGGCCCATCGTGTTGTAGTGCGGCACGACGCGATCGGCACCCAGGTAGGTCAGCGTGAGCAACGCGGCCTGGCGCCCTTCCATGAGCGGCAGCGCCGCCTTGGCCAGCGCAGGGAAGCTGTACGAGGAGATATCGTGCGCGATGCGGAAGCTCTCACGTGATAGCCCCTCGAGGAATTCGCCCGTGAGCGCTTCGCGCGGCGCGAAGCCGATCGCGTGCACCAGCCCGTCCAGCCCGCCCCAGCGCGAGCGCAGGGACTCGAACAGGGCGTTGATCTCCGCATCGCTTGCCACGTCGCAGGGGTAGACGAGGTCGGAGCCGAAATCGCGCGCGAGGCTCGTGACGCGCTCCCTGAAGCGGTCGCCGACATAGGTAAAGGCCAGTTCGGCGCCTTCGCGCTGCGCGGATCTGGCGATGCCGTAGGCGATCGAGCGGTTGCTGAGCAGGCCGGTGACGAGGATCTTCTTGCCGGAGAGAAATGCCATGCGGGCATTATACTTTCCGGAATGCGCCTTCCCGCCGTGCTTGCGCTTGCGACTCTGGCAGCGCTTGGCGCGGCGCCCGGCGCGGCCCCGGGCGCCGATCCCGGCAAGGTCCTGCGCGTGACGTTCCAGGCGGCTGAAACCGGATTCGATCCGGCCAGGGTGTCCGACTACTACTCGGGCACGGTGATCGACGCCATCTTCGAGCCGCTGCTCACCTACGACTTCCTGGCGCGGCCGGCGAAGCTGGTGCCGAACACGGCCGAGGCGCTGCCGCTGGTCGCCGACGGCGGCAGGAGCTACACGCTGAGGATCAGGCCGGGAATCGTCTTTGCCGGCGATGCCGCGTTCAAGGGACGCAGGCGCGAACTGGGCGCGGCCGACTACGCCTATGCCATCAAGCGCTTTCTCGATCCGAGAAACCGCTCGCCGTACGCCTTCCTGTTCGAAGGCAAGATCGCCGGCCTGGACGAGTTCGCCGCGCAAGCCAGGAAATCCGGACGTTTCGACTACGACGCGAAAGTGGCGGGCCTCGAGGTGCGCGACCGCCACACGCTGCACATCCGCCTGACCAAGGCCGACTTCAATTTCGGCCACGTGCTCGCCTTCCCGCTGGTGGGCGCGGTGGCGCGCGAGGCGATCGAGGCCTATGGCGACGAAGCGCTCGCCCACCCGGTCGGTACCGGGCCCTACATGCTGAAAAACTACACGCGCTCATCGAAAATCGTGCTCGAGGCGAACCCGGATTACCGCGGCAAGGTGTGGGACTTCGCGCGTGGCGGCGGCCCGCTCGATGCGCAGATCGCAGCGCGCATGAGGGGCACCAGGCTGCCGGCGATCGGGCGCGTCGAGATCAGCGTCATGGAGGAAACACAGAGCCGCTGGCTCGCGTTCCAGCGCGGCGAGACCGACATGGAGTACCAGCTGGCGGAGGTGGCGCCCGCGTTCATGTCGCAGGACGGCCGGCTGCGGCCCGAGTTCGCCCGGCGCGGCATCCGGCTCGACCGCAGCGTCGACCCGGAAATCATCTACCTCTATTTCAACACCCAGGACAGGATCGGCGACCAGCCCAATCCGGTCGGCGGCTTCAGCAAGGAGAAGATCGCCCTGCGCCGCGCCATCGCCATGGCCTACAAGGTCGACGACCAGATCCGCATCATTCGCAAGGGCCAGTCGGTGCGGGCGCACTTTCCGGTGCCGCCGGGCGTAGCCGGGCACGACCCGGATTACCGCAACGGCATCCCCTACGACCCCCAGCTCGCCAACGCGCTGCTGGACCGGTTCGCCTACAAGCGCGGCGCGGACGGCTACCGCACGCTGCCGGACGGCCAGCCTCTGGTGCTGCGCTTCTCTTCGACGCCGACCGAGCGCGACCGCCAGTACGACGAGCTGATGAAGCGCTCGCTCGAATCGATCGGCCTGCGGCTGCAGGTCCACAAGGACCGCTTCGGCGAACTCAACAAGCTCGAGAACCAGTGCCGCCTCATGATGCGAATGTCGGCCTGGATCGCCGACTATCCGGATGGCGACAATTTCATGCAGCTGCTGTACGGCCCGAACAGCGGGCAGAGCAACAACGCCTGCTACCGCGCGCCGGAGTACGACCGCCTCTACGAGCAGTCGCGCGCCTTGCCGGACAGTGCCGAACGCAACCGCCTCTATCGCGAGATGGCGCGGCTGATCGAGGCGCACACGGTCTGGCTGCTGGCCGACAGCCGCTACCGCAATGTCCTGCTGCAGCCGCGGGTCGCGGGCTACAAGCGCCACCCGGTGCTGTTCGCCGAGTGGCTGTACCTTGACCTGGACAGCGCCCGGTAGCCGCGTGCTCGCCTATTCCGTCCGCAGGCTGTGGCAGTTCTTTCCGACCCTGCTTGGCGTCGTGCTGTTCATTTTCTTCCTGTTCAACTGGATCGGCGGCGATCCCGCTTACCTGCTCGCGGGCAAGATGCCGAATCCGGAGCAGATCGAGAACATCCGGCGCCAGCTCGGCATCGACCAGCCGTACTACGTGCAGCTGTGGATTTTCCTGCAGCAGGTCGCGAGCGCCGACTTCGGCGCGAGCTGGGCCACCAACGAAAAAGTCTCCGATATCCTCGCCACCCGTCTTGGCCCCTCCCTGACGGTACTGCTGCCGCTGCTGGCGATCGGCACGCTGCTCGCCGTGGCGGCGGCGATGCTGGTGGCCTATGTGCGCGGCTCGCTGACGGACCGCGCCATCATGATCGGTTGCACCGTGGGACAGTCGATCAGCATCCTGGTCTACATCATGGTGCTGCAATACGTGCTGGCCTATCAGCTCGGCTGGTTTCCGGTGCAGGGTTGGGGCAACAACCTGGCGGACAACCTGCTGCGCTTCAGTATCCTGCCGGTGACGGTCGGGGTGATCGTCTCGCTGGCGCCCGATATCCGGCTTTACCGCGGCTTCTTCCTGGAAGAGGTGCACCAGGACTATGTGCGCACCGCCCGCGCCAAGGGCCTGGGCGAAGCGCGCGTGATGTGGGTCCATGTCCTGCGCAACGCCGCGATCCCGATCGTCACCAACGTCATGATCCAGCTGCCCGGCCTGCTCGCCGGCGCCTTCCTGATCGAGCGTTTTTTCTCCATTCCGGGCATCGGCAGGGAAGTGATCTTGGCGGTGGAGCGCAGCGATTTTCCGGTGCTGAAGGCGGTCACCATCTACGTCGCGATCGCCACCATGGTCGCCAACCTCGCCGCCGACCTGCTGTACAAGGCGTTCGATCCGCGGGTGGAGCTGAAATGAGCCGCAGCACATGAGCACCAACGCCCCGGACGCGGGACTGACCTCGCTGGCATGGCGGCGCCTGTGCCGCGACCGGGTCGGCAAGGTGTCGCTGGTCGTGGTGCTGCTGTTCCTGGCCCTGGCGGCAGCCTCCAGTGCGGGCTGGATCGCGCGCGATTGGTCGCAGGAAGTCGGCGTCAGCTATGCACCGCCCGGCTTTCAGGGACCGGACGAGGCCGTCGCCGCGCGCAGTGGCGAGTCCGTGTCCGCACCGACGGCGGCCGATTCGGCCGCCGTCGATCCATTGGCCGACGATATTGCCCAGCTCAGGCAAGGCCTGGCCGGCGCCACCGCGGAGTCGCGGGTGGCCACGCTGCCCCTGGGCGGCGACAAGTGGGGCCGCGACGTGCTGCAAAAGGCGATCAAGGGAACTGAAACGTCGCTGCTGGTCGGCATGGCCGCGGCGCTGCTGGCGGTGGCTCTCGGCACGCTGTTCGGCGCCTACGCCGGCTACTACGGCGGGCGCGTCGACGATTTCTTCAACTGGTTCTTCAGTATCGTCACGTCGATTCCGTACCTTCTGCTGATCCTGGCGATCGCGGCGGTGCTGAACCAGAAAGGCACCGCGACCGTGGTCCTGATCCTCGGACTTACCGGCTGGACCGGCATTTTCCGGCTGGTGCGCGCCGAGTACATGAAGCACCGGGCGCGCGAATACGTGCGCGCGGCGGATGTGCTCGGCGCCTCCGATGCGCGCCGCATGTTCGTCCACATCCTGCCCAATGCCAGCCACGTGGTGCTGGTGCAGCTGTCGCTGCACGTGGTCCTGTTCATCAAGTCGGAGGTGATCCTGAGCTTCCTCGGCTTCGGCGTGGGCGTCGAAACGGTGTCCTGGGGCAGCATGCTGGCCGAGGCGCAGACCGAGCTGCTGCTGGGCATGTGGTGGCAGCTGGCTGCGGCGACCGCCGCCATGGCGATCCTGGTGACCGCTTTCAGCCTGCTGACCGACGCCCTGCGCGATGCGCTCGATCCGAGGATCGGATGAGCGGCCCGGCCGACCCGCAGTTCGACGGGCAGGTCGACCCGGACGCCCTGCTCTCGGTGCGCGATCTCGCCATCGACTTCCGCGTCGACGGCAGCAGCATCGCCGCAGTCCGGAGCATCAGCTTCGACGTCGCACCGCGCGGCACTGTGGCGCTGGTGGGCGAGTCGGGCAGCGGCAAATCGGCGACCGCGCTCGCCGTTCTCGGCCTGCTGCCGGCGGAGAGCGCCAGCGTGCGCAGCGGCAGCCGGATTCTCTACGGGCAGCGCGACCTGCTGGCTCTGCCGGCAGGGGAGTTGCGGGCGCTGCGCGGCGCGGAAATCGCGATGGTGTTCCAGGAACCGATGAATTCGCTCAACCCGGTGTTTACGGTCGGGTTCCAGCTGGCCGAAGTGCTGACCCGGCACCTCGGCCTGAGGGCAAGAGCGGCGCGCGCGCGTGCCGTCGAGCTCCTGGCGGAGGTCGGCATTCCGGAGCCGAAATCGCGGATCGACGCCTACCCGTTCCAGCTTTCCGGCGGCCAGCAGCAGCGTGTCATGATCGCGATGGCGATTGCCTGCGAGCCGCGGCTGCTGATCGCGGATGAGCCGACCACCGGTCTCGACGTCACGGTGCAGCAGCAGATCCTCGAGCTGATCACCAGCCTGCAGCAGCGCCGGCAGATGGCGATGCTGTTCATCACGCACGACCTCGCGCTGGTGGCCGAGATCGCGGATCGCGTGGTGGTGATGCGCGCGGGCGAAATCCGGGAGCAGGGCGACACGCAGCAGATCTTCAACGCGCCGCGCGATCCTTACACGCAGGCGCTGCTCGCCTGCCGGCCGCCGCTCGACCGGCGGCCAGCGCGCCTGCCGGTCATCGAGGACTTTCTCGATCCGGCCGGCGCTCCACCCGTCATGGAAGTCCGTCGCGACGATGCGAATCCGCCTTTGGTACTGGAGGCCCGCGGCCTGGCGAAGAGTTTCCATAGCCGCGATGGCCTGTTCGGGAAGAAGGAGTTCCGGGCGGTGAAGGATGCGTCCTTCACGCTGGCCCGCGGCAGGACCCTGGGGCTGGTGGGCGAATCCGGTTCGGGCAAGACGACCCTCGGTCTGCTGCTGGTGCGCCTGCACCAGGCGACGCGCGGTGAGGTGCTGTTCGAAGGCCGGGACCTGCTGTCGATGCCGGCGCGGGAAGCCTTCGCCTACAAGCGGCGCATCCAGATCGTGTTCCAGAATCCCTACGCGTCGCTGAACCCGCGCTTCACGGTCGGCCAGCTGCTCGCCGAACCGATGGCGATCCACAGCATCGGCGCGGACGCCGAGGAACGCCGCGCGTTCGCCGGCGAACTGCTGCGCAAGGTCGGCCTGCCGGCGCCTTCCATCGACCGCTATCCGCACGAATTCTCCGGCGGCCAGCGCCAGCGGATCGCGATCGCACGCTGCCTGACCATGAAGCCCGACGTGCTGATCTGCGACGAGGCGGTATCCGCGCTCGACGTGTCGGTACAGGCGCAGCTGCTGAATCTGCTGCAGGACCTGCAGGACGAGTACGGCATGAGCTACCTGTTCATTTCGCACGACCTGGCCGTGGTCAGGTACATTGCGGACGCCGTGATGGTGATGAGCGAAGGCGAAATCGTGGAAATGGCGGCGGCGGACGAGATCTATTCCAGCCCGCGCCATCCGTACACCCGGCAGCTGCTGTCATCGATGCCCAGGGGATGGCGCCGCCAGCACTGACCCGGTGCATCGCTGCGTTCGCCTGCGTGCTGGCGAGTCCGGCGCAGGCGGCCCATGCCTATTCCCAGTTCGGCGACATCAAGTACCCGGCCGGATTCGCGCATTTCGCGTGGGTCAATCCGGCGGCGCCCAAGGGCGGGGACATCGAACTGGTGCCGCCCTTGCGCATCACCAATTTCGACAAGTTCAACCCCTACACGCTCAAGGGGACGTCGGCGCCCGGCCTGAGCCCTCTGGTTTTCGAGACCCTGCTGACCGGCACCATGGACGAACCCACCACCGCCTACGGCCTGCTCGCGGAGGACATCGCGGTGGCGCCGGACGGCCTGTCGGTGACGTTTCGCGTCAATCCGCAGGCCCGCTTCCATGACGGCAGCCCGGTGACGGCCGCCGACGTCAAGCACAGCTTCGACACGCTGATGAGCAAACAGGCGTCCCCGCAGTACCGGGTGGTGTTCGACGATGTCAGGCAGGCGGTGGTCACCGCGCCGCTCGCCGTCCGTTTCGACTTCAAGCGCGCGAACGGGGCGCTGCCGATCATGGTCGGCAGCCTGCCGGTGTTCAGCCGTGCCTGGGGCGCGGGCAAGCCGTTCGACCAGGTGGTGACCGAGATCCCGGTCGCCAGCGGCCCGTACCGCATCGGCCGCGTCAACTTCGGCCGCGACATCGCCTACCAGCGCGACCCCGCCTATTGGGGCCGCGACCTGAACGTGCGGCGCGGCATGTTCAATTTCGACCGCGTCACCTTCAAGATCTACAAGGACAACACCGCCCAGACCGAGGCCTTCAAGGCGGGCGAATTCGACTACATCCAGGTGTTCTCGGCGCGCGACTGGGCGCGCGTCTACCGCGGCAAGCGATTCGAGAGCGGCGAGCTGATCCGCGCCGAGCTGAAGACCCGGAACGCCGGCGATTTCCAGGGCTTCCTGATCAACACGCGGCGCGAGAAATTCAGCGACCCGCGGGTGCGCGAGGCGCTCGGGCTCGCTTTCGATTTCGAATGGATGTACCGCCAGCTGTTCTACAGTTCCTACGAACGCGTGCGCGGCTACTTCAACGACAGCGACTTCGAGGCCAAGGGCCTGCCGGAGGGCGCGGAGCTCGCGGTGCTGGAGCCGCTGCGCGGCCGGCTGCCGGCCCGGATCTTCGAGCAGCCGGTGCCCGTGCCGCCGAAGACCAGCCCGCCCGACAGCCTGCGCGGCAATCTGCGCAAGGCGAGGGCGCTGCTGCAGGCCGCGGGGTGGACCTACCGCGAGGGGGCCTTGCGCAATGCCAAGGGCGAGGTGTTCACCCTCGAATATCTCGACAGCGGCGGCGGCGAGCGCCTGTTCGCGCCCTACAGCCAGGCGCTGGCGAAGCTCGGCTTCCAGGCCACTTACCGCCGGGCGGATTTCGCCCTGCTGCGCAAGCGCCTGGACGTATTCGATTTCGACCTGTTCACGATCCGCGCGCCCGGCACCGAAGCGCCCGGCAACGAGCTGCTGGACCGCTTCGGCTCGAAATCCGCCGGCACCCAGGGATCGGGCAACCTGGTCGGCATCAAGGACCGCAACGTCGACGAGCTGCTCAGCCTGGCGGTAACCGCGAAGACGCGCCCGGAGCTGGTGGCGCGCCTGCGCGCGCTCGATCGCGTCCTGCGGCACGGCTACTACGCGGTGCCGCAGTACTACTCGAATACCTTCCGCATCGGCTATCGGGCCGGAAAATTCGAGCAACCCAAGGTGCTGCCGGACTACTATCGCCCCGAAGACTGGGTGGTGCTCACCTGGTGGAGGAAACAGTAGCCATGTGGTCCTACATCCTCAGGCGGTTGCTGCTGATGGTCCCGACGCTGTTCGGGATCCTGGTGGTCACCTTCGCCATCATCCAGTTCGTCCCGGGCGGGCCGGTCGAGCAGATGGTGGCGCAGCTGCAGGGCTGGGAGTCGGGCGTCGAGGGCGCGGCGCTCAGCAGCGGCGGCTATCGCGGCAGCCAGGGCGTGGACGCGGCCAAGATCGAGGAGATCAGGAAACTCTACGGCTTCGACAAGCCGGCGCACGAGCGTTTCGTGCAGATGGTGGTGCAGTTCGCCCGCTTCGACCTCGGCCGCAGCTTCTTCCACAACAAGAGCGTCTGGGAGCTGATCAAGGAGAAACTGCCGGTATCCATCAGCCTCGGCTTGTGGACCTTCCTGCTGGTGTACCTGATCTCGCTGCCGCTGGGCATCGCCAAGGCGGTGCGCGCCGGAACGCCGTTCGACACCGCGACCACGTTCATCGTGCTGCTCGGCTACGCCATTCCGAGTTTCGTCATGGGGGTGGTGCTTCTGGTGGTATTCGCCGGCGGCACGTTCTTCCAATGGTTTCCGCTGCGCGGCATCACCTCGATCAACTGGGATGAGTTCGGCACGCTGCACAAGATCGCCGACTACTTCTGGCACATCGCGCTGCCGGTGACGGCGATGGTGCTGGGCGGTTTTGCGGTGATCACGATCCTGACCAAGAATTCGGTGCTGGAGGAGATTCGCAAGCAGTACGTGCTGACGGCGCGCGCCAAGGGAGTGGACGAGCGCACGGTGCTGTGGCGCCACGTGTTCCGCAACGCCATGATTCCGATCCTGACCGGTTTTCCGGCCGCCTTCGTCGGCGCCTTCTTCACCGGCTCGCTGCTGATCGAGACCCTGTTCTCGCTCGACGGCCTGGGCCTGCTGTCCTATGAATCGGTGATCCGGCGCGACTACCCGGTGGTGCTGGGCAGCCTGTTCCTGTTCACCATCATTGGTCTCGTTGCCACGCTGCTGCGCGACCTGAGCTACGTGCTGGTCGATCCACGGGTCAGATTCGATTGAACACCGGCATACCGCAACGCACTGATAGCCCTGCGCGGCGCGCCTGGCGCCGCTTTCGCAGCCATCGCGTGGGCACGGTCAGCCTGGTGCTGTTCGTGCTCCTGTTCGGTATCAGCCTGTTCGCCGAGGTGCTGTCGAACGACCGCCCGCTGGCGGTGCGCTACGAGCGGAAGTGGTATTTCCCCGTGTTTCAGACGCTACCGGAGACGACCTTCGGCGGCGATTTCGCCACACCTACGGATTTCCTCGATCCGCAGATCCGCGCCAACCTGGCGCAACCGGGCAACATCGCGCTGTTTCCACCCAATGCCTACCACCACAGGACCATTAACTATTTCGCCAAGGAGCCGGCGCCGGCAGCCCCCAGCGCCGAAAACCTGCTCGGCACCGACGACCGCGGCCGCGACGTGGTGGCCCGCTTGCTGTACGGCTTCCGGCTCTCGGTGGTGTTTGCGCTCATCGTCACCGTGGTCTGCGTCGCCTTCGGCGTGCTCTATGGCGCGGTGCAAGGTTACTTCGCTCGCTGGACCGACCTCGCGATGGAGCGCTTCAACGAGGTGTGGAGCTCGATGCCGGCGCTCTACATGCTGATCATCTTCTCGTCGCTGTTCGCCCCCAGCTTCTGGCTGCTGGTGGTGCTCCTGTCGCTGTTCGGCTGGCTGGGAATCGCGGCCTACGTGCGCGCCGAGTTTCTCAGGAACCGGACGCTCGACTACGTGCGCGCCGCCCGGGCGCTCGGCCAGAGCGACTGGCTGATCATGCGCCGCCACATCCTGCCCAACAGCCTGACGCCGGTGGTGACGCTGATACCGTTCGAAATGGCCGCCGCGATCGGCGCGCTCACCAGCCTCGATTTCCTCGGTCTGGGGGTGCCGCCGGGCACGCCCAGCCTGGGCGAGCTGCTCAACCAGGGCAAGAACAATCTGGATGCGTGGTGGATCTCGCTCACCACCTTCGGCGTGCTGGTGGTGCTGCTGCTGCTGCTGATCCTGATGGGGGACGCGCTACGCGACGCGCTCGACCCGCGCAAGCTGCTGGAAGGGGAGGAGCGATGAAACTCCTCGAAGTTCATGACCTTTGCATTGAGTTCGGTTCGCGCCGCGTAGTGGATCGCGCGTCGTTCACGCTCGAAGCCGGTGGCCGGATGGCGCTGGTCGGCGAGTCCGGCTCCGGCAAGACGGTCACCGCGCTCAGCATGCTGCGCCTGCTGGAGACGGCGCGTCTGAGCGGCGAGGTGCTGTTCCAGGGAGAAAGCGTGCTCAAGATGCCGGCGCAGCGCCTGCTAAAACTGCGCGGCAGCGAGATCGCGATGATCTTCCAGGAGCCGATGACGGCGCTCAATCCGCTGCATACGGTCGGCGAGCAGATCGTGGAATCGCTGCAGCTGCACAAGGCCCTGCAGGGTGCGCCGGCGGAGGCCGAGGCCGTCGCCGCCCTGCGCCGTGTCGGCATCGAGGAGCCGGAGCGGGCTGTGCGCAGCTACCCGCACCAGCTCTCGGGCGGGCAGCGGCAGCGCGCGATGATCGCGATGGCGCTTGCCTGCGGTCCGAAGCTGTTGATCGCCGATGAGCCGACGACGGCGCTAGATGTGACGGTGCGGGTGCAGATCCTGGCCCTGCTCGAACGCCTGCGTGCCGAGACGGGCATGGCGTTGCTGCTCATCACCCACGACCTCAACCTGGTACGCCGTCATGCCGACCGGGTGGCAGTCATGGAGCGCGGCGTGCTGGTGGAGCAGGGACCGACGAGCGAGGTGATGACGCGTCCCAGCCACCCGTATACGCGCAAGCTCATCGACAGCCGACCGCTGCGCAACGTCGCGCCCGCTGGCGAGGGACGCCTGGTCGAAGGCCGCGCGGTGCGCGTCGACTACCCGGTGCGCCTGCCTGGCTTCGCCGGTTGGTTCCGCAAGGGCCGCTTTACGGCGGTGAGCGCGGTCGATTTCGAGCTCGCGCCCGGGGAAACGCTGGGCATCATCGGCGAATCGGGCTCGGGCAAGACGACGCTGGCGCTCGCGTTGCTCGGGCTGGTGGCGGCGGGCGGCGAGATCCGCATCGGCGGCGAACCCTGGACGGGCGCCGATGCGCGCCACAAGCGCGCGCTGCGGCGGCGCATCCAGGTCGTGTTCCAGGATCCCCTGTCGTCGCTGTCGCCGCGGCGCACGTTGGAGGAGATCGTCGCCGAAGGGCTCGAGATCCACGAGCCGCTGCTGAACGCGGCGCAGCGCCGCGCCCGCGTGCTGCAGGCACTGCTGGACGTCGGCTTGACCGAAAACGACCGCGCCGAGCCGCTGCTGCACCGCTATCCGCACGAGTTCTCGGGCGGGCAGCGCCAGCGCATCGCGATCTCGCGCGCCCTGATCGTCAGGCCCGAGGTGCTGGTGCTCGACGAGCCGACCAGCGCCCTGGACGTGACGGTGCAGAAGCAGGTCCTCGAGCTGCTGGGTGAACTGCAGCGCAAGTACGGCCTGAGCTACCTGCTGGTTACCCACGACATCGACGTGGTCCGCGCGATGGCCCACCGCGTGATGGTGATGAAGGACAGCCGGATCGTCGACAGCGGGCGCCTGGAAGACATCCTGAGTCATTCCAGCTCCGATTACACCCGCAGCCTGGTGCAAGCCGGCGCCGCCTGAGCGGCTGTCGAGGGGCGCGGCTATTGCCGCGTGTCGAAGGCCGTCAGCAGCAGCTGATTCAGGTCGCTGGGCACCGGCAGCAGGCCGCTGCGCAGCAGCTCGCCCAGGTGGGCGTAGTCCTCATCCGACAGCGCCGCGAGTTCGGCCCTGAACTCTTGCGCCACGCGCTGCTTCTCGCTCCATGAAAGCTGCGCGAGCTTGAGCTGGGCGGCTCGCACCGTGAGCGCCTTTTCGGCGAAGTATTGGATCATCGGCAGGCGCACGGCGGCGTTTTTCGGCTTGCTCAATTCCGCATGCAGCGAATCGAAGATCTCGCGGCGCTGGCTGTCGCTCAGGTAGAGAAAACTATCGTCGATCAGCCGGCGCAGGTGGTCATGCTCTACCGAGGTCCCGGCATACACGCGCGATGGATCCGGCAGCGTGGGCTGGGAGGCGCGCTCCTGGAGCCGGGTTACCGCGTGCTTGATCACCATATCGCGGGCGATGCCGAGCAGGAACAGCACGATGGGGTCGGCCGCAGCAGGCGCGGCAAAGCCCACGAAAAGAAAAGTGAAAAGGACACCCTTCCGCAGCAAGCGGCCCATGGCTTAATTTTAGGCACCCTGGACCGCGCTGGTTGCCGCGCAGCAGCAACCATCTGCAAACGACTTTAGATATGTATTCTAACCATCTGATTTCTTGATTAGTCTGCCAGGAATTGGTTTGCGCGGTTTCCCTTTGCCTGCCTTGCCCGCTTTGGCACGGGCCGGCGTACCCTTGGTCTGGATCACCAGCCGCTGGCCGGCCGCGAGGCGGCCGATCTTGTTCCAGCGGCGCAGGTCCTCGACGCTGATCCGGTAACGGCCGGCAATGCCCGGTAGCGTCTCCCCGGCCTTGACCGTATGCACGAAGGTGCGCGGCCCGGCGAGCGGGATCGGCGGCGCATACATGATCGGCAGCCGCCCGAGGTCGCGCGCGCCTTCGGCTGGCACCACCAGCAGCGCCGGCAAGGCCCGCGCGCGCGGCGTGATGCCGTTGACTTCCTTCAACTGCGCCAGGCCGACGCCGAATTTCTTTGCGATCGCCTCCAGGCTGTCGCCCTTCTTCGGCTGGTAGGTCTGCCAGGACACCAGCGACTTGTCGTCGTGCTTGGTCAGGTTCTCGTGAAACACGTCCACGCGGTCGGCGGGCAGCACGATGCGCGGCGTGTGCTCGGCGCGGATCATCGGGCGGCTGAAGCCCGGATTGAGGGCGATGAATTCCTCGACCGGCATTTCGGCCAGCTTGGCGGCGAGGCGCACGTCGATGTCGCGCGTCTTGGCGACCGCGGCGAAGTAGGGCAGGTTCGGGATCGGGTCGAGCTCGATGCCGAACAGCCCCGGATTGGCGATGATGTTCTTCAGCGCCTGCAGCTTGGGGACGTAGTGGCGCGTTTCGGCGGGCATGTCGATGTTCGGGTAGTCGAGCGGCTTGCCTTCCCGGCGGTTCTTCTCCAGCGCGCGCGCCACCGCGTTCTCGCCCCAGTTGTAGGAGGCGAGCGCCAGGTGCCAGTCGCCATGCATCTC